>Ga0247843_1007046_pt1 | contig 14165 bp, 15 predicted proteins | sample LaCruzMarch2017__FD_192420 | JGI IMG/M metagenome (GOLD analysis project Ga0247843, IMG submission 192420) | Freshwater microbial communities from meromictic Lake La Cruz, Castile-La Mancha, Spain - LaCruzMarch2017_8m | ecosystem: Environmental > Aquatic > Freshwater > Lake | place: Spain...
GGGTGCTCATCACAGGCGGTCTCTGCCTGAGATGCAACCGGGAATCAAGCTCCCGTCAAGGGTTCAGCAGGGCTGAAGTTCGCAATGAGCCGTCCCGACCCCTGAACGGTTACTCGGAGTTTTTGCCAGGGCTTGCGCAGCGCCTTGAACTGGGCCTCCGGCGTGGATGCCGTTGCGTTGGACAGCCCCGCTGCAAGATCCGCCTCCAGCTGCGCCTTGGCCTGCTCCGCCCAGCGCTCGCGCACCTTCTTGATATCCCCCGCCAGCACGCTCTCGAAGTAGTGGGCGGAATAGTACTCGTTGGCGTTGCTGATGCCGGGGAGGGCCATGGCTCAGGAGGTGGCGGGCGTCGAAAGCGAGAAGGCGACAGAATGGGGGGGCAGGAGCTGACCCCATGCGGACGTTTTCAGCGGTGATCGAGCGCTGCCCGGACACGGGGGGGATCGCCATGCTGCTGGAGGATGGCTGATGAGGCTCGCTGAACTCCATGCGCTCGCACCCCAGCTCCACCAGCTGATCGAGCGGTATGGCGCCAGCAACCTGGCCGTGTTCGGCTCTGTCGCCCGCGACCAGGCCGGGCCCGACAGCGACATTGATCTGCTGGTGGATCTGCCGGAGCAGGCCAGCCTGTTCGATCGCGCCGATCTGAAAGTCGCTCTGGAAGAGCTGTTGAACCACAGCGTCGATCTGATCCGCCGCCGCAATCTCAGGCCCGAACTGCAGGCAAAGGTGGAAGCTGAGGCGGTGCCGCTCTGATGGAGGAAGGAGACATTCAGGCGCTGCGGGATATCTTTTTCAACATCGACAGGGCACTTGGTTTCCCCATCACTAGCTTTGAAGCCTTTGCAGAAACGGACTATCTCCAGGATGCCCTGTTGCGCTGCCTTGAGGTGATGGGTGAAGCCACCAAACGCCTGAGTGCCGGCTGCCGCGCCAGCCATCCCGAGATCCCCTGGCGCGCCATGGCTGGACTGCGCGATGTGCTGATTCATGCCTATGACAAGGTCGACCTCCAGGAGGTGTGGCAGGCCTACCGACAGCTCACGGGGCTGCGGCAGAAGATCGCGGTGATTCTTGGCCATGATCTCTGATTTCAAGTGGCCTCCCGGTGCAGCACCGCCACCAGCTTCAGGTAAGGGGCGGGGTCGATCGTCATCACCTCGCTCACGAAGCGTTCGTGATCCTCGAAGCGCCCGTCGATGGCCTTCTGCTTCTCCTGGCGCTGTTTCTCCTTGATCTGCTGCGGGCGCTGATTGCCCGCAAGGCTGAGCTCCAGCTGCTCCACCTGGCGGCCCCGCAATCGCCGCAGCCGCTCCCGCTGCGCCTCCAGCTCTGGCTGCACGCGGGCGGTCCACTGCTCGCCGCAGTCGCGCAGGTAGGTGTTGGCCTGCTCCACCGCAAAACGCAGCTGGCTGCTCAGGTGAGCGGGGGGCTTCTCGCCGCTGATGTTGGCGAGATCCCGGCTCCCTAGCTGCAGGCGTGTGGCCACCGCCTCAAAGGGCTCCACCGCCACCACCTTCAATCCCGTGCCGGCAAAGCGCACCGCCACCCATTCCTGCAGCACCGGCGCATGATGGCGCGGAAAGGTGATCTGGCCCCGGTCGGCCAGCCAATCCACCAGCGGGTGCAGATCCCAGAGGTATTCCAGTTCCGGACGGCTGTTGTCCTGCCGCCGGCTCTGCTCCAGGGCCCGCTGCAGGGCCGCCGGCTCGGTGGAGAGCGCCAGGCGTTGGCCGCGGGGCGGCTGCAGTTCGCGGGGATAGCGGTCGTAGCGGCGCTGCAGATCAGAAGGCGGTGTGATCTCCAGCCGTTGCTGCTCGGGGAAGACGCGCAGATCAAGCTTTTCGCCGCGGCGCTCCATCTGCTGCGCCACCGCGTCCAGGGCCGTGTCCACGTAGCCCCAGAGGCTGGGGAACAGGCTGAAGGGCTGGCGGGTGCGTGCTTCCACGGGGGTGGGAATCCCTGCTGGAGCGGGCGCATCGCCACTGCCATCGCCACTGCCATTGCCGCCGCCTTCGACGGAATCAGCGCTGATGCCGAACAGCTCATCGAACAATTGATCGCCGCTGCTCGCCTGGCGCTGCGGTTCGGCGTTGGCCTCCATTCGATCGTCCAGATCTTTCAAGGTTCCGGCCTCATACGCCCTGCTGATCAGCTCCTCTTCAGCCGCCGCGTCGTAGACGCCGAGAAACACCGCCGGATCGCCGATGTTCAGCTGGGCCTGCTTGTCTTTCTCCCGCAGCAGCCGCACCACCTTTTCGGCATCGCCCATGCCCTCACTGCGGGAGGCATTGAGCAGATAGCGGATCAGGGGCTGCCGCGGCTGGCCGCCCCCTCTGCCAGACCCCATAGCGATGTCTGCTTGCCCGGTACTCCGCATCGAGGTACTCCTTGGCATCACAGCCGCTGAGGTAGCGCCGGCCATTCCATTTCATGAATCACCTTGAGGGTGGTCGCTAAAGCCATCAAATCAGTTGGGAAGCCGCAGGGATGGACCATCCTTTCGGCCAATCGGAGCAAATAGGCAAGCAAGGGCTCAGATTGGCGGCAATTTCAGCAGCCTTTTAGTTGGCTCTGGAATAAGCGCGCACCAGCAGGCCATCCGCCGGCGTGGGGCTGGGAATGACCCTGAGCGTCAGGTCCTGATCCCTTTCCAGCTCGAACGTCAGCTGCTTGAGCAGCCCCACCGCCAGCAGCCGGATCTCCAGCTCCGCAAGCGCCTTGCCCAGGCACACCCGCTCACCACCTCCGTACGGCAGCAGGGTGACCGCGGTGTCTCCAGCCAAGTGCCGCTGCGGCCGGAAGTCCGCCAGATCCTCCGTATCGGCTCCATGGCGCTGGCTGGCGGCGATGCTCACCTGCACCACCCGATCGGCTGGCACCAGCACACCTGCCAGGGCAATGGGCTCCCGGGTGCGGCGGAAGAAACCTCCCACCGGCGGGGTCAGCCGCATGACCTCCTTGACGACCGCATCAAGCCGCGGGGCCCGCAGAGCGTCAGTGGCGGACGCTGCCTCCCCCTCCTCAGGAGGCCACGGCAGGCGGCCCAGTTCCTCCTGCAGCCAGGCCAGCTCGGCTGGGTGTTGCAACAGGGTCAGCAGCAGACAGCTCAGGGCAGACGCGGTGGTTTCGTAGCCGGCAAACAGCAGCAGCAGGAGCTGCTCCGCCACGTCGTCGTCGGCCAGGGGGAGACCGGCTTCATCCAGGCCTCCAACCAGCAGATCAAGGCCGCCGGCGGCGAGGGGCGCTCCGGAAGCCATGGCGGCCTGCGCCGCGTTGAGCACAGAACCCAGGCGCCGCATCAGACGTTGGCGGGCCTGGCGGGCACGGGCGAAGGGACTGCCGGGCAACGCGACTGGAAGCGAGAAGAGACCCTGGCACCAGGTTTCGAAATCCACGAACAGGGCATCGCGATCGACGGGGTCAAGCCCCAGCACCGTGCTCGCCATCACGCTGAAGGCAAAACGCCGCAGCTTTGGCACCAGGGCCACGGGAGCTTCCGAGGCGATCAGCTCCTGGCTCAGCGCGTTGACCAACTCCACGATGGAGGGGCTGTAGCGCTTGAGGGCCGCAGAGGCGAACAGCTGACCCACCACCCGGCGGCGGGCCTTGTGATCGACGCCATTGCGGTTCGCCAGTGACAGGGGCCCGAGCAGCTCTCGCACACTGTCTGGCCACCAGCCCTGGACCGCATCGCCCTGGGCGAACAGGTCGCTGATCGCTTGGCCGCCACGAATGAAGACGGTGCGTTGCCCCAGCAGGCTGGTTTCGTAGACATCGCCGTAGCGCTCGAAGCGGGAGCGGGCGAAATCAGGATCGCGAAAGAAGGCAAGGGTCTCGAGCACTCCGCTCAGCGCTGGCGTGCTCGGCAGGGGCCGAAGGGTGGCGGGATCGAGGGGCACCGACGACGTCAGGAGTGGTGCCAACGATGTCGGATCACAGCCGGCACCGCGAAGCTTGGGTTGGGTCGGGATCGGCGCCAGTCCACCAATGCCTAACGTGTTGCAGATCTGCTGTCCATCGCCGTTTTCCCGACTATCCATTCCAGCTCCCATCCGAGCAAGGCCGAGCTGCTGGCCGCTCTGCCGCCCGAACTGGTTGAACTCAACCCCCGCAAGGCCTGGACCGCTCTGGGCTGCTCCCTTGCCCTCTCGTTCCTGGCCTACGGGCTCGGCACTCAGATCCCCTTGGCGCCTGGCGCGGCCCCCCTCTGGCTGCTCTACGGGCTGATCACCGGCACCGTGGCCATGGGCTGCTGGGTCATCGCCCATGAATGCGGCCATCACGCCTTTCATCCCAACCGTCGTGTCGAGGCGCTGGTGGGGTTTGTGCTTCACAGCCTGCTGCTGGTGCCTTACTTCAGCTGGCAGCGCAGCCATGCCGTGCACCACGCCCACTGCAACCACCTTGAGGGAGGCGAAACCCATGTGCCGCCACTGGCGGAATCGAGGACGGGCCGGCTGATTCTCGCGATGAACCAGCGACAGGGCAGCGTCCTGGCCGGCATCCGGGCGCTGCTGATCCATCTGCTGTTCGGTTGGCCGATCTATCTGCTTTTCGGTGTGACGGGTGGATCTGACTATGGAGCGCCGACCTCCCACTTCTGGCCCTGGACACCGTTCCGCAAGGGTCTGCGGCCACTGTTCCCCGACTCCTTCCGCGGATCGATGCTGCGCTCCATTCTCGGCGTGCTAGCGATGCTGGTGCTCCTGGGGCTGGCCGCGATCCAGTGGTCGCCAGCGCGGGTGCTGTGCGTCTATGGCCTGCCCTACCTGGTGATCAACGCCTGGCTGGTGGGCTATACCTGGCTGCATCACACCGATCTCGACATTCCCCACTTCGCGAGCGGCGACTGGACCTGGGCCAAGGGTGCCCTGCAGACGGTGGATCGTCCCTACGGCCCGGTGCTCAACTTTCTCCACCACGGCATTGGGGCCACCCATGTGTGCCACCACATCAACCCTTGCATCCCCCACTACAACGCCTGGTGCGGTACTGCTTTGCTGAGGCAACAGTTTCCGCAGTTGGTGCGTTACGACTCCACCCCCATCCATCAGGCGCTGTGGAGGGTTGCCACCCGTTGCTCAGTGGTGCACCAGGAGAGTCCTGGTGGCGGCTTTTTCTATCAAGGCTGACTTTTCTTTGTCTGTGCTGTCAAGCAGAATCGCCCCCAGGTCGCCATCGCTTCAGGGCTGCGGATCGCACGTCCATGACGTCCACCGGGGACACACATCAGGATTGCCGCCAAGGGGCGGCGGGGTCGGGGCCTTCCCCGTCGGAGGCGCCATAGAGATCACGATCGGCAAGGCTCGGCGCTTCGATCGACTCCTAACGACAATCAAGGTAGGGATGGGGCTGGAGGAAGGCGTCGATGAGCCGGTAGGCCCGCTTCGACTGCTGTCGAGAGAAAAATATGGGGCCGTTGTGCCGGATGGTGCACTGTCACGCTGAATACCAGGGGGTATTGCAAGGCGGCCGATCAGCAGATCGGGGTGACTGTGCAGCAGCCGAAGTGAGCAGCGCGGCGGCACTGCAGCCACCAGTTCCTGAACGGGCTCCGCTCCGGCCCGACCCATGGTCGGGGGGGCCAATGCGGAGCCCTCCGATGGCTTCTCTGTCCCGCAAAGCCCGCCTGCAGCAGTGCTGCTGGCAGCTGCTTGATGATCTGTCGTTGTGCAGCGAGCGCTATCCCCGTCTGGCTGAGCTGGCGGCCCAGGTGCTGTTCGAGCACCAGGCGGCTCAGCCGGAGGTGCCAGTTGCCCCGGCGTTGGAGGCCCTGATCCCCTTCTGATCTCAGCTGCCAAGCGGGGCCGCAGGGGGTCTCTTTTTTCGTCGTCGGGCCAGGTGCAGTGCGGGTCAGCGGGACATGCTGCGGTGTCGACTACGGATAGCAGCCGTGAGCTGGCAGGTGCTGGCGGCTGCAAGCCCGGCGCCTCGGCACCGTCTCGGTGCTCTGAAGGGCCTGGGGCCTGCGGGCCCTGGCTCAGCCCCGGCGGGTCAGCAGCTCGCCGGGGCTTTCTGTTGCTCTCAACGCAGCGACTCACTCCGATGCAAGTTGCGCTCCAGCTCTGCACGGAAGCGTCACTGGACTCAAACTGCTGCCCTGTGGGTTGGCCTGCGGGCCGCCATTGGGTTCATTAATCCCTTGAACACCACCCATCCGCCTTCCGATTGCTGGCCTCGCTCGAATGCTGGCTGCCCAGGCTGCGGGGGGGGGGGGGGGAGGAGTCAGTCGCTGCGATCTGGCGCCAGGGGGTGAGCAGGCCCGCAGTGAACGGCCGCCACCTCTGAAGTGATGACCCTGCTCCATTCCCTGCTGTGGTGAGCCGGCTGGTTGGCCAACCGCTTGTCGCCTCGCCTGGCTTTGCTGCTGCCTGCCCGAATCGTTCAGGCCGCCTACCGATAGCTGTGGCACGAGTGTGTTGAAGGCCGAACCCACTGCGCTGCAGTCGTTCTTGATATACAGGCAACGGTAAAAGCAGTGCGGTCGCCAAGATCCACCTTGTTGATTCCGCTCCGAACCGGGCGGAATCTATGCAGAAAACGCATGGCGGCTCCAGCCTGACCGCTGCTGGGAACCCTGAGGGGGCCCCGCCCACCACCGATGCCAGTCCTGCCTGATCTGTGACCCCTGAGGCCCTGGCCCTGATAGGTGTTGCCGTGTTCTCGCCGCCTAGGAGCTGTGCCGGCGGGCTACCGAGGCCCCGCTCCGGTACGGCGCGTGATCATCAATAGAAAGGCACTGACGATCGCCGCCCCGACCAACACGCGCAGGGTGCCGGGCAGGGAGGTGCGCAGGGTCTCGGCGCGTTGATCGCGGAGGCTGCTGCTGAAGCGGGAGGTGTTGATGGCGATCGCCTCGCTGAGCTGCTGTTTCCGCTCGGCCAGGGAGCCGCCCTGCAGCGGTGGCAGGGGCCCCGGGTTGGCGGCGGTGAGCAGGCTGTCCAGCTCAGCCTCGGAGCGGCTGGCCTGGATGCGGCTGCGCAGGGCGTCAACGCCGCGTTCGCCTTGGTTGATCTGGCGGTTGAGCTGGCTGTCGCTGTCGGCCCAGAGCCAGGCGTAGCCGATCAATTGCAGGGGAACGAGAAGGGCGAAGACGAAGGCCCAGCGGCGGGCCAGCTGCTGGCAGAGCCAGCCGCTGATCAGGGCTTCATCGGCATCGTTGTCAAGCAGGGCTTCTTCGGAGTCGTTGTCGAGCAGGACAGCGCCCAGCCGCAGCAGGATCACCGCCAGCAGCAGTACCGGGGCGAGGTTGACGGCGGCATCGGAGAGCCGCAGCCACCACACCGGTTGGGCCAGGGCCAGGGGAACGGCGCTGGCGAGAAGCGAGATCAGCACCAGGGCCTCCAGGGCCAGGGCCAGCCACTGGGTGTGGCGGGCGAAGGCGGTGCGGCGATCGAGAGGAAGCATCCAGGGGCGGCCCTGCCGCGGCAACAGAGGGGGTCGGTGGATTGATCAGCCGGGATCCGGCCGCAGGGGATCAGCAGGAGGTGCTGGCCGCTGCCCGCAGCCGACGACGCAGTTTGCGGGAGAAGCCGAAGGCTGCTGCTGCACCCGCCACCGGCAGCGGGCCCGGCACGAGGGTGGAGGGCAGCTGGGCGATGCTGAGGCCGCCTTGGATGCCGGCGTAGATGCTGCTGCCGCTGGCGTAGACGCTTATCACAAGGTCGTCGCCCAGGCCATTGGCGTTGGTGTATTTGGTCCAGCTGGTGCCGCCGTTGGTGGAGATGCTGAGGCCGGCGTTGGTGGCGGCGTAGATGCTGCTGCCGCTGGCGTAGACGCCTTGCACATTGTTGTTCAACAGGCCGTTGCCAGTGGTGTAATTGCTCCAGTTGGTGCCGTTGTTGGTGGAGATGCTCAGGCCAGCGCCGGTGGCGGCGTAGATGCTGCTGCCGCTGGCGTAGACGCCACGCACGGTGTTATTCACCAGGCCGTTGCCAATGGTGTAGTTGGTGAAGCTGAGCCCGTCAGCCAGGGCGGCCGGGGTGGCGGCGAGGCTGAGAGCACTAGCAGCAGTGGCCAGCAGAGCGGTGCGGAAGCTGGCCATGATTTCGAAAATTTTAGAAGTCCTACCCCCCCCGGGTGTCAAGCCTCAGTGTGCGGCGGCCGACAGCGGCGATGCTGTGAATTGGCGGCTTCATGGGCTGAGGCCTGCTGCAGCCCGCAGCGGTCGACTAGGAGGCTGTTGCACATAGATCGTTTCGGGCGAAAAGACCCGTCTCGCTCCACGCAAACGCCAAATTCGGTCTCAGTTGGGTCTCGCCGGTGCCCTCACTTCAGGCCAGTCAAAAGCCCGAGATCGATTGCAGAACAGCTGAATTGAGCGAATTATCGACCCGTAATCGATTCACGTCTTTCTCAGTTTGATTCCGGTCTGAATCTCTTCGGCAGGTGAAATGTCCCCATCTTCTGCTCGGAGATCTACGCGCAACAGGCTCCTAGGCAGCGCATCCCCTCACGCCAGCCATCCGCATTGGCCACCAGCTCAATGGTGGTGAGGAGCAGCGGCGCCGCCTGGAGCAGGCCAGTGCCCCACCCTGCCGGAACCGTTGGCGGGCATGGACCCAGGCAGTGGGATCCTGGCCCCATCTTCAGCCCCGCTGGCCCGCTGCCGTGACCCTCAGCGACAAGCTGTTCTATTGGGTGTTCCAGAACCACCCGGACCGGATCCTGGAGCTGCAGCCGGATCTGGCTCAGGCGCCCGGTGGCTACCGCTTCTCGGCCCCGGCCCTGAAAGAGCGTGAACGGCGTCTGGATGGCCTGTTCCGACCCGCGCAGGAATCCGCGCAGCAGCCGGTGGTGATCCTGGAGGCGCAGATGGCGGCCGATACCGCCTTTCTGCGGCGCTTGTATCTGGAGAGCGCGATGCTGCTCGATCAGGAGCCGGGCGTCGACCACTGGCGGGTGGTGGTGATCTGCCCGCATCGGCGTCTGAACTTCGGCCGAGAGCTGGCGGTGGTGGAGTTTGTGCGCGAACGGGTGCACTGGATCGAGCTGGAGGCGGCGGCGGCCGATCCCGATGCCCCGCCGCTGCTGCGGGCCCTGGCGCTGTTGGTGGAGCCGGAGGAGCAAGTGCCGAAACGCAGTGCCGCCATCCGCCGGCAGTCAGCTGGCACCCCTGAGGCCGCAGGGTTGGCGGATGTGATCGCCGCTATCGTGATCACACGGTTCAACGGCCGATCGCTGGAGGAGCTCTGCACCATGGGCGGCATCACCCTTGAGGATCTGAGCCAGAGCGTGGCGTATCAGGAGATCTTCGGGCAGGGCCGCCAGGAAGGCCGCCAGGAAGGCCGGCAGGAAGGACGCCAGGAAGGCCGGCAGGAAGGAGAGCTGGAGATCGCTCTGCTCCTGCTGCGACGTCGCTGCGGCAACATCTCCTCCGATCAGGAGAGCCGTATCCGCTCTCTGCCCCTGGTGCAACTCGAGGCGCTGGCGGAAGCACTGCTCGATTTTCACGGCGCAGCGGATCTGGAGCGTTGGCTGGCAGCTGGTGGCTGAACCACGCTGGCTGCGGCCCCCTCTCTGGGGCTGCGGTGGGATCCTGGCCCATCTCACCCTCCGTCTGGCCCGCTCAGCTCAGCTCCTGGCTGATGCGCCTGAGGGGCGCTTCCACCTTGCGACGGAGCTCCGATCTGGCTGCTGGGCGTGAACAGGCTGGCGTTGACGACCAAGGCAGCGAGCGGAACGGGCAGGCTGGCGGGGCTGTGGTGGTCAAAGACGGTGCGGCGATCGAGAGGACGCATTCCTGGACGGCCCCCACGGCTCAGGCCACGTTCCAGCCATCCTCAGCATCCCGTCGATCTCCCGCTCGATCGCCGGGAGATCGAGCCAGACAGCGGCGACATCATGTTACTTATCTAGCCAGACCAGCTAGTGATTCCCAATGGTCGCCCAGTGGGCGTTGCAGGACGCCAAGAAACGCTTCAGCGCCGTGGTGGAGGCAGCCCTGGCCGCGCCCCCGCACCGGCACCCCGTTAGCGCAAGTATCGTCCGCCTGCACTTGCAGCGCCTAGGCCTGGCCGGCTGCTGCCCCCTGACCGCCGCCGGGAACCCTGAGGGGGCCCCGCCCACCACCGATGTCAGTCCTTGATGACCCGATCCCTGCCCAGTGGGCTGCGATCCAGGCTGCTGTGTTTGGCCCTCCCAGGCCCTGAGCTGGGATCCTGAGGCCGACCCAGCTACCTGCCTCACCCTCTACGCCGGCTGCCCCGTTTGAGGGGGTGGTGCGGCGCTCCGCAGGCTCCCGTCCACGAAGCCGCTTTCATCTCCCAGGGGCTGTTGCGCACCTGACGGTTGATCATGCGGTACGTGTTCCAGGTCTTGAGCCCAACGGCAATGGCGAACACCAGCCAGGGCAGCAGGAGCCCGATCGGGTGGGCCATCAGAGCGGCAACGGCGGCCTGGTTCTTCTACAGCGTTTGCTCTGTTGGTGCTGGCGGAGGGTCCACTGGTTTCCCTTGATCGCCAGGCCGCAGTGCTCGCAGATCGTCACGGGGCGACTCCAGCACCATGGCGCCGGCCGCTCGCCCACCAGCCCACGGCGGCTGGGGTCGTGGTGACAAAACCAGTGTCCAGACAGCGAAACAGCAGGGCCTGCCCCCGCAGGTTCTGCAGGTTGAAGTTTGTGGCCGCCATCGGCGCTGGATCCCCTTGCTCCACCCATGGTGGCACCGAGGTCGCCTGGACACCACAGGTAGGGTAGGGCACCGGCGCCCCGCTGCTGATGGCTGATCAGGGCAGCAGGGCGGCGGATTGATTTCCCAGAACTGAGAAATTTTCCGAGCAGCTTTGCAGCCCTTTCCAGAAACAGGGGAATACCCCTCCGGTTTTGATTCTTCTACGCGCTTCTACAGGGGCTTGCAAGGAGTTGTGGGGAGTTGATTTTGAAAGTGAAATTATGAGGAGAATTTTTGTTTTTTTCTGCGTTGTTTTCTCCCCTTTTGAGGGTTGGGTGTTGCTTCGCTGCTCAATTTCGGTGTCTTGGGCGAAGTCAGTGGTCGTCTGGTTGGTGTGGCGGTGGCTTGCGGTAGGCGTGTCGCACGTCGGCAATAGCCGAAGCAAGGCCCCGGCGAGAGAAGCGGTGGCGTCAGTACGGCTGCGGTCAGGAAAAAGCGATAGGGTCGCGCCAAGCGATCCGGCCATGGCGGCCCTCCAGATCTCCGTGATCCCCACGACGCAGAGCCAACAGGACAACCAAGCAAACACTTCAGAGAATCCGGAGGGGCCCCAGCAATCGCCCCGGGCGAAAAACGGAAAGCGTCCGCGGCTATTCAGCGGGCAGCTGGCCGTGGTCGATGCCCGCGAGCAGTGGAAGGAGATCACGATTCTGATCACCCTGATCCTGGTGCGTCTGCACATGCTCACCTATGTGGATGCACTCAATTCAACGTCGGCGGATCAAACCCACGCTTTCAAGTTGGCGATCAAAAATCTCGCGCTTCAGCAGCAATGGGTCATCATGGGCCCCTCGCTGATCATCATCAGCCTGTTGCTGCTGGCTCTGCTGCTGAGGCGACCCATTCCCCGCCGCTTGCTGGATGTGGTTGCCGGCGCTTTCATCACCATCAATCTGATCGTTCATTTTCTGAAGATCAATCTGCTGCTGCTCACACCACCGGCGGCACCGAATCTGCTGCTGGGCCAGCTCCTCACCTATCTGGTGTTCTTTGTGCTGGCCTGGGGGTGGATCTTCTGGCGCGTCGACTGGGTGGGTCGGGGTCGACCAGGCACGGTGATTGAAGTCACCGATGCTGGTGATCAGCTCAGCATGTTCGATTACTACCACGCCTCCCTGATGACCATCGTGCGGCGCAGCCACTCGGAGGTGATCGGCAAGAGCCGCAACGGGCGGATGCTGGTGGCGATCCACACCTTCATGGTGCTGGACCTGATCGCTGTGGCCCTGGGTCGCTTCTACCAGCTGATCACCAAAATGATCTGATGGCCAGCCCCACCGGATCCCCGGTGGCTGGCCTCACGGGACTGGAAGCCGGCGATCACGCTGACGATGCGATCGAGCAGGGCAGTCATGGCTCTGAAGGGTGAGAGGAAGTGATGAAGCAGTCGGAGGGTCACGGGCCACCTCGGAGTTGGGCTGAGGGGCAGGCCGCGGAGGGCGCAATCGCACGCGGGCCCGCTCGGCCGCATGGTGCTCCCCCTCGCTGCCTGGCCGGGCATGGAGGGCCTCGATGCCCCGCAGCTTCTCCACCAGCTGCTGCTCGGGACCCGGCGGCGGGGCGCCGCGCTCGCGAATCTGGCTCGCAGCGTTGAAGCCGGCGGCTTGGGATCGGGTGCGGCGACCGATGGCGATCTCCCGTGGTCAAACGGCCGCAAGAGTAGGCATCAACGCCGTCTACGGCAAAGGTGTTTCGGCGGCCAGACTGCATTGTGCTTCCTACGTCTACGCCCAGCCCGCCATGGCCGGCCGCCCCAGCCTCAATGCCCGCTCGCTGGAGGCCCTCGGCGCCGCCCGGCTGGCGGAGCTGTTGCTGCAGCACACGGAGGGCAACGCCGCCGCTCGCCGGGCCCTGCGGCTGGCCCTGGCGGAGACCCGCGGCCCCCAGGAGATGGCCCAGGAGGTGCGCAAACGGCTGGCGACCCTGGATCGCTCCGAGCGCTGGCTCGATCGTCGGGCCTTCGCACCGGTGCTGGCCGAGCTGGACAGCCAGCGCCAGGCGATCGCGACGGCGATCGGCTCCCAGGCTCCCGCTCTGGCGGTGGAGCTGCTATGGCGTCTGCTGGAGCTGGCCCCCTCCCTGCTCGATCGTGTCGATGACAGCGACGGCGCCGGCCTGGAATTGTTCCATCGGGCCAGCGCCGACCTGGGCCGGCTGGCCTGCCTGGCCCGGCTGCCGGCGGCGGCGCTGGCGGATCAGGTGGCCGAGGCGGTGCTCGACAATCGTGAGGGGCAGTACGACCTGTTGGTGTGCCACCTGGCCGAGGCGCTGACGCCGGAGGGTCTGCGGCGGCTGCGGCACAGGCTGGAGCAGGAGCGGCCGGCCCTGGGCCGGCCCGACGAGCTGCTGGTGGAGGACGAGCCGGACGATGCGGAAGAGGAGGGCGTGCTGGTGCTGGCCAACGCGATCGACCTCCATGGCGTCCAGACCGATGCTGACGCCTGGGACGACGACGCTGACGACGATGATGAGCGGGCCGCCGACCCCTGGCAGCGGCGCCAGGCCGTTCGGCTGGCGATGCTGGCGATCGCCGATGGGCTGGGGGAAGTGGAGGCCTATCTGGCTGAATACCGCGACCATGCCCCCGCCGGGCTGGAGCGGCCGCGCCTCGTGGCCCGGGTGGCCCAGCGCCTCACGGCCGCCGACCGGGCTGCGGATGCTCTGGCGCTGCTGGAAGGGGTGGAGCTGCCGGAGGGATGGCGCAGCGATGGTGCCCGGCCCTGGCTTGATGCCCAGCTGGGGGCGCTGGAGGCCCTCGGGCGAGCCGAGGCGGCCCAGGCGCTGCGGCGGGACTTTGGGATCGAGCGCCTGTCGTTGCCCCACTTGCGTGCCTATCTGCAGCGGCTGCCGGCCTTTGAGGATGGCGAGGCCGAGGAGGAGATCCTCGAGGACGTGTTGGAGCACCGCAGCTTCCAGGCGGCTCTGGAGTTCCTGCACCGCTGGCCCGACCAGCGCCGCGCCGCCCGGCTGATCCTGGCCCATCCGGATCGGCTCAACGGCGCCAACGAACCGCTGCTCACGGCCGTGGCGGCGGGCCTGGAGGTGCGCCAACCCCTGGCCGCCAGCCTCTGCCTGCGGGCAATGATCGAGGAGGTTCTCGAGATGGCCCGCTCCAGTCGCTACCTGCGGGCCGTGCGCCACCTGGAGAGCTGCCGCCGCCTGGCCGCCAGCATTAACGACTGGGGCCGGATCCCGTCGCACAACGCCTACGTGCGCGAGCTGCTGCGGGCTTACGGGCACCGCATGGGCTTTCTCAAGAAGCTGGATTTTGATGGCCTGCTGCTGCCGGAATGAGCAATGGCCGTCCTTGCCATTGCTCAGTTGGACAAGGAGGCTGAGCTGTTCGAGCAGTACTGCTTCGCAGAAGCCTGACGGCTACTTGTGCCACGAGTCAAACGTTCTCTATGAACACTGACGCAACTACATCGAGGATGGGAGTGTGGCCTCCCGGAGCCGGCCTGCAGGGGCAGGCTCCAAACCACCCCATGC
>Ga0247843_1007047_pt1 | contig 14164 bp, 10 predicted proteins | sample LaCruzMarch2017__FD_192420 | JGI IMG/M metagenome (GOLD analysis project Ga0247843, IMG submission 192420) | Freshwater microbial communities from meromictic Lake La Cruz, Castile-La Mancha, Spain - LaCruzMarch2017_8m | ecosystem: Environmental > Aquatic > Freshwater > Lake | place: Spain...
CTCGTAAGATCCAATTCATGTGTGATAATATCACCATGATTTCTAAACTAGTAGATGCTAAATTTCCTGATTATACGGGCTTAATACCGCGGGACAATCAGCTTAAGCTCGAAATTGATAGTAAATTATTCTCTAAAGCAATAGATCGGGTTTCGACGATTAATGATGAGAAATTCAAAGGGATTAAATTATCAATTGAGCAAGATATTATAACATTCACTGCGAATAGTGAGTTTGGGGGCAGTGGTAAGGAAGTGATCTCGATTAAATCTAATGTTAAAGAAAAGATTGAAATTGGCTTTAATGCACGCTACCTATTAGAAGGTATGACAGTAATTACCGGTGAAAAGGTGTTATTATCATTGAAGGATTCTTTCTCTTCGATCCTTATTGAGGATAGTGATGATGAATCATTTAAATATATACTTATGCCAATGAGAGTTTAGTGTTAAGTAGGTTATTTTTTCATTCTTGTTTTGGCTATCTTCATTATTCTTTCTATTATCCTTGTCATTATTTTCACTCTCTTTATTGTCCTCTCTATCGTCATATAGGAACGTAATTATGACTATAGATAAAAAAATTAAAGAAGAAGAAATTGCTGTGGCTAAGGTTAAAAAATTAAAATTAAGTCGTTTTCGCAATTACTTAACTTTAGATCTTAAATCATCACTTCAACATAATATTATTGTTATTACTGGAAAAAATGGCTCAGGTAAAACTAATATTCTTGAAGCAATTTCATTACTTTCCCCAGGTAAAGGGATCAGAGGATGTAAATTATCAGATATCAGTAATGAGGGTGTAGCAAGTAGTTGCTGGCACATAGAATCTGAAATAGTTAGTTTCTACGGTCATGAGAGAATTGAAACTTGGCTGGATCCGCAATCTAGCGAAGATGGTAGAAGTAAGCGCTATGTTAAAGTTAATGATCAAAATATCAAAACTCAGGCAGAACTTACAAAACTTCTTACTATTTCCTGGATTATACCTCAAATGGATCAGTTGTTTATCAGCGGCGCATCAACTCGACGGAAATTTCTTGATCGAATTGTTCAAAATTTTGAACCTAGCCATACAAAGCATTTAATGACGTATGAGCACTCAATGAAAGAAAGAGCAAGGTTGTTAAAGGATAAAAATTATGATATAAATTGGATAAGTGCGTTGGAAAACAACATGGCTGAGATAGCGATACCCATTGCTGCAAGTAGGGTACAGACTGTTGAGTATATTGAAGAAATTATGGATGAGATTAATCATCCTTTTCCAAAGGCGCGAATGGTAGTGTCTGGTGAAATAGAGTCTAAGGTGCATAAAGTTCCAGCTGTGCAATTAGAAGGTGAGTTTAGAGAGATTTTACAAAAAAATCGTGGTTTAGATGCGGCCACAGGGCGTACAAATGTTGGTGTACATAAATCAGATTTGCTTGTATATTACAAAGATAAGAACTTACAAGCTGATAAATGTTCTACTGGTGAGCAAAAATCATTGTTATTATCTATTTTTTTGGCAGAAGTTTTTGCTCAAATTAAATGGCGGGCTCAAACACCAATTCTTTTATTAGACGAGGTGTTGGCGCATTTAGATGAAAATAGGCGTGATACTTTGTGCCAGATAATAAAAGATACCAAAGCTCAGGCTTGGATTACTGGGACGGAAAGTGAAACTTTTGTGCCAATAAAAAATGAGAGTCAGTTTTTTAAGATAGAAAACTCGCAATTGATAAGTGTTTAGTAAATTTTAGGTGAATTATGGAAAACAAAGAATTAGAAGCAGAAGCAAATTATAGTGCAGACTCGATCAAAGTCTTAAAGGGTTTAGATGCAGTTCGTAAAAGACCAGGGATGTATATAGGTGATACGGATGATGGTTCAGGCTTGCATCATATGGTTTACGAAGTTGTTGATAATGCTATTGATGAAGCTCTTGCTGGTCATTGTGACAAGGTCTATGTTGCTTTAAATTCTGATGGTTCTGTGACTGTTGAAGATAATGGTCGGGGTATTCCAGTTGATATTCATGAGGGGGAAGGTGTTTCTGCTGCTGAAGTTATAATGACACAACTTCATGCTGGCGGTAAATTTGACCAAAATTCTTATAAAGTTTCTGGTGGTTTGCATGGTGTTGGTGTTTCAGTAGTAAATGCTTTATCTCAATGGTTAGAATTAACTATTTGGCGCGAAGGCAAAGAACATTTTATCAGATTTGAGCATGGTGTAGTTACTGCCCCATTAAAAGTTGTTGGTGATACTAAAGGTAAAAAAGGAACTAGAGTGGTGTTCTATCCATCCAAAGAAACTTTCAGCACCATTGATTTTAACTATGCTACAATCGAACATCGTTTGCGGGAACTTGCATTTTTGAATTCTGGCGTAAGAATAGTTCTTGAGGATTTAAAAAGTGGAGAATCGAACAAAACAGAATTTTTCTATGAAGGTGGAATCGAAGAATATGTTAAATATATCGATCGTAGTAAAGTTGCAGCCCATACTCCAATCGTTGTTAAAGGTGAACAAGATGGCATGACTGTTGAAGTAGCAATGCAATGGAATGATAGCTATCATGAAAATATCCTATGCTTTACTAATAACATCAGACAACGTGATGGTGGAACTCACTTAATTGGTTATAAAAGTGCCTTAACTAGAACAATCAATAAATATGCTGAGAATAATAACCTAGCTAAGAAAAATAAAATTGCACTTACTGGTGAAGATGCTCGTGAGGGCTTAAGCTGCGTCCTATCGGTAAAAGTTCCTGATCCAAAATTCTCATCACAGACTAAAGACAAGCTTGTTAGTTCTGAAGTTCGTACTGTTGTTGAAGCTGTTGCGGGTGAAACTTTAGATAAATGGTTTGAAGAGCATCCATATGAAGCTAAGATTATTATCTCTAAAATCATGGAGGCAGCTAACGCTCGTGAAGCCGCAAGAAAAGCGCGTGAGCTTACTAGACGTAAAGGTGTATTAGACGTTGCCAATTTGCCTGGTAAACTTGCTGATTGTCAGGAACGTGATCCTGCGAAATCAGAATTATTCATCGTTGAAGGAGATTCTGCCGGTGGTAATGCTAAACAAGGAAGAAGCAGATTATTCCAGGCGATCTTACCATTACGCGGAAAAATTCTTAATGTTGAACGTGCAAGATTTGATAAAATGCTTGGCTCAGACCAAATCGGTACATTGATCACTGCTCTTGGCTGTGGTATTGGTCAGGATGATTTTGACTCAAGCAAAATTCGTTATCATAAAATCATTATCATGACCGATGCGGATGTTGATGGTGCACATATTAGAACCTTATTGCTTACTTTCTTCTACCGTCAGATGAAAGAAATTATTGAAAAAGGCTATTTGTATATTGCCCAACCACCTCTTTATAAAATCAAACGTGGTAGTAGCGAAACCTATCTAAAAGATGATAGTTTGCTTCATGACTATTTAATTACTGAAGCAACTGGTGAAATGGTAGTTCATTTTAGTAATAAACAAACTCTTGCTGGTGATGAACTCAAAAAATTTATCAATAGATTGTCTAATTACAACAATCTATTAGAAAGCCTAAGCAGTAGGGTACCAGCACATCTTATGGAATTATGTGCATTAAATGGCTTATGTAATGAACAAAGCTTGACTTCAACATCAGTGCTTGAGGAATTGTTAAGCAAAATCATCGCCATTTTCAATGCAGATATTCGTGATGATAATAACATCAGATGGAGTTATGAACTAATTGATGGCGAAAAAATCGTGTTTACTAAGCATTTCAGAGGGATCAGCAATCAATTCACATTTGATCGCCCATTCTTGCAATTGCCGGAGCTTAAACGTCTTAATGAATATGGCATAGAATTAGCTCCATATTTTGCTACTGGCTGTAACATCGAGTATAAAACTCAACGTAATGCGATGAGCTATCCATCAGAGCTTCTTACCTATGTTCTAGAGCTTGGTAAAAAAGGTTGTGCTTTACAGCGCTTTAAAGGTTTGGGTGAGATGAATGCTGATCAGTTATGGGATACAACACTTGATCCTGAACGCCGGACTTTACTAAAAGTTCGTGTTGAGGATGTGGATTCTGCAGAGGAAATTTTCTCTACTCTTATGGGTAACGTAGTTGAACCTCGTCGTGATTTTATCCAAGCCAACGCCAAGAAAGTTGTAAATCTTGACGTATAGTTTTAGCTGTTTTGTTTAAAAAATATTGCTAGAAAAATTTGTGAGAGCCAGTATTTACACTGCGTTGCTCATTAACTATAGAAAGAAACGATAATAAATTCAGGGAAGTTCTTGCTCTAGCTGTTATTTCTGCTCTCCATCATCATTCCCGCGGAGGCGTGAACCCAGTTCAAAAAATACTTTCAAATCATTATTATTATTACAGATTACTCAACTATCATTCTTTTTAGGAAGGAATTTAGTCAGAATTCTAAATGTAGATTTATACAATGACGACAAAGAGTCAGCACCTAATATTAATACTCATATCTATATTTATTTTACAATGCTAGGTATAGCTTTTCTAAATTAGATAAAATTTATATTATAATCCTAACAGCCCCTTAGCGAAATCTTCGGGATTAAATTCATTTAGATCATCCAGATGTTCTCCTACACCAATTGCGTAAACTGGTATTTTGAACTTTTGCACTAACGAAACCACTATGCCAGCTTTGGCAGTGCCATCTAATTTCGTTATGATTAAGCCAGTAATGTTAATAAACTTATGGAATGTTTCTAATTGAGAGATTGCATTTTGCCCAGTAGTTGCATCAATAACCAAAATTGTTTCATGTGGTGCTTTAGGATCTTGTTTTTTAATAGTCCTAACAATCTTTGATAATTCTTCCATCAAGTTTGTTTTGTTATGTAATCTGCCAGCTGTATCAATCAACACAATATCATTACCATTTTCTTTAGCAGCTTCTATGGCCTTGAAAGCGATGCTGGCTGGGTCAGAATTTTCAGGGCCGCAAATAAATTCAGCGTTTGCTCTATCTGCCCAAACCTTTAGCTGCCCAATAGCAGCAGCGCGGAAAGTATCGCATGCTGCCATGGTGATTTTATGTCCCTCTTTAGCAAATTTTGCTGCTAATTTACCAATAGTTGTTGTTTTACCATTACCATTAACTCCGCATACTAAAATAACATGGGGTTTGTTGATGATATTTATTGCTTTGCTAGCTGATTGGAGTATTTTAACTATAATCTGTGCCAAGTCATTCTTAATTTCATCAATTGTGATTTCTTTATCGAATTTATGTTTAGCAAGTTGGGTGATAATATGATGGCTAGTATGTACACCTAAATCAGAAGAAATTAGCAACTCTTCTAATTCATCTAAAGTTTCTTGGTCGAGCTTTTTCTTAACAAATACTGTTACCAAACTTTCGCTGATTTTATTTGAAGTTTTGCTAAGACCTTGCTTTAATTTTTGTAGCCAACTCATTGATTAACCTACTATAGTTGCAGTTAAAATATTATCATTATAGCCAGTGATTTTAGCTGTTACTAATGATCCAGGTTTTAGATTTTGATCAAATTGGAATTTTAAGAAATTCTCAGTATGGCCATAATTATTTTGTTCAACAATCACTTGATGAGTGCGATTCAAATTGATTTCAACAAATTTATCCAATTCTTTTTGCCCAGCTTCACGTAATAATTTTGCGCGTTTTTTACGCATTGATAAGTCTACTTGTGGCATACGGGCAGCAGGGGTGTCATCACGTTCAGAGTAAGTGAATATATGAGTATATTGAATTCCTGCTTCTTTGATTAGCTTCAGAGTATTTTCAAACATCTCATCAGTTTCAGTTGGGAATCCAGCAATGATATCTGCTCCAAATGCTATGTCTGGCCTTTTAGCACGTGTTAATTTACAGAACTCAATCACTTCTTCTCGAGTGTGTCTTCTTTTCATGCGTTTAAGAATCATATTATCACCTGACTGCAAGCTGATATGAAGATGCGGCATTAATCTTGGTTCATTGACAATCAAATCCATCAGAGTTTCATCAATTTCTGCCACATCAATTGAAGAAAGCCTGAGTCTTGGTAGATCAGGAACTAAATTCAATAACCTTCTGATCATTTGCCCAAGCGTCGGTTTGCCAGGTAAATCTAAACCATAATCAGTTATATCCACACCAGTTAGCACCACTTCTTTATAATCACCATCAACTAAAACCTTCACTTGCTCAACAATTTCACCAATTGCTACACTTCTGCTATTGCCTCTGCCAAACGGTATACTACAAAATGTACAACGATGGTTACAACCATTTTGAATCTGAATAAATGCTCGAGCTTGTCCATGGAAACTACTAATCATATGCATTGCAGTGTCTTTTACTGACATGATATCATTGACCTTAACTTTTTCATCAGTTGCAATTGAGAGATAATTATGTGATTCCAATTTCTCTTGATTGCCGAGCACCTGATCCACTTCCGTCATAGCGGCATATTTACTAGGGTTAATTTGTGCAGCGCAACCAGTAACAATGATTTTTTTATCAGGAAAATTACGTCTTGCTTTACGGATAGCTTGCATTGCTTGCCTTTCAGCTTCTTTGGTAACAGCGCAGGTATTAAACACCATCACATTTTCTAGCTGAGCTTTTTCTAAAGCACCTTTAATTACCTCACTTTCATAGGCATTTAATCGGCAACCAAAAGTAATAATTTCTCGAGTCATTTTCTAAGTTAAATAATATTCGCCAGAAAAAACTATCTTAGCTTCGCCGGTCATTTCAATAATATTATCTTTTAGCAAATTTATGACCAAAGATCTATCTTTAAATAAGATATTAACTTTCTGACTTATAAGCTTTTTATGAAAAGCAGCGGCAGCAGTTGCACAAGCTGCAGTGCCACAGGCGAGTGTTGCTCCTGCACCTCTTTCCCAAACTTTTACTTGAATATTATGCTGATCAATAATTTTTGCCAAAGTAAGATTAACTCGCTTTGGGAATAGGGGATCATGTTCGATCTTCGGTCCAATCTTGTGAAGATCAAATTGTTCCAAATCATCAACAAAAAATATCACATGTGGGTTTCCAACATTCACAAAAATAGGGTCTAATAAAGGTAAGAAGTAATCTGCTTCTATATCTTCTAATGGTTTGCTTAAAGGAACATTTTTCCAATTGAAATCAGCCTTACCCATATTCACTGTTATATTTGAACCTTCGCGATGAGCTTCAAAAACATTATCATTGATCTCGATCTTTACCTCATTTACTGATTTTGAATTCATTTGAATTAAAGTAACGCATCTGCTAGCATTTCCACAAGCCTCAGCTTTACTACCATCAGCATTAAAAATAGTCATTTTACAATCAGCAATAGTAGAATTATCAATTAAAATTAGTTGATCACAACCAATGCCAATTTTTCGATCACATATAGCTCTAACGTTAATATTTGATAAATCAATTTTGTAGTTAAAATTATCTATAATTATAAAATCATTGCCTAGGCCATGTGCTTTAATAAATTTGATCAATCGCATAATAAACTACTTGAAAATCTCTCGCTAAAATATAGTATAATCTTTTAGTCCTAATAATTAAAATAACATATTTATGGCGATAGTAAAAGAAGATAACATTCAAAGCAATCTTGTCCGCACCATTCCACAAAATATCATGGCGGAACAAATGCTTCTTGGTGCTGTTCTGACGAATAACGAATCAATTCACAAAGTTAGTGACTTTTTGATCTCAGATCATTTCTATGAACCAGTTCATCAACGTATTTACGATACAGTTTTATTGTTTATGGATAAGGGAATTGTTGCAAACCACATCACTTTAAAAAATTATTTTGATAAGGATGAAGCTTTAAAAGAGAAGGGGGGCGCTGCGTATCTTGCTGATTTAGCTGCTTTAGCTACTACCATCATCAACATAACTGATTATGGTAAGGCGATATATGAGCTTGCTGTACGACGTAATTTGATCGAAATTGGTGAAGATATCTTCAATGATGCTTTTGACAAAGAGATCGAGCTTACTGCTCATGATCAAATTGAAGTAGCTGAACAGAAATTATATGATTTGGCAGTTAACGATCTAGAACAAAATAAAGGCTTTCTACAAATCAAACATCCGCTTACCGAAGCGATTAATAAAGCGCAATTAGCGTTTCAAAATAAAGGTAAGGTTTCAGGTATCTCCACAGATTTTATTGATTTGGATGAACTTTTGGGTGGATTACAATGCTCGGATTTATTAATTTTAGCTGGCAGACCTTCAATGGGTAAAACTGCGTTGGCAGTAAATTTGGCTCTTAATTGTTGTAAAGTTTTGGTAAAAAATTTTGAAAAACAAAAGAAAGCTAATCCCGAAGAATACGCTATTAAAAAGCCGGGGGCAGTTGGCTTTTTTTCTTTGGAAATGTCATCAGAACAATTAGCAAGTCGTATGATTTCAATGTTATCTGGGATTAGTACCGTAAAACTTAGAACTGGGCATGTTGATGAAAATGAGTTTGTTGGCATTGTACAAGCCGCTAAAGATCTACAGAGTCTGCCATTCTTTATGGATGATACACCATCTTTAACAATTTCAGCTTTACGCACCAGGGCCAGAAGATTAAAACGTAAGCATAACTGCTCTATTTTATTTATCGATTACCTACAATTAGTTAGATCGTCGCTTTCTTCAAGCCGCGATCAAAATCGAGTTCAGGAAATTTCTGAAATTACCCAAGGATTAAAAGCTATTGCCAAAGAATTAAATATTCCTGTTGTCGCAATGTCTCAATTATCTCGTGCAGTAGAACAACGAGAAGATAAAAGGCCTTTGCTTTCGGATCTGCGTGAGTCTGGAAGTATTGAACAAGATGCTGATATTGTTATGTTTATCTATCGTGAAGAATATTACCTTATGCGAAAAAAGCCAAAAGAAGGTACCGAAGAATATAATAAATGGCAAAGCGATATGGATTCAGTAGGGAATGTTACTGAAATCATTGTCTCCAAACATCGTAATGGACCAGTAGGAAGCGTCAAATTACAATTCGATAGCCATCTTACCAAATTCAACAACTATGCTGCTAAATATGAAGGCTAATTGCTGATTAAAATTACTCTCTATAATTAATTTTATCTAGAACTGGACACATTCTTAGTACCTCAAATTAAAGTATCTGCAATCTATTCAAAGTATTTCCGTTTAATCTAATTGCTAACATTACATTCTCTTTGCTATACATGTATATCATTACATGATTCTACATTTTAGAACTCAATAACTACACATTGATATTCTAATAAAATAGTTTTCTGGTTGCACTAAAAGCAAAAGATTATCTTTAATTATATTAAAAAACATACTACCATTACAGTATAATTAATTATAAGGATTAAAATTATGAGTGAAAGAAGTGCTGAAAGAACGGTTATTCAAGATTATTGGTATGAAGTGCAACATGTGCAAGATTTGGGGCAGCAATGGATGCATGCAGCTGGGGATAGACTTTTTATTTTACCAAATGCTGACACTTTGCTGGCAAGCGGAGCATCTATTGCGCAAGAGCAAGCTGATGCCATGGCCCAAGCTCTTAACAAAACGGGAATCACACAAGAGCAAGCTGACGCTATTACAACCCCGCGTAAAGTTATGCTGCCCCTTAATAAGGGTGGTGATCATTGGACAGCAATTACCGCAGATGTAACAATTGCCCCAAATAACAAGAGAATCGTAAAATTAAGCTTTACCGATTCCCTCGGTACAGAAGAAAATTATAATTCATTGCCGAGAGAAATTAAAGATGAAATGTCAAGAATTGGTAGTTTATTCGGTAGAGATGCTACAGTAACTACCGAGCTATATCCTTATACCTGGAAGCAGCCGGACGGATCATCTTGCGGACCATATTCATTTGCTAATGCGACTAGATGTTTGGATGGTAAAGGTTATGAGCTTAATCCAGGAAGAGAGGCGGTTAGGGCGCAACAATTAGATATGATGACAGATGAAGCTAATATTAAAGCATGCTCTACTAATAACGCAGTAGATGAGATTATACGCACTTGGATAATAGATAGAGCCTCAAAAAATAAATCTTTTCTTTTGGATAACGAGCAGAACCTTATAGAGATGTATGAGCGTTTTGCTAAAATTACAGGAAAGGATGTTGCAGAGATTGCAATGGTTTTTGCGAATGAAGACCCAAGAAGCTTGTCTTACGCGCAAAGGAGAATGAATGAACTAATAGCCTCAGATGAAATAATAGAGGTAGGTGTAGGTGCTGATAAATTAGCTGCCGTTCGCGAAGAGATGCAAGATAAAAATTCTATGCAGAAATTTGAAGATATGCGCAAAGCGGTAGAGCATGAATTGGGGAAAGCTGAGTCTTACAAATTTACTGCAAACATTATCCAGCATTTATCTCAAATGGATGTAGAGGGAGCTGAGCTTAAAATTAATACACTAAAAGACCCTAAGATCAAAGAGCATTGTTTGAGTATTGCCCTAGATGTAATCTCAACTAGAAGTACTGAAAGAGATTATGCAGCTAAAGTGGAAGCTCAAGCCATGGCTTATTCAGCACTATATGAGGCTGAAGTTGAGACAAAAAAACTAGCGCATAAACCTCAAGATCATAGCAATAAAAGCTTGGCTCCACAGATTGAAAACCCAATATTGTCTAAGGAAAATTCGATGCAGGAATTTGAGAGTATGCGCGAGAAAGTAGAATTTTTATTGGGAGAAGTTGAATCTTATAAATTTGTTGCAGAGGTTATGCAGCATTTATCTAAAGGGAATATAGAGGGGGCTCAATTAAAAATTACTGAACTAGAATATCCAGATATAGAAAGCAATTGCTTGAAAATTGTTGAAGATATAACCTCTGAGGTGGGTTATGCAGCTAAAATGGAAACTCAAGCCAGTGATTATTTGGCAGCATATGAGGCTCGAGTTGAAGCTGAAAAACCGGGGCATGAACCTCAAGGCAGTAACGATAAAAACTTGGCTCCTCAAACAGAAGATCTGGTACAAGTATCTGATATGCTTAAAGAAGCAATAAGTAGAAATGATGCTGGTCTCGTACTAGGCGCGTATTATGTAATTAAAGATTTTACTGAAAGCATAATGTCTCTAGTTACCGGAAGCACTCCCAGTTATAAATTAATTAGTAAAGTCGAAGAAAAGTTAAACCTGCCTCCTGCAGTTTCGGATGTTACTCCTCAGGAGCGTAAAGCTTTTTTTGAGATAGAACTAAATGAAATTAAGAAAAAAATAGATGGAGCCAACCTTTCGCCAAGAGATCATCCTTCGACAACGCCACCAATGAGCAGGCCTATTAGATCTGATGACAAAGGCATGAAAAGATAATAGGAGTTTATGATATAATTAATGACACTGCGATACTCAGCATCATCACGCCAACAATGCAATCAAATATTTTCCAAGCATTTGGTTTTTTGAATAATGGTATTAAAAACTTAGCGCCATAACTAATTGTAAAAAACCAAGCAAATGATGCAAATTGTAAAAAACCAAGCAAATGATGCAAAACTTGCTCCAAATGCAAAGAAAGGGCGTTCTTCTGCAGGAAATTGTGCACCAACACTACCAATTAACATGCAAGCATCAATATAGGCATGTGGGTTTAGCAAACTAACGGCTAATGCAGTCAGAATCACTTTTTTTAAGCTTAATTTTTGCCCCTTACCATCTATTTTCAATGATTGATTTTTAAATGCCATCCAGAAAGATCTTAGCCCGTAAAAAATTAGAAAAGCTGCTCCACCCCAGCGCGATACCATAAGAACAATCTCATTAGAAGCAATCATTGCCCCCAATCCACCCACACCAATAACAATTAAAATAGTATCAATAGATCCACACAGCAAAGCGGTTAGAGCAACATGGTTTTGTTGAATTCCTTGTTTTAGAATGAAGGTGTTTTGTGCACCAATTGCGATGATGAGTCCTGACATTATCATCAACCCTTCAATAAATGGATAAAACAATGCCATATTAATTTTATTTATGTTCTGATAAATATCGTTCAGCTTCAAGTGCAGCCATGCAACCCGTGCCTGCCGCGGTTACTGCTTGTCTATAAACTTTATCTTGTACATCACCAGCAGCGAACACTCCTTTTATATTGGTTTGGGTACTGTTAGGGAAGGTAATTATGTACTTCTCATTATCCATTTCAAGAGCATCGACAAATAAAGACGTATTAGGAACATGCCCAATAGCAATAAAAATTCCATCAATTTTTAATTCTTGTGTTGCACCATTTTGAGTATCTTTTAATCTAACTCCTGTAACATTTAACGGCCCCTCAGTCCCTAAAACTTCGTCTATCTCATGATTCCAAATGATTTTAATCTTTGGATTAGTAATTAGCCTATCTTGTAATATTTTTTCTGCCCTTAAAGTACCGCGACGATGAATTAATGTCACTTTGTTTGCAAATTTGGTGAGATATAGAGCCTCTTCTACTGCGGTATTGCCTCCACCAACAACTGCAACTTCTTTATTTTTGAAGAAAAAGCCATCACATGTTGCGCATCCTGAAACCCCAAATCCACGGAATTTCATTTCACTTTCAATATCAAGCCATTTTGCCTGAGCACCAGTAGCAATAATAACTGTATCTGCGGTGTAGTTATTGTCTGATTCTCCGATTGCGGAGATTGGCTGACTCTTTAAATTAATCGCTTTAATGTGATCATTAATAATATTGGTGCCGACGTGCTTAGCTTGAGCTTCCATTTGTTGCATTAGCCAAGGTCCCTGAATCACATTAGCAAATCCTGGGTAATTCTCTACATCAGTAGTCACCATTAATTGACCACCTGGTTCCATACCTCTAACTAAAATTGGTTGTAAATCAGCACGAGCCGCATAAATTGCGGCTGTATATCCAGCAGGACCCGAACCAATTATTAGAACTTTTGTATGAAAATTTTGACTCATATTAATACCCATTTAATTAAGCAACCAGCTTTTAACCAGCGAAATTTGTTCTTCATCCATTAAAGAGGGCGCATGTCCTACATTTTTAATCACTATTTCTGTGCAATTAGGATGAGTTATTTTCATTTGCGCTACTGTTATCATAGATAAAATATTTGAAAATTCACCTCTTAATACTAGTATAGGCAGCGTTTTTTTTAACGTGTTCCAAAATCCCCAAAGGTTAGCATCAGTTGCGTAGGTTGCAGGAGATTTAAAAATCGTGCTGATTTGCGAGTCGTAATTTAGTCTATATCTGCCATCATCATTTTGTATGATACTATGCTCAGTGAAATGCTGCCATTTATCCTCACTATTAATACCAAAATTTTTAAAAATCTCTTTAAGATATAGTTCTGCTTCGGCAAAGCTAGCAAAAACTTGATATTTTGATACATATTCAGCGATTTTAGCAAGAGCTTTAGCCGGAATATATGCTCCAATGTCATTAAGTACCATTTTCTTAATTGTCCCACGAAATGTACTAGCATAAATCATACCAATAATTCCACCCATTGAGGTCCCTATATAGTAAGCTTCGTTAATATTTAAAGCCGTTAAGAAATTGTGTAAGTCAGTTACATATTGCTTATATGAGTAATATCTAAGGTTAGTTGCGTATTCGCTTCTGCCTCTACCAATCACATCTATACATATCACACGAAAATTTTTAGCAAGCTCAGCCGCTATATAATCAAAATCATGAGCATTCCTGGTTAATCCATGTACACAAATAACGGGATAGGCATCTGGGCTTCCCCACTCAATATAAGCTAATTTACGTTGATGACTTGATTTTGAAGGGTCTCTAACTAAACATTCTTTATATTGCAATTCCATACGTTAAAATAAATTTAATTATTAATGGTATATAAATTATAGCTGTAACTGTGGTAATCATCACTGACATCGCTACTTTTTCTGGGTGTATCTCAAATATTGTTGCTAGAACTAAGGAGGTAACAGCCATTGGTATAAAAGCAGAAATCATAAATAATTGATGCAAATTGTTTGAATAAAGATGAGTTATATTTCGATCAATTATTATTATGCCAAACATAACTGCCGGCCATACTATATAACGCGCTAATATCGAGACACCTAAAAATTTAAAATCTATTTTTAAACGTTTAATTGGTGCCAAGCTTAGTCCAATCATCATCATGCCAACAACAG
>Ga0247843_1007048_pt1 | contig 14163 bp, 9 predicted proteins | sample LaCruzMarch2017__FD_192420 | JGI IMG/M metagenome (GOLD analysis project Ga0247843, IMG submission 192420) | Freshwater microbial communities from meromictic Lake La Cruz, Castile-La Mancha, Spain - LaCruzMarch2017_8m | ecosystem: Environmental > Aquatic > Freshwater > Lake | place: Spain...
CTGAAAGACGTCCTCCATGCCCGTAAGCCTGCCAGCCGCCCCGTCCTGAGTTCCATCTCGTGAGCGGGTGCATGGAAGGTGCAGTCCCAATCGGTTTGCCGCTTCTCATGCCTTGTCTCCCCAGTGTCTGCAGATGTTCGCTTCCACCTCGATCGGCACCTGCGGAAATAGCGCGGCCATGGCGTTGCGCATGGTAGCTGGCAGAAGGGCTCGGACAGCCTCAGCCTGAGCCTGGCTGCACTCGACGATGATTTCGTCATGGACCGTGCTGATGATTGTGGCGCCATCGGGGAGAGCAGCAGAAAGGTCTATGAGCGCTTGCTTAAGTCCATCGGCGCAGCCGCCCTGAACAGGTGTGTTGACCAGCGCAGTGAAGTGCTCCCACTCCGTGGCTGACGGCGGAACCAGCCGGCGTCGGCCGCTAATCGTGCGGATTTCTTGCACGCCCTTCTCCGCCGAGACACGGCTCAAGCCGTGCCACTGGCGCAAGCTGCCATAGGTGTCGAAGAACTTTCGCCGCATCATTCGCGCCTCCTCTTCCGTGATGGTCACGCCGTAAGCGGTTTTGGCGTAGCGCGCAAGGCCCTTCGCGCTCTGGCCGTAGAGCAGTCCGAAGTTCACCGCCTTGGCAAGCTGGCGATCCTCTTTAGTTACATCCTGCAGTGGCTTTCCTAGCACGGCCGAAGCGGTGAGCTTGTGGAGGTCGTCGCCTCGCGCGTAGGCCTCGATCATCTTCTTCTCCCCTGCAATGGCTGCAGCGGCGCGCAACTCGATCTGCGAGTAGTCGGCGATGACCATGACGCGACCGGGCCCGGCTGCGAAGCACGAGCGCAATTCGCCACGGCCAATGTTCTGAAGATTCGGGGACTTCGAGGAGAATCTCCCCGTTGCGGTTCCCATCGGGTCGAACTGGCCATGAATGCGTCCGTCACCCGCCATGGCCTCGATCAGGCTGGCCGCTTGCTGGGCCCGCTTTTCCAATCCGCGGTAAGCGAGGATTTTCGGAACAATTCCGCGATCGCCACAAGACTGAAGGGTCTCCTCGTTGGTGGAGGATACTTCGATGCCGCGGTCTTTGAGTGCGGCTAAGAGCTGCTTTGCGCTGCCAATATTGAGGTCGGGCCTACCGAGATCCGAACGCACTTCAGAAGCGATCGCGGCCGCTTGATCACGCCACGTGACTTCGAGGTGATGCATTTTGTCCGCGTCTACCGGCATACCTGCGACCTCCATGTCGATGACCACCGGCAGGAGACGGCGTTCCATTGCGAACACACCGTCCAACCCGGTCATCTCCAGTTCGCGATCCAGACAGCCCTTGAGCAGGTGCAAGTGCGCCACGTCCCGAGCTGCGTAGGCGATCTGATCCTGAGTAAGCAGAGGGTTGCCCCAATCGGAGCGCGACTGGTCCGGAGCGGGCGCGATGCCGCAGAAACGCTCAAGGCATTGATCGAGGTTGTTTCCAGCCCTGGTGCCGGCGGCCAGTAACCGCGCGGCGGTAAGCGTGCAGAAAAGCCGCGAAAGACGCAGTCCGCATTTTACGCGAAGCCAACAGGCGTCGAACCGCAGGTTGTGACCGACAATGAGCTTGGAGGCGAGAAGATCAGCTAGTGGTCCGAGCCCATACCCGATCGCTTTGAGATCGAGCAGGAACACATGGGTGTCCTCGCCGGCCAATTGCAAGAGCCTGATCTCGCCCCTCCACGGATCCAAGGCGTCAGCCTTTCCGGCACCGTAGGTTTCGACGTCCAAGCCGATGGCTACCTCATCCTGCAATGCCGCGACCACCTCGGCTAAGTCCGACTGCTTCGTGATGAGCTGATGCGAGCGTGGCCTGCATGACGGTTTGGAAACGCTGGACACCTCTGCCTTTGCCTCTTTGCCGAGCGCAGAGGATCCAGTTTCTGCGAGCCGCCGTTCGGTCAATGGGTCAAAGCCGGGATCTCCGCTGAGAAGAAGATAAAACCGCGGAGGCGGCACGGTCGTGTTCTTCTCACAGTCCCAGAAGCCCTGCTCCTTGTCCGCGGCGTGCAAAACGCGCGGCTTTACCCTGCCGCCGTGCAAATCGAGCGCAACTATGAGCGAACCGTCACGCACTTGTTCGCAGTTGGTGTCGCCCAGATGCAGCGAGCGCACCGGCGGCTGGAAAAGAAAGGCCGGCATAGACCGGTCGGCAGTTTGCTGAGATGGCCCCGCGTCGCCCTTCAAACCCTCTTCGACACAGGGCGATCCGCCATTGGGGACAGTTGGGACACCTTTTTCCCTGTCCTCTCCCTCACGTGAGAAAATATGTTTTTCCAGAATATATGTTTTTTCCGCGTGCGCGTGCGAGTAGCAAAAAGGTGTCCCAACTGTCCCCACACAGAGAGTGACGTCATCCACCAGCCGGCTGAGCGGGATGACCCTTCTGCCTTTGCCCATGGGGGCCGGGGCATCCATTTTACTAACCGCGGTGCTTATCATGGGAGAGGAAGCTCTGGGTTGGCGGTTTCCCGCGTCGATTCATCGGACTTGAATGCGACGTGCGAGTAGCCGCGCTGTTTACGGTCCGACCCGGCGCTTTTGCGCTCCACCGAGCCGAAGATTTCAATCATGAGGTTGTTGAGTTCCTTGCGTGCCGCGTTCTCGGCAAGCGGCTCCCATCCCATTTCACCGCAAAAGTCGGCGTAAGCCTCCATGAGGTCGTTTTTCTCAAGCGAACCCTCACGGCACCGCTCCACCCGGGCGTGCAAGAACCGCCTCATCGAGTCCGACTGGCCAAGCAGGGCCTCAAGCCGTCTCTCCTGCTCGACTGACAGCGGCCGGACCCTCTTGGCTCTCTTGTCAGCCAGCACCTGCGCAGCTCCGGTGATGGCCCAGTTCAGGATGCCGGAGCCCTCCTTCTCAAGAAGCATCTTGTCGAAGTTCACGATCATCGGTCGCGTTTTCGACGGCTCTTTGAAGGAGATGATGCGCAACCGGCGGCGCCATGCCGACACATCGCCAGAGAGCCGCACCGAAAGCCGCTTGTTGCAAGTGATGAGCACGTTGAAGTTGCCGCGGATGGCGAATGATTCGTTGCTGTTCTTGCCTTCCGGGGAAATCAGGTCGTCGCCGACAAGCTTCTTGAGGATGTGCGCCGCGTCGGTGCGCAGAAAGTCCGGCTCGACGTCTGCCCCGTAAAGCAGGGTCCGGCCGATGTAGCGGAAAAGCTCAAAGCGCTCGTCGAGGTGCTCGGTCCGCAGCTCGTAGCAGTTCACCTCACCGATGACTTGCTGGATAATGTTGCTCAGCGTGCCCTTGCTCGCACCGCCCGGACCATGCAGGAGCAGGATGGTCTGGGTCAGGTTGCGGCCAAGCAGGCACTGCCCCGCATAGTATTGTAAGAGGGCGATATCTTCATTCTCCAGAGCCGGCGAAAGCAACATCTCGTGAAACATCGGGCATCTCGCATCGGGGTCGAAGGCGATCGGCGAACGGTTGCGGCTGTAATGGGTGGGACTGAAGTCCATCTCCTCAACCGCATCTTCGCCAATGACCAGATACCCGTTGGCCACATGGATGCCGCAGGGGGTCTGATCGAAGATGCCGCGCTGCTCGTTGAGTCCCGCCAAGTGCCCGACCACCGCTCGCCCGAATCCGAGCTGCGCATGTTTGATGTATTGCGCGCTGCTCTTAACCTCGGCGTTGACCGTCTCGCATGCGAGCTGCTCCAGACCGGCGGCAGACTGCAAGGTCCACAGTCCCGTTTCTTGCTCGTATCGGTAAAAACGCTTTTCGTTGGGCTCGTAGAGCAGCCGATGCCGCTCGCGGATTAGGCCCGCCCAAAATCTTTCGTTGAGCCCCGTGATGCTTTGTCCCTTCTTGTCGACGAAACAAGCATCACCATAGAGGTCCTCAACCGATCGCCATTCCTCCTTGCTGGTGAAAGGTTGATCCTGTGGTTTCCCGTTCGCCTCTGCCGCGGCTTTCTGCAACGTGCTCTTGGTGATCCCCAGCACGCTCTTGCAGATTTCCGCCAACTCGGAGCGTGCCAACGGCTGCAAGCAGGATGCAAAATGGCCGATTTTTTGCAGCATCATCGCTCGGTCCAAGCCGGCAACTGCCTTCAATTCACCCACAGCCAGCTTGAAGAGTTCCACCGCGAGCATGTCGGCATGCAGCTTGATGGGCACGGCCACGGCTTGCCCAACTAGGTCCGTCCACCAACCAGCGAAGTCGTTGCCGAGCACCTCCCGGCAATCATCCGCGCCTTTCGGCATGGCCATCGGAATACGGGGCAGGCTCACCGGAATCGGCCCGACAAGCCGAGCCAGCTTCATGGCCGCATCAGAAAATTGGAAGTTCAGTGCCGTGTCGTTGTCCCCCAGAAACAGGATCCTTTGCGGTGTATTCTCCTGCAGGTAACGGGATAGCTGCGGGCACAGGACGCCCCTGCGACTAAAGCCAAAGAACCCGCTGATTCCGATCGCGGGCACACCCGCTTCGCAGAGCGAGATCGCCTTGAATTCCCCCTCCACCACAACCAAGTCGCCCGCAAGTGGCACGTCCTTTACGGCTGTCAGGTAGGGCACCACTCCCGAGCCCATCCGCTGCGTGTATTTCCGGTCGGATTGCGGCACATCAAGACGGATTCTCCCGAAGGGCTGCCCCTCCACAGACACGCCATAAGGAATGTAAATGCCCGCATAGCGCTGGCCTACCAACTCCACAGCTTCCGCCTCGGTCACGCGACGGATGCCTAGCTTTGTCAGCGTCGCGGGGCTGATCCCAGGTCGCACGATATCTGCAGCATCTTGGGAAGCCGGCTGTTCTCGACCATCGTTTTGCGGAGCTTCTGCCAGTGCGTTGCTGTCGTCCCCGCTCGGGGCGTTGGATTCTTCGGTCGTCATGTTTACGTCCGCAAAGTGCTGAGGCTGTTGGTTGTTGGAAAGCGGCCCCGTCGCTAGGGGAGGCCCGGATTCAATTGCTCCACCTTTTGTTGCCCGGCTCCCAGCGGATCGAGGTCGGAGATCCCACCGCAGCCAGCGCAAGAGCCTCGAGCCAACCGGCGTTTTCCTGGGAAGCTGGCACCACTCTCAGAGCCAGCCAGCCGTTGTCTTTCGCGCTGGCAAAGCCTCGCCACGCCATGATCGCGACCAGCGCATCGCCATCGCAGCACAACGCCGCAGATCCCGGGGTGGCAACGTCGCGCCGCAAACCTGCCGAGACCTGGGCGTAAACCCCGAGACGGACCGCAAGAGCTTTCACCGCGGTGTCGTCACCGCAGCGGGAAACCCATGAGCCGTTGGGCAAGCGAACGCCGCCTTTGACAAACGGGCTAACCATGAGCGCCCTCCTTGGTCGGTCGGTTGCTCGCTTCGGCGGCGGGTTGGCTTCGGTCGGCCCGCCGCCTTCTTGTTGCAAGCACGCCTTTCATCGTCTTGCCTCCTTGGGCGGGACTCCGTAGCGGGCCTGCAGCGCGTCCTTCACCACGTCGACATCGAAGAGATGCAAGCGCGGCGAAATTTCCAAAAACGGAATGGCCCGCCGGGCGATCAGGTCGTCCAAATATCTGGGTGACATCGAGAGAAGGCGCGCCAGTTCGCGTTTCTTCACCAATTGCGGTTCAAGCTGTGTATTGCTCATACACCAGCTCGCACCGTGTCAAATTCGCCTAACGAAATGATCGAGACCGTCCTCCAGTCATTGCGCAATGACCGGGAGCTGGCCGGATGACCACGGTAAGTTTTTCCGCTGTTCGGAGAGGCCGAATTGCCCAGGGCATCCCTCCCGACAGCAGGCCACACAGAGGGACTTTGTTGTTCCAGAACAACAAAGTCCCCTCCATTCGACAGCCCCTCATCCAACAGTTGCTAAGCGTCCCAGCCTCTGTGAGCTCACATGGTTGGATGAACCTTGTTGATACGCAGCAACAAGCTTTCGCGGGACCGGTTGCAAGGCGCGCACGGCGCGATTGATGGCCGTCCGACTACCGACCGTGGACCCCCCGACTTGTCGAGTTTGCCCCTACAGCAGCGCCTGTTTTAGGCGGTCCGGAGGGCAGGCATTTGGGACGCTTCCTTAGATAAGCCCCACATTTTGCAACGCAAGCTGACTTAAGGCGCCCTCAACCCCAAAGAATTTATCATTACGTAATGATAAATTCACGGCGATCCGCTCTCCAAGCAAGCTGCCCGTCAGAGGGAATTTGTCGGTGCGCACCGACAAACTCCTACGGAAGCGCAGGCTTTCTCCAAGTTCTGCGGCGTCAGTTTGAGGCGAGGAACCGGGGCTTGGACGGGCAGAAACAGTGGGTCGCCATCGTTGGGAAGCGTGGCGTAAAGCTGCGCGAAACCGCTCAGTGCCGCCTCCCGGCTAATGTGCGCCGGGGCACATTAGCTTCCAAGAAGAGGAGGCCATCGACCGATACACCCAAGGCCTGACCCTCGGGTCAAGCTCGTCGGTTCCGTCCGCATGGGAGGAATGCCCCGTAAAAATCTGCAGAGCTGAGAAGCGCTATGGAAGCGCGCGGATGTTACTGGTCAGTCGGCCAAGACACTGCAACGGGCCGCACGCGTTTTTCGGGCGGTTCCAGTTAAGTTGCGCCGGCGCAACTTAGCTTTTGAGCATCACACGCTCGTCACGAAATACGACCATGCCATGCAAGGACAGGTGGCTCGCCCTCGCCGAGAAGCATAATACGGACGGGCGCAGGGACTTTGTCGTTACGTAACGACAAAGTCCGGCGTTCATCATCACCAACCAATCCGCAAAACCAGAAATCCGTCAGAGGCAATTTGCTGTTACATAACAACAAATTCCCTCCCAGTGGACCGCGCCCCTGCCCGACCTGTCAGCCCCCAGAAGCCCAGATCGTTGGCCGAGCTTTGTTGATGCGCAGAAAAAAACCTTCTCGAAAGCGGCGCCGCCAGGAGTGCTCGGCACTCAGACTCCTTCAGCCAGCCCCGTTGCCATGAGTGCCTGGGTAGAGGGAGTTTGTCGGTATGTACCGACAAACTCCTACTGAAGCGCAGGCTTTCTCCAAGTTCTGCGGCCTCAACTTGAGGCGAGGAACCGGGGGCATTTTCGGGCAATGCCACGACTCGGAGGTGATTCGAGGAGAGTTCATCGTTGCGCAACGATGAACCTACCTCGCGGCTGACGTATGCGTATTTTCTCAGGGCAGTGCCAACCTCGCCGAGAGGAACTTTGTCGTCCCGCGATGACAAAGCCCGTGTTCAATGGACGCCCACTCCAGAATCTGTAATTTATCATTGCGCAATGATAAATTAAGCCCTTCTCAAAAGCGCTGTTTCCCACCCATACAAGTCAATCCTGGAGGCAAAGTCCGACGATGACGACCGCTTCGCCATCCGCTTCAGCGTCACTCTCAATCAGTCCCACCTTGAGGCCATCATCACGGGCACGATCACGGGTCAGAAGGGCGATTTTGGATGAGATCGAACTGCGGATCTCTGGGACTTTGTTGGTACGTACCAACAAAGTCTCTGCCCGGTTGCTCCGATCTGTCCTTGTGCAAACAGATCAACGTGAGGGACTTCTTCCGGTGGGAATGGTAATGCCCAAGCCCTCCCCAAGCACCGTGGGGCTGGCTCCGGCTCTGATCGGGGCAGACTTTGTCATTGCGCAATGACAAAGTCGCAGCGACGTATTTGTCGTTGCGCAACGATAAATTCGCTTTGGTTGCGCGCTAGTTTATCCGCGCCCACGAATACCCCCGAAAGTCCGGGCGTTGGCGGTCGAGCCAGTCCAAAACGTCCTTTTCCGAGAACCGCACCAACTCCCCGACCTTTATGTCCGGCAGGCCCGCTTTCCTCAGCCTTTGTACATGCCGCTTCGAGCAGCGGAGAAAAGTTGCCAATTCCTGCGTGGTCATCAGCGCCCGTTTTTCCGGGGCTTCCTGTCGTGTGTAGTCGCTTGTCGTCACACCATGCGCCTCGGTGTCAACGCGCGACCTGTTCAGTCGCTCACTGTCGCAGTTCGTGAGTGGAAATCCACGTTTTCCACCTTGTCCAAGCCTCTTGTTAGCTGGCCCTAATATGAGCGTAGGAGCCTCGTTATCAGCATTTTGCTACTTTCGGGTATGGGAGGGATGCCCCAGAAAAAAGTGTAAAGCTGAAAAACAGTTTCTCATGGGATTTAACTGGGGGACGCACAACCCGGCCATCAGTAGTGGCGATAAAAGATTCCTTTATCCCTGCGCTCAGAACGGACAGATCGCACCGTCGATGATGGGGAAACCGGTCGCTGGATCGAAGTTCTGCCGGACCTTGAACTCACGTGCGCTTGTCTCCTCCCTCTCCATGTCACCGTTGATCTCCCCGCGTGCGGTTTCGGACGCTTCGGACGGGTAGTTTCGAGTCCGGCACGTGCTGGAGCCAGCGGGAATGGGGGGGTCTCCGGCATTTCCGGACGCTTCGGACGCCTCGCGGCCAGTTACGCGCGTGCGCGTGAGCCATTCTTCATTTTCTGTTGGCGGATTCTTCATATCCCCGCGCGCACGCGCGTAAGTCAGAATTACCCGTCCGAAGCGTCCGGAAATCGTGGCCGGGACAGCCACGGGCCGCTTGACAGCGATTCGATACTTCGGCCGGCAGGGATATGTCTTGATGCCGACCAGCGCAAAGACGCGCTGCCGATGAGTTTTGCCGCCTGCGCCCGGGTGAAGCACGCAGCCGAACCTCCCGTTCTCTTGGATGACGAGGTGTTCGCCTTTCTCGTCCATGCTGTCCTCGGCGCAGGCCGGGCAACGGGCGGTGGTTTTGCAGCCTTTCTGCCGCACGTTTTCAAGTTTGCGGATGTCGAGCGCCATGGCCTCACTCCTCCTCCGTCTTGAACGCCACGTCCCGGAACCCCCGGCGGTTCTTTCCGTCCCGCTGGATGTCGTGCGTCTTCGTGGTGCGGAAGATCTCCAGCATGAGCGAGGGCAACTGCCGCGCGATGACAGTTTCAGCCAGTGCCTCCCACCCCATCTCCGGACAATAATGCGCATACGACCGGACAATCTCGTCAGTCGTCAGGTCGCTGCCGGGGGCGCTCACCACCCGCGCGGTGAGGAAGTGCCGCAGGCTGTCGCTTTCGGCGAGGAGTGAATCGACCATGCCATGCTGCCGGTCGGTGAGCCGGATGTTGCCCGTGGCGTCGATGTCGGCAAAGAGCAACGCAAGCCCTTCGAGCGCCCAGTTGAGAATGCCGCTCCCCTCCGTCCGCAGCAGGATGTCCGGGAAATCGCCGATCTCCTTTGGTTTCTTCTCTGCCTCGTATCGCACAATCAGCAGGCGCCGCCGCCATGCCCCCACGTCACCCTGCAACCGGACGCGCAAGCGCGCGTTGGATGTCATCAATATGTTGAATTTCCCCTGCATCTGGAACGAACCGGTGCCTCCCTTTTGCTCTGCATCGAACCAATCGCCGCCGACCAGTCCCTTGATGACCGGCGCCCCTTTGGACGAGAGAAAGTCCGCGTCCACGTCCACGCCGACCAGCAAGGTGCGGCGCAGGTATTTGAAAAGCTCGAACCTTTCGTGAAGGTGCTGGGTGCGGAGCTGGGTCACGTTCTGGATGCCGACCAGACCCTGCAGGACGTTGGCGTAGGCCGATTTTCCGCGGCCCGGAAGCCCATCCAGAATCAGGAGCTTCTGGATGATGTTCACGCCAAGCAGACAAAGCCCGGCCATTTTCTGGAGAAGGATCACGTCCTCCGGATGGACGGCCGGGCACACCAGTTCGTCGAGGAAGCGGGGGCAGGTCGCATCCGGCTCAAACGGGATGGGCGAGCGGTTCCGGCTGAGGAAGGCAGGTGAGAATGGAAGGAACTCGGCCTCGTGGCCCTCGAACGCGAGCACGCCGTTGCTCAGGTGGACGATCCGCTGTTTGGACGCAAACGCCCCGCGCTTCTCGATGATGCCACGAAGGTGGGCCACGATGGCGTTGAGGGTTGCGTTGTCCCGGAATGTCTCGAGCGCGGCGAGCGCCTCGATCTCGCGGGACATCATCAGCATCCGGCAGGAAACAGCCTGCTTGATGGCATCGGCGGACTCCGGTGCGTAAATGCCGGTCTCCGGCTGGTAACGGTAGAACGTCAATTCGTCCGGCTCGAAAAGCGCGATGTTCTCCGCTCCGTAGAGTCCGGCCCAATACGCCTGGTTGACCTCTTTAACGTAGGGCTCATCGCCCTTTCCTTTGCCGAAAAACACCGGCTCACCATACTTTTCCCGAAGCTCCGCATCCCTGGAGTATTCCTCGTTCTCCTCGTCTGGAATCCAGGGCGCGCGAAGGTCACCCGGCCAAGTGATTTCCTCGAAGCGGATCACGGCTGGCGGGGCCTCGTGCTCGATGTGGTATTGCATCCCCTGGGGGTGCAACCCGTGAATGACGGTGATGTTGCCGGTGGCCCGCCATTCGCCCCATGCGTTGCCGCCGGTCGTTTTGAGGATCGCCGGAGGCGGGTAGCCTCCATCAATTTTCACCCAGATATTGCACCCGCGCCGCCCTTTGCTTCGGAGTGAATTCCGCAAACCGGGGTTCAGCTCAAGAAACGGCTCAACATCCCCTTCGTAGTCCATGTCGATAGAGCAGATGCCACCCGATGGTGCACCCAACAAAACAGCGATGTTTCCATTTCTCAGGTTGTCGAGGTAACCGGGGTTGCCCATCGCCTCCGCGGTGATCTTCTGCCAACCGCGCAACTTGGGTGATTTCTCGCCCTTCGGCACCGGAATCAGAACCACCCCGGGGCCGAGAAGACCGCACAGGTAGGCGACTGGGTCGGACGAATCGTTGACAGGAAGGTCATGCATGAGCGGTCTCCTTGGCCGGCAGGTCGCTTGGGCGCTAGGCGGCGGGTCGGCTTCGGCCGTCCCGCCTTCTTTTCCTCCACGCGAGCCGGGCCAGATCGCGCCTCAGCTCCCGCAAGCTCGGGTCACTCCAAGGCACGCCAAAAGTTTCGGCGATAATCCGGCAACGCCGCGAAATCGCGGCCGCCGTCACTCCCAAGCGCCGGGCGGCCTGACGCATGGAATTTGGCTCACGGCGCAGGATGTATCGCCATGCCAGATGCGTGATTCGAGCGTCACCCCGATCAAAGGTTGATGCAAACCGCAGGGTGACTGCGTCAAAGAGCCCGACCCGGTTCTGCTCCTCCGGTTCCGGTTCCATGAAGTCAACCGGAGTGCGCACGTCGATGACGATTCGCTCGCCGTTGTCGTTGAAGTAGGAGCGGTTCATCTTACCGGTCCTCCTTCGGTTTCACGGTGAAACGTCGAGCCAATGCCTCCTGAACTTCTTGGACATTGAAGAGATGGTGCCGCGAGCTGACTGCCAAATAGGGGATAATTTTCCGGGCAATCCAGCCGTCAATGGTTCTCGGGCTTGTGGAAAGAATGTGCGCCAAGGTGCATTTCTTGACGAGAAGAGGCTGGGAAAGAAGTTGGTCGTTGGATTTCATAGCGCAACAATGCACGCACATTACGTGGTCAGCAATTACTATTGATACACGCCACCATCGTGTTAGTATTTGCGCGTATGCCGAAAATCACCACTTCAAGCCATCCCCTTGCGCGGCTGCGTGCCATCTGCGGCTGGACTCGGGAAGACGCCGCCAGGGTTGCGGGAATCTCCGCCGCAAGCATTCAAAACATCGAACTCGGCCGCGCTCCCATTCCGGAAGATGCCGCCTTACGAATTGAGGCCGCCACGGCCTGCAAGGCGTCAAGCCTCATGGACAAACATGGTGCGCCTCTTCTCATCGACGGGAGGCCCTATGAGCGAAAAACCTACAACAGCTATCTCGATGCAAGCACGGCGAAGCCGGAGAAAATAGACGCGGCGGCTGCCGATCTCGAATTCAGACTGAAGATGTTGCTTGCCTCGTCCGGCAACAGGTTCCTCTACGTTGCGCGGCGGCTTGGTGGCGCTTTTGACGCCATCTTGCAGGAAGCAAATATCTCACTTGATTATCTGGAAAGCATCGAGCGCAAGGCCGCATCAATTTCCGTCGCCGAGATGACCGTCGCCGAGTTGCGGAGCAAGCTTGCGGACGAACCCGTCTTGCGTGAGTGGATCAAGGCCAATCCGCAGCCCGACAAGAGCAAGTGCAAAGTCGTTGACGAAAGTTACCAGCATTGGCCCACGAGTGATTTTGGGAACGGTATCATCTATGCGAAATTCAACCAACGGCATCGGTATCGGATAGAGTTCGCCGCCGGGCAACGATTGGAGGTCATCGTGGACAAGTGGAAGGCGAAGGGAGTTTCCGGGAAGGCAACCCAGCATCCTGCACCTGGAACGAGTATGGCACTGGTTCCGTCCCCGGCTTTTCGTAAAAAGCGCAAGAACCGCTCAAAGCCCCCCAAAGTTTGAGCTACTCCGGCAGGATGGAGAACCACGCCTTTGCCTGCTCAGGAACGACCAGTTCCCGGTAGTGTTTGAAAAGCATCTGCGGGGAGTTGCCCATTTCGAGGCTGACTTTCGCGGCATCCTGCACCTCGGCCAGGCGGTAGCTGCCGAAGCTGTGGCGGAGAGCGTTGGATTTCCACGGCACTTTGGCCCGCTTGCCGATGTTCTGGATGCGCTCCCGAAGATTCCGGGGAGTGATCGGGCCGGATTCCTTTCGCACCTTCATCAGCCAGGCCCGGAGATTCGGCTGGATCGGCACCAACCGGCGCTGGCGGGTCTTGGCTTGATCCCAGTCGATGCGGACGTAGCCGGACTCGAAGTTGATGGCCGACCAATCCAGTTTCTCGATCTCCGCGCTGCGCACTCCGGCGAAGGCTCCAATGGCCATGTAGGGAATCATCTCAGGCTCCGCCGCCGTCATGATTGCGGTCATTTCCTCGACGGTGAAGATCTCCGGGGTGCGGATCGGCTCCCTCACCTTCACCAGCGTATCGGCGGCCGTCGGGCGGTCCTGCCGGATATGCCCGTGTTTCTTCGCCCAGGCGAAGAACATGCGGAGTGCTGCCGTCAGGTTGTTCTTCGTCCGGGCGCGACCCTTGACCCGCGCGACGTGCGCCTCGACGTCGGAAACCGTGATCTGCGAGAGCTTCCGGTCATGGAACTTCCGGTAGAACGGCTCCAGCAGATTGCGGACGGTGCCGACATGGCGCTGGCTCATGCCCGTGCGCACCTTCGATTCCACGAACTTCAACACCGCATCCTTCGGGCTGATGTCCTCAATCCCGTGCAACGCATCCGCCATGGACTTGGCGGTTCCGAGGATCGACGGGCCGAGCAGGGTGCGGGCATCGGCCCATTCCCGGATGGCGAACGGCAGGGAGACCCCGAACTTCGCGACGATGGCCTCCGCATCCCGGAGCATCTGAATGTCCTGCGGCGTGACCTCGTTCGCCCGCCCGTTGTTCAGGAGCGCGACATGCACCTGATGCGCGTGGGACTTGGCTTCGAGCGGGTCGGCGAGTGTCTTCGTCCGGCGCTCGCCCAGCTCATACCACGAGACCTGATACGAGCGATAGCGGGAGCCTTTCCGTCGGAGCGGATAAATTTTCACCTCGGCGGTTCCATGCCCGAAAACTTGCACGCGATTCATTCGAGATCGCGGTGGTGTCAACGTATTGCATGAAATTTTGCATGAAATGGATCCGCCATTTTCGACGTAAGTCGCTGACCTCAAGGAGGATGAGGTGGCGACCCTAACGGGATTCGAACCCATCCGGGAGTGATGGCGACCACGGTGATGGCGCGCGGCCGCAACTCGGCGGCCATCGAGCGCGTGAGCATGTTGAGCGCGGCTTTCGAGGCACCGTAGCAAGGCACAAAACCGGCGTCGGAACAACCGCATGCAGCCCGGACAAATCGAGCCCTCCTTGACACCCAAAGCCCCGCATCTAGCATAATCCTTTCCACGATGCCAACTGGCCATCCCACTTCCCGCCCATCGCGGCATGCTTGGAAGAAGAATCAGGTTTTTCGATTCCTCGCCTCGCTGCAGCTCGCCGTCATTCTGCTCGCGGTGCTCATCGTCATGAGCATCGTGGGGACCATTGCCGAGTCCAAGTTCGACTCCGACACGGCTCGCGTCTGGATTTACGAGGCCCCGTGGTTTCACCTCTGGCTGGCGCTCCTCGCGGCCAATCTCACGTGCAGCGCCTTCATGCGCTGGCCCTGGCGGCAGCACCACACGGGCTTTCTGCTCACGCATTTGGGCATGATCGTGGTCATGAT
>Ga0247843_1007050_pt1 | contig 14160 bp, 6 predicted proteins | sample LaCruzMarch2017__FD_192420 | JGI IMG/M metagenome (GOLD analysis project Ga0247843, IMG submission 192420) | Freshwater microbial communities from meromictic Lake La Cruz, Castile-La Mancha, Spain - LaCruzMarch2017_8m | ecosystem: Environmental > Aquatic > Freshwater > Lake | place: Spain...
ATATTTGGAGATAAAGAAATATTGTTTTTTCAAGAATTGGTGCGCAAAGTACCGGTAGCCGACAACGTATATGAATACGCCGTGAAATTAGTAAGCAAAACCAGACCCGGTTATGCCATGGCCACAGCAGAAGTAAATAAATACGTTAGTTATGGTGCAGGCCCAAGAGCCAGTCAGTATTTAATTATGGGGGCTAAATGCAATGCCCTAATGCAAGGTAAATATTCACCCGATATAGAAAACGTGCAAGCGGTGGCGGAATCGGTTCTTCGCCATAGAGTATTGAAGAACTACAAAGCGGAAGCAGAAGGCATCAGTGTAAATGATATTATAAAGAATCTTTATTAAACACTAAAAATCTTAGTGTTTAATAAATTTCGCATAAAACACCTTACCAGCACTTTCTACTTTTAAAGAATAAAGGCCACTAGTCAAGAAGCTGATATCGGCATTGTGGTTAAGTCCATCCACTATTTCTTTTGAAATCAATCTTCCGTCAAAACCAATTATACTGATTGTATACGCCTCGCCTGAACCAAAAGAAACATTTAGAACATTAGTTGCAGGATTAGGAGAAACCACCAATTGCTCAGCATCTAAGAAAGTAGCCGAAGCACCCCAACAGGAGGCTCTAAATTCACCAATAACAGATTGAGTAGGATCGTTTTGGGGAGATATTTTAACCTTCATCAACCCTTGTCCTTTAGTGCCATCGGCATAAAAATGAGCGGAAGTGGTACATGAATCGCCTATGGGTATAGTAAAATTTGCCTCATCCGTTGTAACGCCATAACAAAATTCACAATCGCAAAAAGCTGAAGTCCATTTGGCTGAAAGTGTATTTTCAATGCGAACAAACTTCAAATTTGGGGATGAAAATTTATTAATAAACCTACTATAAGCTACAATTTCCGATTTATTGCAATAGGTTTCACCAAAGGAAAGGGCCGGGCGGAATATGCCTTGAGAAAAACTATAGCTGCATGATAATAGAAATACTAAGGTTAAGATTTGTTTCATTCTACAAACATAATTTATTTATCGTAACCCGAATAGCTGCTGTCATTTATAAGGTCTATTAATTGCAATAAATATTAAAGATATGCTGACAGAGTGCTACAAATTCTAAATATTTTATTAAAATTTAGCTTAATTTGTATATTCTTAACTTTTACATTTTGCTCGTAAAGCTAACTAGGAACTCTCTCTTTTTTGTATTTATTGGTATGGCTATTAGTGCTAAATCTCAATTAATCGTTGGAGAGGTAGACCCTTATATTTTGGTGACCAACGTTCTGGTAAGCAAGGGCATTGAAACGAAAAATATCATCTATACCGGAGAAAAAAGATCATCCGGCTTTTTTGAAAATGGTGAATCCACCAAATTAAAGATGGGGTCTGGTGTTATTTTATCTTCCGGGATAGCAGTAGATGTGAAAGGTCCCAATAACGATGATGGTTCCAAAAAGTTTGATGAAATATCTTCCCCGGGTAATAGTCTTTTTGAGCCATATGCAACAGGCCCTACATTTGATGCTGTTGTTCTTCAATTCGATTTCAAACCCCAAACGGATAATATAGTGTTCAATTATATTTTTGCTTCGGAGGAGTATCCTGAATTTGTAGATAAGGATGTAAATGATATATTTGGTTTCTTTATTAGCGGTCCTGGTATTGTAGGGGAAAAGAATGTTGCCTTGGTGCCGGGCACAAATCTTCCGGTAAGCATCGACAATGTTAATGGGCTTAGAAACACAGCATTTTATAAAATCAACCCTGTGGGGGATAAAACCCTTCAACCCGATGGACTAACCACCATATTGACTGCGGATCTTAAACTTCAGCCATGCGAATTCTATAGAATCAAACTAGCCATTGCTGATGTAGGAGACTATGTATATGATTCATATGTTTTTATTGAAGCAGGTAGTTTTAAGCATAAAACTAACATAGGAAGAGACACCTTTATATGTGTTGAAAATTTTGATGTGGAATTGGATGCAGGGAATGCAGGGAATAAAGTACTATGGAGTACAGGAGAAACCACTCAGAAAATAAAAGTAAATAAATGGGGAGAATATTGGGTGGAAGTTTTTACAGATTGCGGAAGTTTTAAAGACTATAAAAAAATATTGCCTGGGGTTAATCAAATTTCCTTAGGTCCTGATACCATTTATTGCGGTAAAGGTTTATCCCGAGTATTGGAAGTGAAGAACCGATCATTTAATTCCTATTTATGGTCGGATGGTTCGAAGGGAGAGAGCCTAACCGTTACCCAACCCGGTTGGTACTGGCTTGAAATTGATAATGGTGGATGCAAACGAAAGGATTCTGTATTTATAGATTTAAAACCTCTTCCTATGGTTAATCTTGGTAAAGATACTATTGTTTGCGGGGATGTTAATCTTATCCTTAACCCCAAAGATTCCGGAACTACTTATTTATGGAATACAGGTGCAACTACTTCTCGATTGATGGTAAATGCCCCCGGGTACTATAGTGTTTTGATGAGTAAGGAAGGATGCAGCAACAAGGATTCTATATTGATACAAAGTCGGCTTACACCAAACATCGACCTTGGAATTCCCGAAAGAGACATTTGCTCGAATGATACCTTAAAGTTGAGAACTGGAATTCGCGATACGAGTAATTATAGAACTATCTGGAATACAGGAGAAACCTCTTCAGCCATATCTATCAACCAATCGGGTAAATATAGTGTGACAGTAACAGATAAACTTTGCAACTATTCTGGCCGCGACAGTGTAAATGTGAAAGTTTATAACGGGGAAGGAGATATTTGGGTTCCAAATGCTTTTACCCCGGATAACAATGGTATAAATGATGTTTTTAAACCAGTAACGGATATACTTTCCTTCAATTATTACACCTTTCTAGTATTCAATCGGTGGGGTGAAAAGTTATTTGAATCCAATGATCCAACAGGAGCGTGGAACGGTTACTTTCAAAACAAACTTTGCGAGACCGGCGTGTATATGTGGACTTTAAATGTAAAGACCAATTGCTCCAAAGGGGATAAAAACTTTCAAAAAGGTATTGTACATCTCCTTCGTTAGGAAATTTTATAAAGCTTCGGCTTCAACGGCTTCTACTTCCGGTACCATTCTTTTTAATAAGTTTTCTATACCTGCTTTTAGGGTTAGGGTAGAGGAAGGACACCCACTGCACGAACCCTTCATGGTAACAGTTACCACCCCTTGTTCAAACTTTTTGAAATCAATAGCTCCGCCATCCATTTCTACGGCTGGCTTCACATGATCTTCCAATAATTTCTTAATTTTGGTTATGACTTCGTTTTCCTCTTCAGGCGAAAGATCAGCTTTCTTATCCATTATCACCTTTCCTGCCTCAATATATTCCTTAAGGAATTTGCGCAATTCCGGAATTATATCAATCCACTCATAATCGGTGGCTTTGGTAACGGAAATGAAATTGTTCATAATAAAAATCCCTTTAACAAAAGGATATCCGAATAATTCCTTGGCCAAAGGACTGTTTTTAACATCCTCTTCTTTTCGAAAATCAATGCTTTCATTCGGATAAATCATTCGGCTTATAACAAACTTCATACTCCCTGGATTTGGGGTAGCTTCGGCATATACATTTACTAAATCAACTGAATTCATTTCTTATTTAGAATTAGTCTACAAAGTTAAAGCAAAGCATTGAATAGTTAGTCATTTAGCATAGGAATTTTCAATACCAATTGAAACGGATGATTTTAGTAAATAATTTTAGTTGATTAATCTTTAAGGAGCAGATCGGATCAAAGTAATGGTTCCGTGACCGTTGTGTATTTTATCTTGACAGTTGAATTTATATCTAAAAAGATAAAAATAAGTTCCTTCAGGGCACTTTTCACCAGTCATGTTGTTCTTTCCATTCCAATTAATTCCATCATTTCCAACACCATCTGCCTTTGAATGATAAACCATTTGACCCCAACGACTATAAATAGAAAGATCGTATTGTTCTACATTTTCCATGACAATATCAAAAGCGTCATTTAGGTTGTCCAAGGATCCTGGTGTAAATACGTTTGGAATAATCGCCTTAATACTGAAATCTACATCAAATTCTACACACATGGTATCCCGGCAACCATACTTGCTCTCTACAAATAAGCAAGGGTAGAATCTGCCTTTATCAGGGACATAATTATGAGTAACCACCTTTTGATTATAAATAACATTATTTTCTTCACCAACCGCTTCATGATTAAGGTTCCATTTGAAAGTTTCTGATCCTATAGAATTATTTGTAAAGGTATAGATTGGGCAAAAGGGATCCTTCTCAAAATCCAATTTGGCTTTGATGTCTGTAATTCTAATTTGCTTTTCTGTTGTATCGTAACATTTCCGCTGATAGGGTCCGTTAGGGGTGTAAGTAGGTGTATAATGTATGGTAAATGTTCCGGTGTCCTTCTTTGAGTTTAAAATGCCGGTTTTTAAAGAAGTAATAGTACTATCTATTTTGTGGATGACCCATTTATGCCTCGTATATATGGAATCCGATTTATCAATTACTACAAAGGGCTTATCTTTACATTGCACAGGATCAACCTCAAAATCAACTTTGGGAATAGGCAACACAACAATCCTACGAACAGGGTGATTCAATTGGGCGGTATCGGGGAAAGTTGATTTACAAAAGTAAATGGCTCCACCTGCATTTGGGTTTATTACACTATCGTTTCCATAAAGATAGATATAATATATCCCGGGTTTGGTATAGGTGAATCTTACATTCGTGTCTCTTGTAGTAGAAAGAACGGACTTTAGCGGATCCCCAAAAAACCAAATATAATCCTTGGTCTTAATAGAAGTGTTTTTAAATTCAGCAGTAAACGGTGCGCATCCTACCGTATCACTAACAATATCAAATTTAGGAAGTGGCCCTTCGATTTTAATTTTTACAGAAGTGCTGTCTTGGCATCCTTTTGTGTTTTCTACGCGATGAAAAATGGTATAATCTCCAAAACTTTTGTAAAAGTGGAATGGATTTTTTAGGTAACTTGGATTCCTATAATCACCAAATGACCAATAATGACTAACAATACTATCGGCAGGTGGTTTAAAATCACTATACGATGAATCAAAAAACTGTATAATATCATCGCAAATAATTTTTTTCGTTATTGCTTTTATACCAGCATTTACACCTCCTACCTTAATATATTTGGTAAGGGTATCCAAGCAGTTGGACGAGTCTTTTGCCGCCAACTGTATTTTGTAAATACCTTTGGTAGGGAATTTCACGCTGGGTGAAGCAGTGTCTGTCACAAAACCCCTTCCATCATCAAAATTCCATTTGAATAACTCCTTACCCTTTTTTCTCCGGTCAGTATTATGCCAAAAATCAGTTGGGTTGTATAAATAAAATATCTGTTCACTAAATTTGACTTTAAGCCCCGGACAAATAACAGTATCGAAATTCATTTTCATATCAAAACCAAGAACAATTAATTGGTTGTAGGTTGAATAACACCGGTTATGATCTTCAATATAAAATCTAATATTATATGCTCCTGCCTTTTTATAGATATGGGATGGCTCTTTAATAATTGAATCTCCGGGAGGCATAATCAGGGTATCGGTTTTTGTATTATCCCCCCAATCCCAGGTTGAAAATTTGATATCCTTCTGATTTTTAGCCAGGATATCAGGAGTTACGGTTGCAGGAATACATTTACCGGAGGCTTCAAAAGGAGGAAAGGGTTCGTCACTTAATTTATACCAATTGTGAAACCAAATAGTATCAAAGCATTCCCTGCTTGGGTCGATGTAATAGTCGGAGGTGTCGCAATAGGTTCTGTACACTTTTTTGTTGCCATATTTTATAGCAAACCCAACTGTTACCCATCCTTTAGGATTACACGTTTTCTGGTAAGCGTATTCAGGAGCGAAAGCTACAAATTTGTCCCTTCCACAAGCCGAATCATAATTGGTTTTTATATCAATGATAGAGCATAAACTTGAAGAAAACCTGATTTTATAATCCGGTTTCAATCCAAGGCATTTGCGATTGACAAGATGGTCAAAATAGAAGGTGTCGGGTTTTACTACATTAATAACACCATTGTCGGTATAATCACATCCGTATTCATGGTCTTTTATGGTGAGGTTCCACCTGCGGCAAACCCCATTTACATAATAATGCTTACCAATGGAATCGGTAGAGTAATTGCAATTATTTTTGACATTGGTTCCTGTTTTAAAACTTGTTGTACAACCGGGTGCCATATCATCGCCAAAATCCCAAAAAAAGGTTACCTTTTTTAACCCATACCTTATATCTTTCTCGCAAAAGAATACAGTATCTTTATTGGAACATTGATTAGTGTTAAGTACAATAATCGTAGGGGATATTCCCACCACTTCTATCGAATCGACCTGCGACACTTTAATACAACCTTTATAGGTGATTACCAGATAAAATTTATGCTTTCCTAAAGGGGGAGCAATCTCAATGGTTTTCCCTTCGTATTGTTTACTACCTATAAACCAATCATAAGAAGCATCCGGTAAAAGGTCGTTTTGATCAAATCTAAACATTTTTCCGTAGCACTTCCTATATCCATCTTTGGTTATGTTAAACTTTATTTCCGGAATAGTTATTTCAATCAAAGTATCCTTCGACGTTCGGCACCCATTCTTTTGAACATAGGTAAGGCTAACCTTATAAAAACCCGCCTTTTTATAATAATGGTGGACTTCAGTGCTTTTGGTAGTCGTGGTTTTACCATCTCCCCAATCATATATTCTGCTAAGAATGTTGGTTGTGTCTTTTGAAGTGCTTACATCCTTGAATTCCGCCTTTGAAGAATCGCAGCCTTGTATCGAAACCACCTTTATTTTAGGTGTAATATCCATCACTATTTCTATATCCACTTCTTTTTTCACCTTGCAATCCTTTTGATTTGTTAATTCAATGGTGACTTTGAATATTCCTGTATTGGTATAGGTATGACATACAATTTGACCCGTGGGAGGATTATCCACTACATTTTGGCTGCCATCATCCCATAAAATAATTCGTTTTCTAATTCCTACTCCAGGATCACCTCCTTTTGAGCTATCGATAAAACAAACCTTGTTTTTTGAAAGACAATAAATATTGTCTGGTTTTAGGTTGATATTAAACTTAGGTAATTCAAATACCGTAATTTGTTTTGTTGCTGTGCAACTGCCGCCCCCGGTTAGAGTAATGATGCCTTTTACGGTTTTGATTCCCGTGGATGAATATTTGTGGTTAAAGCTTTTTTGGGTAGAAGTGGTGGCGTCTCCTAAATCCCAAATAACAGATTGAATTCCGGCACTTCCCTTCACATCAAACCCCATCAACTCTTCTTTACAAACGATGTCGGCAGAAACGATGGAACATGTTTGTGCCCCGGCATTTAATCCTGTAAAAACAAGTAGGAAAGCAAGGAGAACCTTATTCATACACCACAATGATATAGACTTTAATTAATATATTTGGTTGCATTTGAATAATTAATTTCAATCTTATTATTACTCCTTATTTACAATCCTGCTTGGTAACACATGCCAATACGTCGCCTATTTCCATTTTTAATTTAAAGATAAAACATGAATTGGATTGATTAGATGAAGAATAATTCTCCCTTCCAAAATAATAAATCCTAAAACCAAATAAGTATGAAAAACTTTAGCGAATAATGGTAACTGTGCCACTCATAGGCCAGTTAACATCATCCACTCCCACCGCATTAATTATCCAGATGTAGGCATCCAATTGAGATATCTCTCCTTTGAAACTTCCATCCCAATCGATGTTCATGTCATTGCTTTCAAATACTTTTTCGCCCCAGCGGGTAAATATTTTTATAGTATAACGTTTGATGTAGAGTCCTTTGATATCAAAGGTTTCATTGATGCCGTCCCCATTAATTGTAAAGGCGTTAGGCGCAAAAATGCGTGATCTTACCGGGGCACAATCTTCATTGCTTATGCTGATGATCTGCTGGGTAGTGCGTGTAATTTTATGTCCTATTACCCTGTAGCAATAAAAAGGATAGCCATTGAGGTCGGAAATATTATCTACAAACAAGGAATCGTTGGCCGAAACAAAGCCTAACGTAACAAAGGTTCCATCTTCTTTTTTGCGTTGGACTTCATATTGGTTTACCCCTTCAAGCCATCCTTGATAACTGCTCCAGGTTACAAAAGGTCGTTCCTGAGGTGTGGTATCGGCAAAAAGTAAAATGGATTTAGCAAAATTAGTAATCGGACTTTTTAGTTCGCATGTATCAATGGCATACGTTCTATAAAAATAGGATCGATTATCCACTTCCACTTTTTTATCTGTAAATGTAAATTCATTAGGCGTAAAACTTTGTTTCCAATTAAAGTTTATTCCGTCTAATGATTTCTCTAGAACATATTCCTTAATAGGCACCTTTGATGAGCCTGAGCCCAACCATTCAATAATAATGTCTTTATCCGATTCCACACTGGCTCTAATGGTTGTGTTTGGAGGAATTGCATTCTCAAACAGTGGTTTGGCAGCACTGGTATCGCTCCATGAAATCTCTTGATGACCCCCTTGTTCTATGGCTTTGATTTTATAGCAATGATTTATTTTACAAAACACATTTGTATCAATATAGGTCAATTCTGAACCGCCAACGGTAGCCAGGTAATTAAATTTCCCTCTTTCTCCCAGATCTTCTCTATACACTTCATAGGTCTTGACAGGCCAGCCTGTATATGAATTCCATGATACCTTAATGCTTTTCATTTGGCCTGTGGCTTTATTTTCAACGCTACAATGTTCACTTGATAAATCAATATCCGATTCATAGCCGCATAGGTTGGAGGCCGTAACCTTATAGCAATAGCTGTTATGTAAGGTATTGAGACCTCCTATAATACTGTTTGGATTATTCCCATTGGGGTTGGTTTGCAATTTTGTATAAACTCCTGTGGGATTTAAGGTATAAATAGTATAATGCTTGAAATCAAAAACATTGTTTCCTGAATAATTAAGGATCACTGAAGCATCATTTTCCACAGAAACCCTATAAATGAATGGGGATAAAGGTGCAATTGTATCGCCAATATATAATCCATAATCCTTAGTTAAGGTATCCACACACCCATTTAGGTCCTGCACAGCTAAAGCCACTTTATACACGCCAGTGGTTAGCACATTTAGAGTTGGGGTTGAATTAACCGAAAGCAAAGAATCATTTAAAAACCAATAAAACCGGGTAATTGATGTATCAGATTTGGACGTATTAATTAAGCTTGGTATTTGCCCTGCACAATAGAATTCTTTGCCTGTCTTAAAATCAGCATCTATGCTTTTAATCACAATTTGTTTGGTTATTTCCTCGCTGCAATCTCCAGTATTCCAAACTCGAAGTTTAACTATAAATACACCTTTTGCTTTATAAATGTGTTTAGGTTCGGTTAAACTTGAGGTATCACCATCGCCAAAATCCCAGTAACAACGTTTTATGGCACCTTTTAATGGGAGCGATGTGTTTTTGAAAGAGACCGATTGATTGAGACAAGGTGTGGTAAAGGAAAACAATGGAATAGGTTGTGGATAGACCTTAATGGTATCGATGGGGGGTAGTGTGTATTTACATCCAAAGCTATCTGCCAATACCAGCAATGGAATATAATTACCTACCCGTTGATACAGGTGACTCAAGGAAAGGGAGTCTTCAATTACTTCACCGTCACCCATATCCCATTCCAATTTGAACGTATTGGAAACGGTCGAATTAAAATTAACTTTAAGTGGAGTACACCCCACTTTCTTATCAAATACAAAGGAACCTACTGGCCCATCTATAAGAATGAGGTCTTTATAAACAATTTTGTCGGTGCAACCTAAATCATCCTTAGCGGTAAGGGTAACGGTAAATTTGCCGGAAACGAGATAGATATGGGAAGGATTAGGCAAGGTAGAGGTAATGCCATCCCCAAAATCCCATTCCCAAGATACTATATTTCCAACTTTAGATTTTGCCTGAGCCACGAAGTTTACTCTAAGGGGAGGACAATTGGCATCCAAAACATCGGCGATCATATTGGCGGTAACCGTTTTTTCGCTATTCATTACAAGAGTGTCTCTTTGCGTGGCGCAACCGGTTTCATCTATTACCTTAAGCGAGACATTATAACTGCCCTTATTTTTATAATAATAATCCACCGGTGAACCGGTAAATTTTCTACCATCCCCAACATCCCAGAAATAATTAAAGTCTTTAGAACTAAGATTCTCGTCGTCGAATTGAGGCCTGATTGTAAATTTAGGATACCCGCAGGTTAACAATTCCAAAACCTCAAACGAATACGCCAGGCCTGATACATTTACCGAATCCGTTTTAGTACTTACACATCCATTTTCATCCTCGCAGGCCAGTCCAATAGTATACTTCCCCCCTTTTAGGGGTCCGGGTTTGGTTAACGTGTAGGTCATCGTATCTGATGTAACCGGTATTGGAGGAACGCCTGATATATGCCAAAACTTGTTCTTAATATTTTGAGAAGTGATACGACTAATAAGCGTAACCGTGAGCGGGCTGCATCCCTTTTTGGGATAAACCTCTAAATCAACCGATGGACCAACTATTTTTACTTGTTTTTTCAAGGAGTCCTTACATCCATTCGATTGGATAGCCTTCAATGTTACAGTATAATCCCCGGGCTGGGAATAGGCTCTTTTTATCCAATCGTCGTTATTTTTTTCAATAACCCCGTCTCCCCAGTTCCATACAAACATGGCCGGTGTAGAATAATTAAAGAACGCGACGGGAGAACCAGCACACAAAGATCCTGAATGTTTGAAGTCCAGATAGTTAGAGAAAGGTAGTAACCTATTTTTAATAGTATCTGTACAGCCATATTTAGTGTTTTTCCCCCACAACACCATAGGCCACTTGTCGGATTTGCTATTTACTACTATGGTATCTTTATTTAACACCATTGAATTATTATTCATTATCCATCCGAACACATCGGCACTGTCGGTGGTATTTACAAAAATATAAGGATAACCATTACACGTATCGCTTATAACACTAAAGGAAACTAAGGGATGGTTTACTTTCAATATATCATCAAGCCCAACAGTGTCGTAACATTCATAATTTCCTGTTACAAGTTTTAAATCATATAAATCGGGTTTCGTCTTTAGTTTATATTCCAAATCCTTTGTTCGAAGAATCAACGAATCGTCCAGATACCAATGCCATTCATCTACAATAACCCCATTCATAATCTTGGCCCCTGTGTAATAAAGGGTATCCATATTACACTTGGTTGTGAAAGGGTAATTCATCACGGTTTTAGGTTTTCGTCCTACATAAACAGTGTCTACTGCGCTTCGGGTGCAACCTTTTTCGGTTGTTACAGTAAGGCGAACCACATACACACCTGGGGTGGTATAAGTGTGTTCAAACGTTGAACTTGTCTGGTAATTTCCATCCCCAAGGTCCCAAACCCTTTGAGTTATTGGTAGTCTGGTTTGAGTATAATCATTAAACCTAATTTTTAATGGAGCGCAGCCTTTGTGTTTATCCAAACCAATATTAGGCATGATAGAATCTACGTAAACATTTCGAATCAGTGTATCTTCGCAAAGGCCGTTGCTGCTCACGAGCATCATTTTAGTATCGCCTTTTTTAAACAAGCGGTGAACAAACCCAACCTTATTAGAAACCTGATAAAACTTTGAATACTCTTTTATATACCAGATGCGTGAATTGGAGCCCACCGATTTGTCGATAAATGTATCCTGCAATCCGGGGAGACACAATATGGTATCGCTAATAGTAAATTTAGCAAGAGGTTTAGTCAGCACGTTAACAGCATTTTTCAAGGTTACTGTTTCGGCACACGAACCATCCGGCAGACTAACATTTAGTTTCACATCATAGCTTCCACTTTTAGTATACTTATGCGATACTTTCGACCCTGTGCCAGAAGTACTGTCTCCAAAGTTCCAATTGCAAACATAATTAAGGGTGGATGGCTTGGATGTGTTTTGTATCATCACAGAACCGTTTTGACATATTTGAGATGGAAATACTGTAAACCCTGGTTTGACCTTGGTAATGTTTATAAAATTTTTTAATTGTAAGGTTGTAATGCACCCGTTGGCCGACTTAATATTTAAAGTAACTTGATATTTCCCGGTATCGGTATAGGTTTTTTGGGGAGATTTAGCGCTGGAAGTTGTTCCATCCCCAAAATTCCAGGTAAATTGGTCTGTTCCTTTGAGGCCGGTAGACAAATTACTGAAATTGACGGTTAAGGGTTGGGCACATGAACTTGTTTTGTCGGCAATAAACAAGGCCTGTGGCGCTTCATAGGCAGTAATGTACTTTTTTATTGTCGTATCGCTTTTGCACCCGTTTTGGTCTACAATCAGCAATGAAATATCATAGACCCCTTCTTTGGAATACCCGTAGGTAGGAGATGAGCCGGTTTTTATGATTCCATTTCCATAATCCCATGTCCATTGAGTTATCATCCCACTTCCCCGAACGCTTCTGTCGGTCAATCCCGGATCAAAAGGGGTGCATCCTTGAGTGGTTTTTGCCATAAAATCGGCCACCGGGTTTCTAAATACTTCCACGTATTTTACCCGGGTAAAGGAATCTTTTCTTCCGGAATTGTCTGTTACAATAAGCTTAACGGTATAAAAGCCAGGCGTATAATAAATGGCCCTTGGGTCTTTTATTATACTGGTGTTGCCATTTCCCAGATCCCAAAGATACGTTAAAGATGAACCGGTGCTTTGATTACTGAATTGAATGGTAGCCGGAGAACACCCTTTATTTGGGTTGGCACTAAACATTGCCTTTGGCTGAGCCTTTACAGACAAAACAGCCAACATCATAAGCGTTATAAGGCAAAGTGTTTTTTGCAAAATATTACATCCGGTTAGTAATCTAAAAATTACTTTCTAATTACAGGACGAATATAATAGATTATTGGTTGCCTCATATAGTTTAACGGTCAAAGGTTTTTATGAATAAGGGGGAATGGTTTATTAGTATTCCTCAGATAGGGTATCAGATTATTCAGATAAAAAATTACCTGTTCTTTTGTTTATCAGCATATCCGAATACTTTTCTCAGCAAGTCAGTACCTCGCTTCAATGGATCTTGACGAATTTTATTTTCTTCTATTTCGATTTGGCTAAACAAGGCCATCATCGCCCTTTCGGTTACATAAGCGTTCAAATCCGGATTGATTCTTTCTACCCCAGGAATTTTATTATAAAGCGTCATAGCATCTGTCCAGTATTTTGTAGCATTTACTTTATCCAGCGATTGTTGAATCACCGGGCTAAATTTGGCTCTTAATTGTTCGGTGGTAGTTCGTTTTAGGTAGGAGGTAGCAGCTCCATTCCCTCCGGTTACTATATTGATGGCATCACGAATGGTCATGGCATTTACAGCATTCATAAATATGGGCTTAGCTTCGGCCACTGCCATTTCTGCCCCACGGTTGATGTTTTCAATTACTTTATCGCACTGACTTGAAAAACCATAGTTGCGCAAGGTTTGCTCTACTTTTTGGGCCTCCGGTGGAAACAATATTTTGTAGGTCATGTTTTTGAAAAAGCCATCGCGTTGTGATAGAAAGTCGGTACCCGATCCTGTGCCGTTGTTAAGCGCTTCCTTAAGTCCACGGGCCGCTTCATCTTCGGTTATTCCCACATCCATGGATTTCAAAATATCGTTGGTAGTAGATAATATCTTACCGGTATTACCACAGGAAAACAACAGAAAAGAGGTTAGAAATAACACTGGAAATTTAAGAGATTTCATAATTTAAATTATATTTTTAAAATAGTTTGCAAAATTAAAGCCAAAGTATTCGCGGCTACCACTATTTCCTTTTAGATGGATGCTTCGGGCGCGATGTACAAAGGTTGGAGGTTTTCTATCATATCCTTTACCATCGCATCCAAATCATAATCATTTTTCCAACCCCAATCGTTTCGTGCCTCATTATCGTTAATGCTCTGAGGCCATGAATCGGCAATGGCCTGGCGACTATCCGGTTTATAGGATATTTCGAAAGCGGGAATATGCATTTTTATTTTTTCGGCTAACACAGCCGGGCTAAAGCTAAATCCGGCCAAATT
>Ga0247843_1007051_pt1 | contig 14155 bp, 14 predicted proteins | sample LaCruzMarch2017__FD_192420 | JGI IMG/M metagenome (GOLD analysis project Ga0247843, IMG submission 192420) | Freshwater microbial communities from meromictic Lake La Cruz, Castile-La Mancha, Spain - LaCruzMarch2017_8m | ecosystem: Environmental > Aquatic > Freshwater > Lake | place: Spain...
AGGTTCACCAAGTTGCCGACCTGGTAAATAAGCGATTGGCCGAGATTATCCCGCCTACTCAGCCCATTTCCCACCAAGTTTTGCTGCTGCTTGCCATGAACCTGGCCGAAGACCTTCTCCGTCATAGAGAAGACGGCGCGAAGCTAAAGACCGAGGTCAAAACCCGGTCCCAGGCGATCCTGACCCAGCTCGAGCGCGAATTCCCCATCTAGACCCGGCGTCGACGGTGCAACCCCAAAAACAGGCCGCTCGGGCGCACTTCCGAAACCTGCAAAGCTCGTTTTCCGACGACCAGTTCCGGGATTGGAACCGCGCGCTGACGCCCAGGCTTTTGAGCACGCTGAAAGCGGTGCCGCCTCTTAGCTTTGTGGCGGCGTATCGATCGCTTCCTAGGGAGGCGAGTCTTTTGCCGGTTTTCGGTCTGCCGTTCCAGTTTTGTTTCCCAAAAGTGCTGTCGGGTTCGCTGATGGAATTCCGGAATGTGAAGAAAGCGAAGGAAGAATCCGAGTTTGATATCGGGGCGTACGGGATCCTGGAGCCAAAGCTCGAGCATCCGGTGGTGGATCATAGGGTGATGGCGGCGGCGTTCATTCCGTTACTGGCGTTCGACGGAAACGGCGGGCGATTAGGAAAGGGAAAAGGATACTACGACCGCATCCTGGCAGACTTTCCAGGGCTGAAAATTGGCGTCGCATTCGAGTGGCAGTATTCGAGCTCGCCGCTGCCGATGGAGGCGCACGACAGGCGCCTTGACCTCGTGGTGACCGACAAAGCGCTGCGGGAATTTCGCTAATCACCCGCCGTGCGACGGGTAAATGTGGCGGGTTAGCCTTTCAGCACCAGATGCAAATTGGATTTGCCGACCCCGAGCAGGATCACCTTGTGGTGGCCGAAGGCGACACTCGACACTACGAAGCCTTCGTCGGTGACTTTCTCGCGGTTCATCGTAACCGAGTTCGCTTTTACGCTTCGCTTGGCTTCGCCCTTCGAAGTGGCGAGGCCAGTTTTCACTAAGAGGTCCAGGAGACTAATGGTCTCTTCTGCGCCGAGCACGGTGCTCGGCACTTCCTGCGCCAATAACTTCAGGCCATCGCTGCTGAGCGAGTCGAGCACCTTGGGATCTTTCGAGAACAATACGCGCGAAGCGTTTTCGCTTGCGAGCGCCGCGGGTTCGCCGTGCACGAGGCGGGTGAGCTCATGGGCGAGCACTTTCTGGGCGGCGCGCGAGGCGGCGTCGGCGGCCATTTTCTGCTCGAGGCTCTCGATGTATTCATCTTTGAGAAGGGTGAGGTAGCGGAGGAATTTAGGGGCGTCCACATCGGCCTGGCCGAGCCAAAACTGGTAGAACTTGAAAGGGGAGGTGAGCTTTGGATCGAGGTAGATCGCGCCTTTCTCGGTTTTGCCTAATTTATTTCCGGCGGCGTCGACCATAAGGGGCGTCGAAAGCGCATGCGCTTCCTTGCCGTGCTTGCGGCGAATCAACTCGAGGCCGGTCGTTACGTTGCCCCATTGGTCGGAGCCGCCCATCTGGATGGCGCAGTCTTCGTGCTCGAAGAGGTGGAGGAAGTCGTAGCCTTGCACGAGCATGTAGCCGAACTCGGCGTAGGAGATGCCGGTCTCCATGCGGATCTTCACCGAATCTTTGGCGATCATGTAGTTCACGGTGAGGTGCTTACCCACGTCGCGGAGAAAATCGAGGAAGGAGAAGTTCTCGAACCAGTCCTGGTTGTTCACGAACTTGGCGGAGTATTTGCCGGCGTCAAAATCGATGAGGTTCTCGAGCTGGGCGCGGATCTGGCCCGTATTGAACTGGAGCACGGATTTGTCGAGGAGCACGCGCTCTTCTTTTTTGCCACTCGGATCGCCGATCTGGCCGGTGGCTCCGCCTAGTAAAACAAGGGGCTGCACGCCGTGGAGCTGCGCGCGGCGAAGCATCATGGCCTGCATGAGGTTGCCGACCTGGAGGGATTCGCCCGAGGGATCGAAGCCGATATAGACTTTGGGAACCTTGCCGGAGGTGTGGCAGCTCTTGAGGTAGTCCTCTAGGTGGGGCGTATTGTCCTGCACGAGCCCTCGTTTTTTGAGATGCTCGAAGAAGGAATAGGGGTTCTCGTTGGCTTTCAGAAACTGATCCATCCGGGAATTATAACGAATGAGGCAATCGTTGTAACCGGCTTTCGCTCTGGTATGCTCTGCTACATGACGACTCTCGTGCTTTTTGTCGCGGCTATATACGTTCTGGTGTCTTTGCTGAAGGGCGCGGTAAATCTCGCCAATCTGCGGCATGCACAGGCGGGCGGGATCCCGGAAGAGTTCCGGGGCCTGGTGGACGAAGAAAAGTTCGCAAAGGCGCAGGCATACCTGGAAGCGCAGACCTATTTTGGGCTCGCGCAGCGTTTGTTGGGCACGATCGCCTCTGTTGCTTTTCTGCTGCTCGGGGGTTTTGGTTGGGTGGATAGGCTCGCGCTTGGGTTCCAGCAGGGGCCGGTGGTGACGGCGCTGCTCTATTTCCTGTTCCTCGCGCTGCTCGACCAGATCATCGACCTGCCTTTTTCCTGGTACCACACCTTCGTGATCGAGGAGAAATTCGGCTTCAACCGCTCGTCGGTGAAGACCTTTCTGGGCGATATGCTGAAGGGCTGGGGGCTCGGCCTTGTGCTTGGTGGCCTGCTCGGGGCGGCGCTGGTGTGGTTCTTCCTGCATGGTGGGCAGTACGCGTGGCTCTGGGCCTGGGGCTTCTTCACGCTGTTTCAGATCACGCTGATGTTCCTCGCACCCGTGGTTCTGATGCCGCTGTTTAACAAATTCGATCCGCTACCGGAAGGCGAGCTGCGCACGGCGATCGAGAAATTCGCTGGCTCGGTGAACTTCCAGCTACAGGGAATCTTTACGATGGATGGCTCGAAGCGTTCCTCGAAGGCGAACGCGTTTTTCACGGGTTTTGGCAAATTTCGCCGTATCGTGCTCTTTGATACCTTAGTGAAGCAGCACACCGTGCCGGAGCTGGTGGCGGTGCTCGCGCACGAGGTAGGGCACTTCAAGCGCAAGCATATCTTGAAACAGATCGCGCTTTCTCTGGTGTCGAGCTTCGTGCTGTTTTGGTTCTTCTCCGTGCTGCTCTCGAGCGATACGCTGGCGATGGACTTTGGCTTCGCGCTGCCTTCGGTGCAGGCGGCGATCACGATGGCGTTCTGGTTCTACTCGCCGTTTTCTTTTCTCACGGGGCTATTGAGCAGCGGCTTATCTAGAAAATTCGAGTTTGAGGCAGACGCCTACGCGCGCGAAACCACGAAGGATGCGCCTTCATTGGCCGCGGCGTTGAAGCGGCTTAGCGTAGAGAGCTTGTCGAATCTGAATCCGCATCCCTGGAAGGTGATGCTGGACTATTCGCATCCGCCCGTGATTCAGCGAATCCGGGCTCTGCTCGCGCCCTAAATCTCGCGATTGCCGAGAATTACGTCGAAGCGCTCATCATTCAGCTGCGAGGCTGGGGTAACGGTTCTGCGGGCGAAGGGAACGCCGTGATGGAGGCCCGCGCGGAACCAGCGGTGCCAGAACTCTACCAACGGTCCCTTCGCAGGTCCTTCCGGAAAAGCATCGAAGAGCTGCTGGAAAGTCTCCAGGCGGCCAGCCTCTAAGCCTACAGATTGGTAAACGAGGTAAGAGAACTTCGAGCAGAAAATCCGGTTACCATCAAAATCGAAGCCCTGGTGGTAGAGGATGCCCATGAGGCTCTTGGCTTTGGTGCGCATGGCGTTTGTTTGCTCTGCGCTCAGCCCGCCTTTAAGGCGTGTAACTGCGTAGCGGCCATCTTTGCTGCGATCGAGGAACTCGCAGAGGCCTGTGACGGTGGACACGGGGATCTTGCTCTCGTAAACCACCCATTTATTCTTTTCCATAAATGCCACGCCGACGTGGCTGGTCCAGCTCTGCGAAGCTTCAGCTACTTCGCGGAAAAGGAATTTGTCGATTTGGAGAAAAACCAGATCGCCTTCACGAAGAGAGGCTTTGGCGCTTTCGCAATCAGCGGCAGCGAAGGCTGGAGAGGAGAAGATGAAAGGGAGCGACACTACGAGGGCAAGTAGGAAGGTTTTCATGGGGGCAACTTAACAGTACAGGTAGCCTCGGGAAACGTTCAAAAATCTAATTATAGGGGGTGGTTGTTTACAGAAATAAAAAAGAGCTCAGACGTGATTTGGTGGTTGATGGAGGGTTGATCAACGTCTGAGCCCTTAGAAGTATGAGGGGCCCATGTGGCGGGCTCCCTGATTTTCTGCCTGTACCCACAGCCGGCGCCGCGGGAGAAACACTCCTTTCAGAGTAAGCGTTTACGTAGTTACAAAATCGTCTGCTTCAAGAAACTCGCCGGGAACCAGCGCTTCGGATTGCTCGGTTCTGCTTTCGTGCAGAGCCTTGCTTTCCAGCTTGGCGTTCACCTCTTCGAGGTTTAAATGCGATAAGTACAGGAAGGTCAGCATAAGGAGGAGAAACCCGACATAACACTCCTTAAGCCAACTCCTTCCTGCACTCATCGCCACGCCTTTCGTTCACTCGTTCAACGTTTCCGTCTGCCGGAAGGTTGTTCAGGCCTTCCATGAATTCCAATTTAGCGCGCGTGGATTAAAGGGAGATGAAAAGGGAATTAAACCTTTTTCATCTCAACCTGGAAGGCTTTTCCGGGTGGATTGTCTAGTAAAATCGATATGTTGCCGCCATGCATTTCGGCAATCCTACGGGCGATGGGCAGCCCTAAACCGGTGCCCGAGACCCTGGAAATGGTCAGATTGCCTCTCTCGTAGCGCTGAAAAAGCCGGTCGGCCTGGTCGGGAGGGATCTCGGGGCCAAAATCGCGGATCTGCACGACCACGCGATAGGCCTCATTGGTGAGCGCGACCTCGACGGGGGAGCCTTCGGGCGAATATTTGATCGCGTTGTCGACAAGGTTTCTAAACATAGATTGTAGAAGGTCAGGGTCGCCCTTTACGAGGAATTCGTCGCCCTGATTGCCGGCAGTGAGATCCTGCAGGTCGAGGCGGATGGAAATATTCTTGCGCTTGGCGAGGAGCTCGAACTTGGCCACGATTTCGAGCAGCACTTCGTCGAGGCGCACGTCGCGCACGGTGAGGGAGCCAGAACCCGCTTCCATCTTGGCAAGGAGGAGCATGTCGTCGAGCAGGCGGCTCATGTGGCGCAGCTCTTCAGCGGAAGACTCCATGAACGCTTCGATCTCTTCCTGGGTGCGCGGTTTGGAGCGAAAAACGTCAAGCTCCCCGCGCAGAATGGCGAGCGGAGTTTTCAGCTGGTGGGAGGCATCGGCGATGAAGTGCTCGTGGCTCTCGAAGGCTTTCTCGATCCGGCCCAGCAATCCGTTTAAGGTTACGGTGAGCTGTCGGATTTCGTCGTCGGTGCCATGCTCGGGAAGGCGCTCAGAGAGATTTGAAGGGTTGAGCTGTTCGGCTTTATCGATCACACCGCGCACGGGCTCGAGCGCCTTGTTCGCGAGGTAAAGGCCACCGATGCCGGCGAGCAGGAGGGTGATCGGGATGCCTATGAGGAAGAAGAGCACCATTGATCTGGCCTCTCTTTCGAGAAGGGTCATGGGCACGGCGATCTGGAGGATGAAGAGCGGTTTGCCGCGTTTGGCGAGGTAGGTGATCTGCCGGTAGTTTTCGGAGGGCAGAACTTTATCGATGTCCTGCATGTTTTGAGCGGTAAGGGTTCGGTACATGTGGCCGCGGTCGAATACTGCACTCCATTCTTCCGTAGAAAGGGGTAAGTATTTATTTCCAAGATTCAAAGACCGATCGACGACTCGGCCTTCCAGCGAAACGACTTGAACAAAGCTCTTCCCCAAAGAAAACGGGAAGACCTTTTCTTTGGCGATCAGCGCGTTCGGTGTGAACACGAAATCTCCCCAGAAATCCACCGTGATCGACTGGGCCACATCGACCGCGTGGTTATAGAGGGCGAAGTCGAACTCCTGGCGGTGGTTACGGATGAAAACCTGATAGAGGATCGTGCAGAAGATTAGCAGGGTGAGCGCGAGCAGCGTGAGGTAGAGGCCCGTGAGCCTCGCCCGGATCGAAGTGAAAAAGGGGGAGAGCTTATTCTTCCCGGAGAACATAGCCCACACCGACGATCGTATGGATCAGCCGCTTTTCTTCCTTGAGGGTGATTTTTTTCCGCAGCATGTTCACGTACACGTCGATCACGTTGGAGTCAGAATCGAAGTGAACGTCCCACACGTGCTCGGCGATCGAGGTGCGCGACAGGGGTTTGTTCGGGTTGCGCATGAAGTACTCGAGCAGAGAGAATTCCTTGGCGGTGAGGGCAAGCTCTCGAACGCCGCGCTTCACCTTGCGCTTCACGAGATCCATCTCCATGTCGGCAAAGCGTACGAGAGAAGAGGTCTGCTCGGTTTTCCGGCGCAGCAAGGCCCGAACCCTCGCCAGGAGCTCGTCGAAGGAGAAAGGCTTGGTGAGGTAGTCGTCGCCGCCAGAATCGAGGCCGTGCACTTTATCGCGAGTAGACGACAAAGCAGACAAGAACAGGATGGGGCCAGCGTAGCCTTCTTTGCGGAGGTTCGCGGCAGTATCGAAGCCGGTCTGGTCGGGGAGCATAACGTCGAGCACGATGCAGTCGTAGATATTCTCGCCGGCGAGACTCTCAGCAGAAGCGCCGGTGGCGGCGTGGTCCACGGAGTAGCCCGCTTCCATGAGGCCCTTTTTCAGGAAGCCAGCCATCTTCTTCTCGTCTTCGACGATCAGCAGTCTCATTAAGATTCCTTCATCTCGCCTAGTTCTCGCTCCAGGCTTTCCATAAACGCTCGCATAGGTCGGAGCCGCTGGCCAGCTTCCTCGCGGCCGGCAGCCGTATTCATGGTTTCGGGCAGCAAAAAGAGCTTCGTGTAGAAGTGGTCGAGGGAGAATTTGGTGTCGTCGAGCGGGCGACTCTTGGCCCAGGGGTCTTCCGGGTCGAAATACTTAGTGCCCATGCGCACGCCCGTGGAATAGGTGCGCATGATCCCGATCGAGCCGAGGGCTTCCAGGCGGTCGGCGTCCTGCAGGGCACGGCCGACGGGGCCTGTGGGGCGCTCGCCGCGGCTGAAGCTGTGCTGGCGGATGGCGTCGCAAATTCTATCCAAAGATTCTTTGCCGAAGCCGGATTTTTCTAGCAGTGGGCGGGCCTCGTTAGCGGAAAACTCCGAAGCTTTCGCCCGATCGGGATGGTTTTTGGGCACGTTCACCAGATCATGCAATAGCGCTGCAGCAATTCCTTCCTCGATCAGGGAAGGGGTTTCGAGGATGCGGCAGGTCCAGAGCGCGACTCGGAGTAGATGGGCTGAATCATGGGCGGCGTCGCCATCACCGGGCCCGCGCACGCGCTCAAAGAGCGGGCGGAGCTTGCTGCTGTTTTCCAGGAGAGCCACGAGTTCAGAACGGCTGGAGGGGATTTGCATGGAGAATCCATACCGTAATTTCCTTTCTGTGGGAATCAGGTTAAGAATGGCGAAACCTAATCGCGCCGAGTCAGGGAGCCCCGAATGAGCCACAGCAATATCAAAACCCTTATTTCTGCCGAACAGATTGAAAGCCGCATCGCGGAACTTGGCAAAGAAATCACCGCCGCCTACCAGGGCAAAGAGATCACCGTGATATGCGTGCTCAAGGGCAGCTTCATTTTCTGCGCAGACCTCGTGCGTGCCATCAAGGTGCCTGTGCGCTGCGAGTTCATTTCCTGCTCGAGCTACGGCGACGCAAAGACGAGTTCGGGAGAAGTCAAGCTCGCGCTCGACGTGAGTATTCCCCTCGACGGCAAACACATCATGATCGTGGAAGACATCGTGGATTCGGGACTCACGCTGAAGTATATCCGCGAATTGTTCCTGGTGCGAAATCCTGCGTCGGTGGCGTGCTGCGCGCTGCTGCAGAAGCCCGACGCCCTTAAGGTGGACGTGAACGTGGAGTATACGGGCTTTAAGATCGGCAACGAATTCGTGGTGGGCTACGGGCTGGACTATGCGCAGAAGTACCGAGAGCTTCCTTACATTGGGCTAGTGACCGATTCGACAGGCCTGTAGTTCTTCCGAAAATCGCTCGCCTTTAGTCGTCGCTTCGTAAAGCAAAAAAAGACGAAACAATTTTTTGTTTCGTCTTTTTTTACTTCTTTTCTAACGGTCCGCGTTCGCCTGCGGCGGGCAGCGGCTATTCTTGCTCGTCGAGAAGATTCAGCGTCCACGAAAGCGCGCGCAGCTTGCAGTAGCCGTTGAGCGAAATGTACTGGGAGCCTTCGCGGCCGAACCACTTGCGCTGGCAGGCGGCTTTCATGTTGGCGAGGTTCGCGAGGTCAGTCGCGGAAGGGGCGAGCTCTTTCAGGCGGGCTTCACACTTGGCGCCGGCGGCATTGATGAACTTGATATCAGTGAGGCCTTCCTGCGAGGCGCAAACTTCGGCGAGCTTCACGGCCTGGAAGCAGAACTGCTGCTGGCCAATCGCGGCGATGATCGCGGCGTTGTCCTGGCTGATGTCTTTCCCATCTACCGAGCAGGGTGGAATCGCTGCGGGGCAAGTGCTCGGCTCGTCGGCGTGAGCGAGGGGGAGTAGGAAAAGGGAAGCGGCCATCAATACATTTACAAATTTCATTAAAACCTCTCGAGTTTAGTCATGCGGGTGCGATCGGAGCTATAGCACGCCTATTGCCCCGCGCAAGATTGGAGAGAAAGGGGCGGGGACTAGTGTCGCAGCTTTGCCGCGGCTACAATGGAGCAATGGAAAAACTGCAGCCTTTCAACCCCTTGGCCGAGAATATTTCCCTCAGGGGGGAGCTCAAATGGGATTCAGGGCAACTCCGGCTGCGGTTTGAGGTGGACGACCCCACTTGGGCGCTGAAAGACGGGCTGCAGGCAAAATACTGGAAGGCACAGGAGCTCAAACGCGAAGACGGTCTCTGGAAGTCGACTTGCTTCGAGGCATTCTGGGGGGAAAAAGGGCGTGCCGCCTATTGGGAACTCAATCTCTCCGGGGACGGGAAGTGGAACCTTTATCGATTCGATGGCTACCGAAGCCCAGAGCCGCCTGTGCAGAGCGACGATTTCACGATTCTGGAGCTGAAGACCACCAATAGCCGCCTGGACTGCCTGCTCAAGCCCAAAGGCACACTGGGCGCCCTTGAAGCGAGTCTTACGGCCGTGGTGCGGGTGGCCTCGGGAACGCATTACTTTGCCGTTAAACACGCCAGCGCGAAAGCGGATTTCCACCTTCGCGATAGCTTTTGTCTACACCTCTAAGAGGCGGTCGGCTTACTTCGAGATCGAAGCCAGCTTGCGCTTGGCGGTGGGCTTTAGGGTCTTGGCCGGGGAAGCTTGTGCCAGCACGTGCTCGATCTTGTCGAGGCGATCCTTCAGGGCCTTGTTTTCCATCTTTAGGGCGATGTTCTCGAGTTCGATTTTGCGTTCGAGCGAGGCGAGCTTCTGGCCTTGCTGCTGGAGCTTTAGGTCCTGCTCGGTCCACTTCGCGTAAAGCTCTTTCACCTGGCTGAGCAGGGGCTTAAGAAGGCTCTGCACATAGGCACCGGCAGTCGCTTTAGGTGTCTCTATGTTTTTAACCATCACGAGGATGGAGCCGGAGCCTTTTTTGGCACTGAAGGATTCGAGGGCTACACCTACGATCGGGCGTTCGATGAGGTCGTTCGCCTTCATGCCGATACCGGCTTTTGACGAAAGCATCACGTTGTCGCCGATCTTGATGTCGCCGCCTTCGCTCGAAACCTTCAGCGGCACGCGGCCGGCCATTGCAATGAGATTCACCGCGGGAGCGTTTTTGAAAATCGCGTTGTTCTCCCAGCCGAGCACGAGGCCTGGCTTGGTGGAAACGATGCCGACCAGCGAGGTGTCGCTGGGCCGGGCTTCGCGCACATAGTGTGGGCTGGCAGGGTCGACCGCTACGATCGTGCCGTCTTCGAGTTTTTTCGAAGAGGGAAAGCGCTCGGCAAGGTCGAAGGCGTTGGCGGTGATGGCGCCGTCGGCGTTGATCGCGCCAGTCGCGGTGGTGCAGTCGTCGCCCGCGGCATCGGAAACGCAGAGGCCGCCGGTTACTTCGAGCGCTGTGTCGGGGGCGGTATTGCCAACGCCGAGGCGGCCCGCAATATAGTTATAGATCGCGCCGTCGGAGTAAATGCCGTAACGAGTGGCGGCAAAAGTAGGGTTGATCGGAGCCTCAAGGTAGAGGCCGATATAGTTTGTAAGCGGAGTGCCGCCCGCGGTGTTAGAGGTGCGGCCGTGGAAAAGGTAACCGGTGGTGATGGTGCCGGTCGCGGTAAAGGCGAGCTCAGCATTCACTGCAGCGGCCACCGTTGCTGTGGCTCCAGCGGTAGGAATGCGAACTTGACCGTGGGTTCCGACCATCTGCGCGGAGGTGAATCCCGTGGCTGCGACGGATTCGTTAAAAGCGCCGTAGTAAGATTCAGTGGAAGCCGCGGTGTTTTCCGCGCGCATTGTGGATTTCATCCCGAAAATTCCGGCCGTGGTAGCGTGGTTCGTAGCATCGATCTTAGTCACGGTGATTGTTTCGGCGGCGTTCGTAGCGCCAGTAAGCGTGGTGATGCCAGTGATTCCCATAGTGCCACCGACCGTTGTATTGCCGGTGATTCCCATAGTGCCACCGACCGTTGTATTGCCGGTGATTCCCATAGTGCCACCGACCGTTGTATTGCCGGTGACACCGAGTGTGCTGGCCATAGTTACTGCACCAGACCAGCTCGAAGTGGTGCCCACGATTGCTATATTGCTGGCGAGCTTCGCTGTCGTAATCTGCGCGTCGGCCAAATCCGCTGTAGCGATCGTGCCGTCCTTGATATGGGCGCTGAGCACGACCTCGTTGGCGATTTTCACACCAGTGATGGAGCCGTCGGGCACGTTGGCTTTGGGAGAGTCTGGCGTACATGCCTGTAGCGCGAGACCCAGTGCGGCCAGCCGGGCGGCTGTTCTGGAAATGTTTTTATTGGACATAAAATTCCCCCATGAACAAACATCGGCACATTAATATTATACTTGAGTTTAATGATCGGAAATGAAAAGATTGTGACGGAAAGTTCAGATTTCCGTATCACCGAAGAGACAGGGCGGCCCGAATTGGCCTCGTAGAAGCTAAAGAGTGGGGGGAGCCATGGGCGGGAGTGGAATGGCACCTTTCATACTGGAGCTGTCGATCAGGTCGGGCTGGGGCCCGCGCCACCAACGAAGAATTTTTTCCACCTCAAAGAGCGGGCGGCTGATTTTCGAACCCGGGAGCTCCTTGCTTAGGCAGAGCGAGCGAATTGCGGAAAATTTATTGATCTCGCCTGCAGGAACTGCGGGAAGCTCGTAGCCGCTTGTAAATGAAAGATATGGATACACGTGCATCAGTGAGCGCGCTTCAGACCATGGCCGCATCGCGGAGCCGAGGGTTGGGCGAGCCGGGGCTCCGGTGCGCACGAACGCCAGTACATGGCGCAGGATCACCTTTCCGAAGTTGTCCTGGCGAAAGAGGTTCACCACTTCGCCGCCGTGATCGCGGAATGGGCTGTGCCAGATGTAGAAATAGGCGTCGATATAGGAGGGAAATTGCTCTAGCGAGTTGAGGATTCCACAAAAGATATCGATCTGGATCTTGCCGGCACTTTCGTCGTAAATGCTCGAAGCAAGCAGGCTGAATTTCTGCTTTGTTTCAGCTGGAATTTTGAAGGAGGGTAGTGCGGGCACGTAAAGACGGAACGCCCGTTTCTTCAGGATGGCCTCCCAAGATTCCGTCTGCTCTCCGGGCCAGAAGGCCGGCTGCGGGGCGGAGACACCGACCTCGAAATGGCGCGGTGAAGAGAAAGCGATCCCGCCTTTCACTTCGTCGCCGGTGAGGCCTGACTGCGCAAGCGCAGTTACCGCCTCGGCTCCTTTGGAGTGCCCCATAAGGTAGATACTGTTCGGGTCGCCTCCGAAGGCGGCGATATTCCTGATCACCCACTCGAGCGCGAGACCCTGATCGATAAGGCCGAGTGAGCCAGGGTTCTTCTCCAGATTCGGTCCGTAGCCAAGTTCCGCGAGCCGATAGTTGAAGCCTACAAATACGACGCCTTCGCGCGCGAACACAGAACCGTCATAGAACTCTTTGATCCCGGAGCCTGCGAGCAGGCCGCCTCCGTGAATGAAGAAAATTACGGGGTGTTTTTTTCCGTCGTCAAACGCGGGTGCCCACACGTTCAGGTAGAGGCAGTCTTCTGAAATCGGGAGCTGCTTTCCAGGGATGAAGTCGTGGAATATCTGAGGGCATTGCACGCCTGTCTTGAGCTGGCGGGCTTTGTGCTCGAGGAACGTGCGGCGCCATCGGAGCTTGCCCGTGGGCGGCTTGGCGTAGGCGATATTGGCGAAAAGGCGAGAGCCGCGCACCCGCTCGCCGGAAAAAATGCCTCGCTCGTTCCGCACGATCACGCCTTCGCCCGCGGAGCCTGCGGATGAAAAGGCCGGGTTGAGCACCCAAAGTGCAGCGGCCAAAAGCGGAAAGATTCGCATGCTCTGATCTTAAACCAACCGCGAGCCCGTGTCTCCTCCCTGACGCAGTCTGATTCCGGCTGGGTTTTTTTCTGCCTGAATCTTGTACAAATGTAACTTTCCAGTGCCTAAACTATTTTTCTCAGCCGGCGCGAGGTTTTCCTGAATTAGCTATCCCCACATGCTTGCTGGCAATTTCCATGATGTCAGCATTCCAACACTTCGCGAGGAACCACATTTTTGCGGAAACGCTTCAGGCGCAGCCGTAAAATTAGAAGTAGATGGGGAATTCGAAACAACACTTCAGAACACTCCTGGCCTCCACAGCCGGGCTTTTCCTCGCCGGTGCCAGCGCCCTGGCCATCGATCAAACCGAAGCCCAGGAACAGGCGCGTCGCACCCATGATGATGGCTCCGACGACAGCCTTCGAGACTCCTATAAGAACGCCCTGCACGCCGTTGGCAATTTCTACCAACTCAATATTCCCGGCGCGATCTCCTATGGTGTAAAGGCTTACGGTCAATATAGGAACTCGTATGAGTTGGACGAACTTACGGCCAAGAATCGTCGCCTCGGAACCAGAATGAGTTCAGCAGGAGCCCAAGTGATGTTGGGCGGGAAAGAAAGCGAGCTTCCTTTTTCGAGACCCGGCCCCGAGCTGGAGCCTGCAAAGGTGAATGGTGTGGCCGGCTCCCCCTTTCTTCGTATCGATCCAGCATTCCTTCGCGAGGGAGATACTGCCGAAATCGCCGAGAAGCTCGAGAAGATCACTGGCCTGCCGCGCGAAAAGATGTTCAAGATGGCGGCCGATCTGCATTCCAAAAACCTGCAGAGAAGCATCACCGATCCAGACAGCGTAAGCTGGGCCAGGAAAGCGTATCTCGATTTCGCAGAAAAAGCGCCCAATCCGGAGTTTAAAGAAACGGTAGCCAAGGCGGATAGCTTAGTTTCCGTGAGCCTTGCCCAGCAAGTGCTGGCTCAGTTCCAGAAGTTAAGAGAAGCTACGCCTTCCACGATGCTGGCAATGGCGGAAAACACCGTGCCCGTTCCAGTCGCTGCGGCGGATGCTCCTGTGCCTTCCACGGAAGAGCGCGACCCCGCCGACATTGGCGATAAAACGCAGTTCCAGAGCAAAGAAACGGCCGGGCAAGCCGTCAACAAGTCGCTGCTCGGTCTTGATCGGCTCAAGTTTGATCCCATCGATGGCTACATGGGCGAGCTGGTGAAAACAGCCACTCGCGTGCCATCGGAGAATAAAGCTGACGGCATTGCCGATGGATCCATATTTCAGCAGGTATCTGCCCGCATCAGGGCTGTGAACAGTGCGCAAAATCTAGATCGCCGCACCGATGGACCGGTCGTACTGGAAAAGGTTGCTCAGTCTTTTGCCCCATAAATGCGGTTCCCTATACCGGGATCAGGTGAAATGTAGAGCACTTTCATGCCCTGAGTTTACTCAGGCTTTTATCCGGTTCGGTACCAGGTAAACCCGGGCTAAAACTCATAAATTGTTGAGATTCGCCAGCGATTCGGTCACCTTAATTCTCCAAGGATTTTGTCACCCCCGGTTGTTTTGCTGATCGGGCTCCTAGGCCGCTTCTTGAGGGCGAACTGGTTTTTCAAAAGGCTTTATCGAG
>Ga0247843_1007054_pt1 | contig 14153 bp, 9 predicted proteins | sample LaCruzMarch2017__FD_192420 | JGI IMG/M metagenome (GOLD analysis project Ga0247843, IMG submission 192420) | Freshwater microbial communities from meromictic Lake La Cruz, Castile-La Mancha, Spain - LaCruzMarch2017_8m | ecosystem: Environmental > Aquatic > Freshwater > Lake | place: Spain...
AGCGCGCCTCCCCTGTAGCGGCGCGTCCATGACCGCCGGTGGTTTTTCAGACAGAATTTACAAAATGGAGGGAATTTCGGGGAATGGGATTTTAGACAAGATGACAGGAGGAACAGGAAGTGCCGGAGGGAGGCCCGAAAACGCGGTGAGCCGTTTATCCTTTGTTTGCCTTTCTGCTACGGCGGGCAGTCGTGTTGGGGTCAGTCCCGCGTATTGTCGCTTTTCTCGCCCGAATATTCGATTTGAAGTTGCCGTGCCATCCAATCAAAATTTCATATCTTTGACAAATGCGTCAATACGCGGGACTGACCCGAATGGCGCTAACTTAAGGCAGATTTGGGATTTTTCTCCAGGCCTCGTTTCTGGGAATTTATAGGCAAAGCGAAAACGAGTGCTTGGGAAAGAGCACGCAGTTCGTCAATGATCCCATCCATCTTTCGCTGGTTGGCAATCGCCTGCTTCATGAGGGCAGCCTGTTCGGCGCTCAGACCTCGACTCACCGTTTTCCCTGAAACCTTCCGTTCCCCGTGTTGGGGTCAGTCCCGCGTATTGTCGCTTTTCTCGCCCGAATATTCGATTTGAAGTTGCCGTGCCATCCAATCAAAATTTCATATCTTTGACAAATGCGTCAATACGCGGGACTGACCCCAAAATTTGACAAATGCGTCAATACGCGGGACTGACCCCAAAATCGCAATGGGCCCACCTCTACGCCGCCATCCGCGAGGGCAAGCCCTTCCCGATCGAAACCTCGGATGCCATTCAAGTGATGGAAATCATCTCCCGCGCACGGCAAGGAACTCCTTTTGCGCAGTAATCCCAATGCCTCCAACGTTGTAGGTTTACGAAGGTGCTTAGGTCAGGCGTCTCGTCTCACATCGAGCGACTTATGCCCGCAGGCCTCCGGCTTGGAAAGCGAGACGCCCGCGCCCCATTTTAGAAGCCCAGAATGAAACGGTTTTTAGTATGGTGTGACTGGAGCCGAATTTGCCAGAGGTGATGTCGGTCATTTATCATTTGCCCGGCTCCGGCATCGCACGAGGGAAGACCTTCAAGCCTGCCGCCTTGGCAAGCTGCTGTTGATGCTCATCAAAGGAATACAGGCAGTCCGCACCGATCAGGAGGGTCGCAGCCGTTTGCAGGATGTCCAAAGAGCGTGCCGGGATTTCCGGAGTGTGCCTCTTCGATAGCTCCCGAGCCTTCCGGTAGTGCCGAGAATCTGGGGTTATCGCCAGAGATGAAGGCTCGGGGATTCCTCCGTGCCAGCCTCGCGGGATGACACGATGGCTTCAAAACCATCCGTGTTTTCATTCGGCCAGTGCACTTCCCGGATCAAGACAAAATCCAATTCCTCCTTGCCATTCTTCCGGGCCTCCCGCACGGCTTGGGTCACATCAACCAACATCTGCGACGGGGTATTGAAGCTGGTCACATGCCCCAGCGGATAATTTCTCATGTTGATTTTCTTCATGGCGGAGACCGTTTTATTGACGCCCGGGGCGTTCTCGGCAGTGATCGTCTGCTCGTCCCAATTCCCTTCCTCCACCGCATAGACCCGGAACAAGAACCCGCCGTCGTAGGCATGCACGCTCTGGCTTTGTCCATGAAGCTCCAGCACGGCGCGCTGAATGTCGGCGTCCCCCTCGGGGAGCTTGAATTTGAGGAAACCGATCGCATTCGCGCCGGTGCTGGCATTTCGCCCGATCCGAAGCGTCTTCTCCGCTCCGAAATTCGCCTGGGATTGTTCGCCCTGAATGACCATCGCCTCCGCTTCGGGCGCGATTGACTCCTGCTTCAGCGGGCGCTTATGAACAGTCAGCAACATCGCGCTCTGGGCCGGTTGGCGCAGGCGAATCTTCCGATCCTGCGGCAGCGTGGTGGAGAGGGTCATTTCTCCATGGTGCGCCCCGCTGACCATTTCGGCGGTCACGAGGGCATCCTGCGGGAGATCCAGTTTGGACAGGTCGAACTCGAGTTCGTAGGGCGCAAATTCATCCACCTGAACGGACCAGATGTAATACCGACCGCTTTCCTCGTCGACTGTCGTCCAAGCGCGATACTCTGGATCGGAACACGCGATCTCCGTCTTCAAGAGCGGCCGACTGCCGTGGAATCCACGACTGAACAACCGGCAAACTTCAAAGTTTTTGCTGCTGTAGCTGATTTGCTCCTTTGCCTTCGGCTCGGCCCCGGGATCCTGCTCGGGGTGCATGGAGTAGGTAATGACATTCGAGAATGGGCCTGTGCCTTTCCATGCCCAAATACCGGAGTCATTCATCTTAAAAACAAAGATGCCGTAAACTCCCTGCTCCTGCATCATCCACCCCCAAATGCTGGCCATGGAGGTAAAAACTCCGGGAGTGTCATTGAGAAAAGTCGTTGTCGGCTGCGCCCAGTTGCGGCCGGTCGAATAGTTCAACTCGGTGAAGACCTGTGGCAGAACCACGCCCGCCTCTTCCTGCATCATTGTTTTTGCCTTTTGGACCTCCAAAGCATTCTGGTGTGGGCGACCGCCGTAGCGATGACGGTTGAATAGCTGGAAGAGCGGCGTCGGACTTGGAGTGCCGTCATATCGCGTATACATATTCCGCATCATGATCCTTGCGCTGCGCCCCGTGAAGTCGCCCGCCAGAACGGGAGCGGAAAATACCGCCTTCAAGTTGCGATTGTGGTCGCGGTTGACATCCTCAATCGCACAATGCACAGCGTCCGCCACCAGCGTCAACCGACGCGCGATCTGCTCGTCGGTCGATTTATTGAAATACCCATCCGGCTCGTTACCATACTGGTGCGCCGCGATACCGTAATTTTTCGCCAGATAATAAGTCATGGCATAGCAGCCCGCCCAATTGATAAAATCATCATGCAGGGTATCGGGCCAGTCTTTGGGGCCTGTGGCGTTGATTACATCGATCCCCAACGCATTGTATATCCCGAATTCCGCCGCCAATGCCCTGTGGTGTTTATTGAGAAAGGCCCGCGTGGCGATGACGCTGTTCGTCTCCGGAGCGGCGCGGATTTCACTCTTGAGCGCCTCGAATTCCTCCGCGCTTTCGACCTGCTTTTCCGGCCTCACATAAGAATTCATATACCGGGTCGAACCCACCCAGGATCTGGCCGACTTGGCTTCGGAATATTTCAGCCAGGCATCGGAATTTGTGTCGGGATCGGCCATCGCGCGGAATCCCGCCCATTCGTAAGTCACGCCCTCCGGGGTTAGCGTCGGCGTGATAATCGCAGCCGGCGTCGCATCCGGCGTCGGCGATGTGTCGGCCCGCGAGGTTCCGGAAAAAAAAGATTTGATGCGCTCAAGCAGGCCCTTTTCCTCATTTGTTTCCGGCGTTTTTGATGCACTGGTGAGATAGGGATTCCTCCCCAAAAGATTGCTGAGTTGGGAAGTCACTTCGCTGCCTTCGAGTGCTTCGAGGCCTCTCCCAACCATGACAAGCGGCCCTTGGCGTTTGAATTCCAGCCCGGCCTCTTTCGCCAAGGCCTGGATGCGATCCACGATGTTGGTGCCGGGAGCCGTAGCCAGGCTGACGGACTGCCCATTCAATTGGATCTTGAGCGACTCGGTCTCTGCAGATTCCAAACTTTCACCCAGCGAGCTGCCAATGAACTCGAGAACGGGCTTTGTCCACGGATCGGCGAGGCATGCCTCGGGAGTCCTCGGTTGGATCAACGCTCTTCCGGCGCGGCTGAACGCATACGGACTTCCCTCAAAAAGAATCACCGCATCGGCCTTCTTCATCGCCGCGACCAGCTCCGGGCCACCATAACGAGCCAACGGTGCCGTCGATTGCGTATTAAAAACCTCCACCTCTGCAATCCCTGCCTCCCCTTTGGTTTCGAGGGTAATCCTCAGCGCGCTCGCGGGGCGGACCGGAAAGTTGAAGAGACCGCGGGCCGAATCGCTTTCGGGTTCGACGACTGTCCAGTCACGCCCATCGTAGAGTTCCAGCTTGAAGCTCACAATATTGCCGCCCTTGTGTTCCAGAACCTTCACCTGATCGATCGGCACCGCCAGCCCCCACGAAATTTGGATTATTCCCTTGGTCTCGGTGGGATTGATAATCCATGCCTTCCTCTCATCTCCATCATGCGCAAAATGCCCGAAAGCTCCAGGCTTGTAGGAGGATACATCCGTATATTCCTGTCGGTTTCCGATCAATAGATTGCTGTTGAATATATTTCGCGAGCTGATCAAACCGCCGGACTGGTCTTGTTCGACTTTCTCAAGGGGGTCCAACGCACGCGCCGGAAGGGCGATTCCGGCGAGCATTAGAGATATGGATGCAAGAATTTTAAGCATATTTTTCGACCTTCATAAACGACAAGCAGAGCGCCGGATGGACTGTGGGGCAGCGTGGGGGAACAGATGACATCGGCAGATTCCTAAAAGCGCAACCATACGAATCCTGCCATGGAATGAAATGAACGATCTCGGCGATTATTTGCATTATTTTACGAGCGGGGGATCGTGGGGCGGGGTGAATAGGCGAGCGCGCCGAGGCGGTCGGATCGATGTCAGAGGTCGAGAAAATAATGCAAAAGATCAAGAGGGGAATCCATTGTTTGCCGTTTGCTCGGGCTTACATTTGAAAGCCCTTTTTTAAATGAATAACAAGTTTGTGGTTTCGTTGGCGGGTGATTGGAATTTTGCGCTTGATCCTGATGCTGTGGGGATCGGCGAGGCTTGGTTTGCGCGCGCCTTGCCCGGCAGCATAGCGCTTCCCGGAACCACCGACGAGGCCTGCATCGGCGAGGAAAATTCCACGATGGAAATCCTGCGGTTGACGCGCCGGCATCCGTATTGCGGGGCGGCTTTTTATCAGAAGACAGTGGTCATTCCGCCGGATTGGCAGGGCAGGAAAATCTTCTTCCGGATCGAACGCACGAAGCCCTCGATGCTGTGGATTGACGGTCACCGGATTGGCGAACATCAGAGCCTCACCACCCCGCACCTCTACGACGCCAGGGAGTTCCTTTCGCCCGGCGAACATCGCCTCACCGTTCGCATCGATAATGCCAACCTGCCGAGCATCGGCGATTCGCACCAGGTCAGCGACAACACGCAAACCAATTGGAACGGATTGCTCGGCGACATCGAGGTGTTCGCCAAGCCGCCCTGCTTCATCGAAGACCTGCAGGCCACCCCGGATATCCCGAACAAACGCGTCAGGCTTCGGTTGAAGTTCAACGCCCCATGCAGCGGCCGATTGGCCGTGGTGGCCGTGGCGGAGAACACTCCGGTGCCACACACCGTCGAGCAGTCCTTTGAGAATATGGTCAGCGGCGCGGATGGAGTGGCGGAGGTGTGGCTTGAAATGGGCGACCGCATGCAGTGCTGGGATGAATACCATCCGGCGCTTTACCAGCTGTCCGTCACATTCACCGGCAAAGATGGTGAAGACTATCGCGCATTGCGCATCGGCCTGCGCGACTTCTCGGTGGGCAACCTGCATTTCGAAGTGAACGGACGGACGGTTTTTCTGAGAGGCAAGCATGACGCCTGCGTTTTTCCCCTCACCGGCTACGCGCCGATGGACACCGCCGGGTGGAAACGGGTTCTGCAAATCTCCAGATCGTATGGGATCAACCACTACCGGTTCCACGGCTGGTGCCCGCCCAGAGCGGCGTTCGAGGCCGCTGACGAATTGGGCATCTACATGCAACCGGAGTTGCCTCTGTGGGAGTCGATCGGCGTGAGCGATGTGGACCCGATGGGGGATGTCGAGTTCAAAGGCAGCGGTGATGAATCGGTGATGGCCGGGCGCATTCGTTTTCTTGTCGCCGAGGGCATCCGCATCCTCCGGGAATTCGGGAACCACCCCTCGTTCTGCCTGTTCGCGCTTGGCAACGAACTCAGCGGCGATGCGGAAATCATGGCATCGATCGTGAGGCGTTTCCGCCAAGAAGACCCCCGCCACCTTTACGCGCATGGCTCGAACAATTTCATCTTCGAGCCAATACCCGGCCCCGCGGATGATTTTTGGGCGACCATGATGACCGGCGGGCACTATCGCGCTGGCGTTTTCCAGCCGGACAGTGTCGGCCGCGAAGCGCGCGGCTCGTTCAGCCAGCACGACCACGGGCATATCAACAACCGCCACCCTGGCACGCAATCAGACTACGACGGGGCCATGGAGGGGATCGGGCTGCCTGTCATCGGCCATGAGGTCGGCCAATACGCGGTATTTCCACGCTTCGAGGAAATCAAAAAATACACCGGCGTTCTGCGGGCTGGAAACCTCGAGAAATTCCAGGCGGCCTTAGAAAAAGCAGGCATGCTGGACCTGGCCGAGGACTTCTTCCGCGCCTCCGGACAGCTCTCGGTTCTTCTATATCGCGAGGAAATCGAGACGGCGCTGAGATCCTCCAAGTGGGCTGGATTCCAACTGCTGGACCTTCAGGACTTCCCTGGCCAGGGCACGGCCTTGGTCGGCATCCTCGACGCCTTCATGGACTCGAAAGGATTGATCACTCCCGAGGCCTGGCGCGAGTTCTGCAACGATGTCGTGCTTTTGGCGAAATTCGAACGCTACACATGGACCCGTGGCGCGACGCTGAAAGCAGACCTCTGCTTGGCCAACTACAGCATCACCGATTACTCGAGCACACCCATCGCGTGGCGGCTCTCAACCAAAAACGGTCAGCTCGTTGCATCCGGAAAATCGAACCCCTTGGCGCCCTCGGCAACGAACCCGAAACCCTACGAGCCGATCGCAATCAACTTGGACACTGTCGAGTGCCCGCAAAAGCTCGAACTCGCTCTGGCCCTCGAAGGCACAGACTACCGGACCCGATATCCGCTGTGGGTGTATGAGCCGGCGCCAGATATCAAGGCGCTCGGCGAGAGTGTTCATCTGACCACTGCGTTGGATGCCGACGCCCTGAAAAAACTCACCGAGGGCGGAAGTATTTTGTTCTGCCCCGGCAACGACTCGGTGCAACACGCCATCGCTGGCACATTCTTGAGCGACTTTTGGTGCTACACCATGTTCAAGAGATACACCCCGCCCGGAACTCTGGGAATGCTCTGCGACCCGAGCCATCCCGCACTTGCGGATTTCCCGACCGAGTTCCACAGCAACTGGCAATGGTGGCCGCTTCTGCGCCACGGCTGTGCGATGGTCCTGGATCAGTTGCCGCCGGGGCTTCGCCCGATCGTCCATGTCATCGACAATTTTGAAAGGAACCAGCGCTTGGGCGTCCTGTTCGAATGCCGCGTCAGCTCCGGAAAACTCTTGGTCTGCAGCTGCAATTTGCTGGCTCAACAAAACCAGCCCGAAGCCCGCCAATTCCTCGCCAGCCTGCTGAAGTATGCGGGATCGGAAAAATTCCAACCTGCCGATGTGGTGCCGGTTTCGGTCCTTCAGGGCATGTTCAAGTAGAAGAATCGCAGCCTGCCGAAGCGGGCTTTGAGCCGACTCGAAGCCGATCGAATCATTGATTTCTCTCGGGCAGCAACGGGTGATCCCCTCTCCAGTCGCCTATGGAGTATTGACCTCGGGCGCGGTTGAAAATCCCCGCGCTACCTCCCGCCGACGGCGTCCCCTCGGCCACGCCAACCCTGCCCCCGCAAGCAGAGCTGCAGGAGTCGCCCGGGTCTCCGGCTCGAGCATGGCTGGAAAACCTTCGCCTTCTTCCGCGATGCGGAAGGCCGCCTGTATGCGAGCGACGGGCATCGCTTTGAATTTCCTTATTTTCAGTGACCAAGAGGTCGAATCGGGATCAGAGCGCGCAGGCGTTTGGTTGGCGGATGGTCTGGGTGAGAACAAAAAAGCGTCAAGGGAGCATCCTTGGCACGGGGAAGCATGGGGATACTTTTTTTGTATCACACTATGGCCGCCGCAGCGCAAGACCCCAGAACCGCAACCGTCCGTGACCTGCGCAACCGCTTTGCCGATGTGGCGAAGTGGATTGAAGACGGCGAGCAAGTGACCATTACCCGGCATGGCGCGGCCTTTGCCACACTGGCCCCGACACGGCCTGAGAAACCGCGCAAGCCGGACTGGGCCGCATGGTTGAAAGCGAACCCGCCAATTCCTGCAAAGCGGAAATTGACGATGGAGGAAACCCAAGCGCTCTACGATGACATGAGGGGCGAGTTGTGAACTCGGCGGAGGAATACGCGGATTCGTCTTTCCTCATGTCCCTGTTCATAGAGGACGGTAACACGGCTGCAGCGAAGCGGTTCATTTCCCGCAACCCCGCCGTCCTTGCCTTCAATCCCCTTCATCGGTTGGAATTCTGCAACGGTCTGCGGCTTCGCGTTCACCGTGGAGAGATTGACAAGCCAGCGCGGGCGGCGGCATTGCGCCGGATCGATGAAGCGATTGAGGGCGGCAGGTTGGCCCATGTCGCGTTGCCGTGGACTGATGCCCTTCGCAAAGCGGAGCAACTGAGCGCGGACCATGCCGAGCGCATTGGGAGCAGATCGGCGGACACTCTCCACGTTGCGGCGGCGATGCTGGCAGGAACCCGCCGGTTCCTCTCATTCGATATACGGCAGCGCGAGCTTGCCAAGGCGGCGGGATTGGAGGTGAAGCCGTGAGCGCGAGGCGGAGTGGGCAGACTTTGATCTCAAGGACGCCGGGCACGAAGATGGCGTCGAATTCCTTCGCGAGCGATCGGGTGGCCGCTCCGTAGCGAGCCATGGCGGCCCGCATGGGGTCAGCGGGATTCGCATAGATCACAGAGGGAGAGCAGACGACATGGGCCTTCAGTCAAGGACGCAGCGCTGCTAGCAGGGATCGGAGGGGGGAAGTGTATTCCTCGGGAGAGACAGGGATTTCCGTTTGCAACGGAGTGTCGAACTGCCGGCAGACATCGTTGATGCCGATCATCACGGAGAGCCCACCGACCAGCCAGCGGTCGGCCAGGTCGCGCACGGTGTGGCCGCTGACTCCCCTGTTGAGCACGCGAATGCTCGAAGTCGGGCAGATAGCCTCGAGGAGCGATTTCACAAAGAGGACATCGCCCGAGCCGTAGGCGTCGTCGGTGCGGCCTTCGCCGGGGAGGCTGCGATTGCGCCCACCGCTGGTGATGGAATCGCCCATGAAGAGCAGTTTGCTGCCGGCTTCAATCTTCACGGGTTGTCAGTGCTTGAAAGGCGCGCCCGCGATCTCCATGGATGCGAGGGGCAAGTGACGGAGGGATTGATTCAATAAATGCTCCATTTGGGTTTTCTTTGCTTCCTGGATGTCCTCCTCGAAGACCAACAGGTTCGGGAGTGAAGTGGCGAAATAGTCGATCTTCGCTGGGATGTCCATCTCCGCGCGGGCGTAGACGGCGATGGCTTCCAGCACCTCGCAGGCCTCCGCCTCGCGGCCGAGTTCGCGCAGGGCGAGCGCCTTGAAAACGGTCAACTCGGAAAACGCGGTGACCGTCATGCTTTGGAAGTCGCCCGATTCGGCGGCAGCGGCTTCGAACTTCGCGAGAGCCTCGGCTTCGCGGCCGAGCGCGCGGAGAGCCTTGCCTTGCCAGTAGGTCACATCGGCCTTCGCTTGGAGGAGATGGTATTTCTCGCCGAGGCGGTCGGGGGTTTCCATCGCGAGTTTGAAATGCCCGAGCGCGTCTTCGGCGTTCCCGGCGGCCAACGCCGCTTGCCCCAGCAGGAGGCGGGCGGAAGTGTATTGGCGGAGCACCCTCCCTTCGCCGCCCTCCCACGGATGAAAGCTGCGCGAGGCGAGCAAATTGAGCGCCTTTTGCGGTTGGGCGGTCTCATTGTAGAGCGTGGCAAGTTCCACTGTAGCGTCGTCGCGTTCCAAAACGAGCGCGCGGTGGCTTTCCAAAAACCCGAGGCGGGCGGCGGCACTGTCGCCGAGTTTGGCCCGGAGTTGGACGAACTCGGAGACCAAGCGCGAATCGGTTGGATCGCAGGCGAGGGCATTTTCATAGCTGGCCCGGGCGGCGGCGGCATCGCGGCGGGCATTCCAATAAGCGATGCCAAGGTTGCGGTGTGCAGTGGCAAAGGCCCCGTCGGCCGTGCGGGCGGTCTCCCATGCGGCGATGGCAGCGAGGTGGCGCTTCTTGTCGAAGAGAAAATTCCCGAGTCCGTAGGCGGCATTGCGGTCAGGGCCGGGTTGCGCGAGCGCCCATTCCAGGACCGCCGCTTCATGGAGACGCGAGGGACACAAATAATCCGGCGTAGAATCTCGTGCAGCCCGCAGCGAGGCTTGGGATTTTTCCTTTTCCGCGAGGAGGTCATATATCCAGGCAAGCGCGTAGTGCGTGGAGGCCGAGCGCTCGAGTGGATTCGGCACGGCGACCGATTGGACTGCAGTGCCATGGTGGTTTTCCAGAATGGAAACCGCTTCGTCAAGGCAACCGCAGTCCGCGTAATCGAACGCAATATCCAAGGCCGTCTGCGCGTCGTTGCGACTGAGCGGGGACAGGCGGGCTGATCCATTTTGATGGAGCGCCCACTCGGCCAGCGCCCAATGGTCAAGCCGATCGATGGCGAGAAGGGCTTCGAGTGTTTCGATGGCTTCCGGCACCCGCCCGAGTTTGCGGAGGCAAATCGCTTTTAACACGCACGCCTTGTTGTTCGTGGCATTGGTTTCGAGGGATTCCTCGACATGCTGCAGGGCCGCTGCGGCATCGCCGTTTTTGAGGTCGAGGCACGTGAGTTCGTAGTTGGCCGCCGCCCGCCAGGCGAGGTTCCATGCGGCTTTGGCGAAGAGCGTGTAGGCGGTGGAGCTGTTACCTTGGAAGCGCCGCACAAGCCCCAAAAAATAATGCGCTTCGCCGGTTTCGGGATTCGGATGCCGGAAGGTGAGCCGTGAAACCGCCACCTCGAAGTGCTTCGCTGCGGCATCGAATTCGCCACGGGAGAGGTTGAGGCGGCCGAGGGCGATGTTGCAGCGGGAGTCCTTGGGATCCCGCTGCAAGGCGGCCTCCCAATAAATCTCGGGATAGCGCGTGGGATGCCGGTAGAGGTCGAGATGCTCGCCGGTGAGATATAATTCGTCCGTTGAGGCGATATCCTCCGGAGCTGAAGGTTCGGTGGCGACTTCGCGGTTGCGCAGGGCAATCGCCGAATCTGGCGGGCGGAATCCGATCACCGCTTCGCCGAGCGAGTTGAAAACCCAAGCGCAGAGCGAGGCCTCGGAATCCCCCGTGAAGCGCAGTTCCCCGCGTTGCCACGGCGCGTCTGGCGAGGCGGTGGCGGTTTCATCCAAAATCACGCGGTCGCCATCTTTCAGCACAACGCGCAAGCCCTCCAGCGGTCGTGACACAGCCAGCCCAAAATCGAGCGAGCGGTCCCCGTGCACCACCAAGCGCAGCGCCGCGAGCGTGTTCGCCTGCTGGACCGGGCCGAGCTTTTGGTAGGGCCACCAGAACTGCGAAAAGGTCTTCGTTTCGTAAGGTGCGAGGTAACTGAAGTCGGGCTGGTTGTCCGTGAACACACCGGCCATCAACTCGACATACGGCCCACCGTTGTCCGTGAGTTCGCGATCCCAAGCCCAGCCGAACTCGTGGTTGCCCCAGGTCCACTGCTTCTTGCCGGGGCTGATGTGTTTATTGGCGACATGGACAAACCCTCCCTGCGCCTCGTGGTCGTATCCACCGAAGAAATCCTCCTGCGTCTGGCAGACCATGTAGCTCGTCGGCACCGGAATGTTTTTATACCAAGCCAGATCGTTCGCCCCCGGCCGGGCGGAGTAATCCACCCCGTAGTAGAAATTTTCTGCAATCGGAAATGATGACATCGCCCGCACCGCGTGGTCGGCGACATAGTGGACATCACTCGGGAAAAAGCTTTGGTAGTTTTCGTGGACCCTCGCCGCCACATTTGCCCACCAGAGGAAGGTCTGGGTGAGCGGAGTGCGGTTGTAAAGCCTGCCGCGCAGTTCCACGAGCGCGCTGCCGGGGCGGAGGCGAATGCCGTGCATGCCTTTCAAGCGGTTCAACGGATCATGCTCGGACTGCCACACGGTGAAGGCTCCTCCGCCCTCGTCTTCGATTGTGACATCCGCCGGCAGGTAGGTGCCGGGGCGGTGGTGTTGCGGCCAGTTGAACTCCACACCGCCGGAGATCCACGGCCCCGCGAGACCGACCAGCGCGGGTTTGATGACATCCTGACGATAGAAAAAATCGTAGTTCCGGTTCGCCTTGTCTTGACCGAGGAAAATGCGGCCGCCGATTTCCGGCAACATCACCAGCCGCACAAATTCGTTCTCCAACCGCGCGGCGACATAATCCACCGGCTTCGGCGCTTCGTCCTGGTAGACCTTGTCGATGAACGGCACCGGATAAACCTTCCCGCACGATCCTTGGTAGACGCGCTTCTCGAAGAAGACCGGATTCTTCTCCGGTTTGCCGAGGCCGTAGGTCGGGATGCTGCGCTTTTCAAGTTTGGCAGTGACAGGATTCATGGTGGTTAAGGGTTCTGAGTGACATCAAGGCTCCAGCGTTGCGTCTCGACCGACCATCCACCGTTGTTCCCCCAGAGGCCGAGGCAGGGGATTTCGGCGGGATTCATTGGATAAAGAAAGACGGTTCATGGAGGAGTGGAATGGAGGGATTTCTAAATCCCGCAGAATCGTCTGTCCATGGATGGAATTCTGAAATACCTGTCGGATATTATGAAAAGAAAACGTGAAGGGTTCCCCCACCAGCAGCTGACACGAGTCCCTTCCGAGATTCTCAAAAAATCCCGCTCCTGTCGGATTAATCGCGATCTTTTCATCACCGACATCGGATATTTTCCGGCCAGTGCTGGCCATCGGGTGGATAGACCAGAGGGCTGCGATGCCAATATTATGATTTTCTGCGTAGCCGGAGCTGGCTGGGTTTCATTGCTGGGAAAGCGAAAAATCGCTGTGCCTCAAGGCGGGCTGGTTTTCATTCCCGCCGGCACTCCTCACCGCTACGGCGCTTCGGAAGATGCCCCATGGCAAATCCGATGGGTCCATTTCAGCGGACGCAAAAGCAGCGATTATCTGGCGCGCCTCGGCGGCGAGTTGTTCGGGGAGGTTTTGCCTCAGGAGGGCGACGAAATCGTCTCGGCCTTCGAGCAAGCCCAGGAAGTTCTCAACGAGGGTTACACCGACTCCGGCCTGCTGCTGCTCTCGGCAAACCTGTCGCGGCTTCTCGCGCTGGCCATCCGGGCCAAGCACGCCTGCGGACACAAATCCCGCCTCACCGGCCTGCGGATTTTAAATTCTCTGCAGTGGATTCGCGAACACCTCGCGGAGCCACTCGTGTTGCCGCAGATCGCCCGCCGGGCTGGGCTCTCGGTGCCGCATTTTTGTGCATTGTTCAAAAAACAAACCGGCATGAGCCCGATGCGCTATCTGATGCATGCGCGAATGACCCTCGCCTGCGCGTTGCTGGATTCCACGGACAAGCCAGTGGCTGAAATTTCCAGCCAAGTGGGCTTTCGCGACGCCTTTCACTTCACAAAAACCTTCCGCACCGTCGTGGGAAACTCCCCTCGCGCCTACCGCCTGGCAAGCCCGGCACGCGGCAACCCTTAGCAGTGGGGTATTCCAATATTCTCACATTAAATGCTCTGGGGGAATGCTTTGTCATTATTCTAAAGTCAGTAATTAATTCCTGCCATGACTCGCGGATTTTTTCCGGACTGAACCCCTTTGCATCCACCGGAGAATTTCCAAGCGGGACCCGCTCCATTCAGTCGAGCCGAGGAGGACTTCAGCGTTCCTGACGGATGCAAAATGACTGAGGAGCCAATCTGGCTGAAGCGGTGAGGGGATTTGAGGGGCCGAACAGGATAACGCTTTTCGCTCAAAAAAAGACCAGATAGTGCAAACAAAAAGAAAAATAGTCTATTGATTCTTTTACCCGAGAGACCGACCCTTTGCATCGTATCCGGATAGCATTATTCCCCCCCTCCACCCTAGCCCCATGAAAAAAAAGCATGATCCGTCCCACTTCATTCAACCAGGCCCGACAATTCTCATCGCGGCTTTTTTTGTGGAAGGCCCATCATTCGCTACCGATTTCTATGGCTTGGGGAATGAGGAGAGCCTGATCAGCGACCCGATGCACTATCCCAACAGCGACGGCGACGCGACAGCGGCCGCAGCAGCCCCCAGCAAATGGGACGATTTGTTTTTCTCCAATTTAAGCGTAAAAGGCCCTGCTGATCGGATTCTTCAGACAGGGACTGCCACGAAGGC
>Ga0247843_1007057_pt1 | contig 14148 bp, 10 predicted proteins | sample LaCruzMarch2017__FD_192420 | JGI IMG/M metagenome (GOLD analysis project Ga0247843, IMG submission 192420) | Freshwater microbial communities from meromictic Lake La Cruz, Castile-La Mancha, Spain - LaCruzMarch2017_8m | ecosystem: Environmental > Aquatic > Freshwater > Lake | place: Spain...
AGGGGAATGTGAAGCATGGCTACCACCTTTTTTTTACTGGTTTGCACATCTGTTTTAGTGCTTCGCGAAAGGGAGCGTTAATGGCATTTTTGTTGTTTTTAAGATTTAACGGTGCATTAAAATGCGCTAATAGCAAGGCATCCACCTGCCCACAATGATGTGTATATATCCAATACATAAGCACATTTTGCCGCATCCATTCCAAAACACTTAATTCATCTAGCATGCCAAATACTGTATCTGGACCATTAAAACCACCCCTTATTGGCACACGTTTGTAGCCCATCATCACTCCTATATTTCTGCGCACCGAAGACATTAGCGCATTGCTTTTACCAAAATGTTTGGTGTAGGTTATCCTTAAACTGGTATTAGCAGCATCTGTATAGAGCACCCGAAGCCCATTGAAAAGAACAAACGTGGGGGTTCCAGCCGCAGGTGGAAGGGTCACATTGGGCTTCAAGCAGAGGATATAATTTCCAGAAACATCAGGAAGACAGGCTACTTTATCTACCAAGGGGTCAAAACAATGCTGCGCAAAGGTTTCGAGCAATTGGGGAAGGTCGGTTGGCGATGTTACTTCTTCTACCTGCGGCACCACGGCAGGGGGATGCACTCCCCCATCCCCCAGCGGTTGTACAAGCGAAATGACATCACCATTTCGTTTAAACATACTCCTATTTATGTTTAAGGCAGCCAAAACTGCGGAGGCAACAAGGGGGAATTTGCTACGATGGACAAACCATTTATTGCTATTTATCGCGGCTGCAATTTCTTGCGAGGTTAACGGGTGTCCTGCTTCACGCAATGCTTTTTCTATGGCTGCTTTTAGTGTCATCCTTGCAATTGATTAAGGGGATTGAAAAAAAGATTAGCGTCCTTATAAACGTCAAAATTATAGCAAAATATGGAACCAAATCCCCTTGAGCACCACTTCTCGGGAGGGACGAGGAAATCAGGGGTAAGGGGACGATAGACAATTGACGATAGACAATAGACGATATTCAATATACAATAGACAATTGACGATAGACAATAGACGCTGGTGGATGGAAAGCTGTGCTAGTTCTCCCTTTCAAAGGGGGTGCCCGTAGGGTGGGGGATTTTTACAGGAGACGAGGGGCATAGGTAGCATGGCTACCACCTTTTTCTTACTGGTATGCGCATCTGTTCTAGTGCTTCGCGAAAGGGAGCGTTAATGGCATTCCTGTTGTGTTTAAGATTTAGCGGTGCATTAAAATGCGCTAGCAATAGGGCATCCACCTGCCTCCAATGCGGTGTTTGTAGCCAATACACACACACATTTTGCCGCATCCACCCAGCAACGCTCACTTCATCTTGTATTCCAAATATTGTAAGTGTACCAATTGTATTGCCAACTACTGGCACACGTTTGTAGCCCATCATCACTCCTATACTTCTGCGCACTGATGACGTCACAGAAGAAGTACCGCAAAAATGAGCGAGGTAAATTGAACTCCTTAAATTGGTAGAAGTAGCACCTGTATAGAGCACCCTAAGCCCATTAAACAGGACAAACGTGGGGATTCCAGCCGCAGATGGAAGGATGGCATCGGGCCGTAAACACATGATATAATTGCCGGGAACTGTGGGAAGACTGGTTGCTTTATCTACCGAAGGGTCAAAACAATGCTGCGCAAAGGTTTCGAGCAATTGGGGCAGGTCGGTTGGCGGTGGAGTGTCATCCACCTGCTGCACCATGGCTGGGGGGTACTCTCCCCCATCCCTCAGTGGATGTACAAGCGAAATGACATCACCATTTCGTTTAAACATACTCCTATGTATGCCTAAAACTGCAATAACTGCGAAGCCATTAAGGGGGGTATTGCTGCGTTGCACAAACCATTGGTTGCTATTTATAACGGCTGCAATTTCATGCGAGGTTAACGGATGTCCTGCTTCACGCAATGCTTTTTCTATGGCTGCTATTAGTGTCATCCTTGCAATTGATTAAGGGGTTTGAAAAAAAAATTAGCGTCCTTATATACGTCAAAATTATAGCAAAATATGTAACCGAATATCCATGAGCACCACTTCACGGGAGGGACGAAGAAATCAGGGGTAAGGGGACGATAGACAATAGACGATAGACAATAGACGATTTACAATAGACGATAGACAATAGACGATAGACGATAGACAATTGACGATAGACAATTGACAATAGACAATAGACAATAGACGCTGGTGGATGGAAAGCTACGCTCGTTTCCTTAGGCACATGAGCTGGGTAATTTAGGTTGTTGGGTCTACGTAACTCCGCGTGTTTTATGGGAAATAGTGTGGAACCAAGCTATTATTACGTTGTTGAACCCTATAAAAATGTTGTCCATTTTGCACATTTGTCGGGTTGGGGATGTTAGCTAGTCAAAATTTCACCACCTTTACCACAAAACCCCTCAACACTTAACAGGCACAACTTATGGGAACTTCATTCAAGATTGCAGGCCTTTACCTTGTGTTTGGCCTTAGCTGGATACTCGTTACCGACACCATACTGTTTGAACTAGACAGCGATTTACCGCTATCCATTAAGCAGTTGGCCCAGTTTAAAGGCTACCTTTTTGTGGTGCTTTCGGCTGTGCTGGTCTTTGTACTGGTGAAATACAGCCAAAAGGAGCAACGAAAAGCCCTAGAAATGGCCAAGTCTGTGATGGACCGCCTGCCTCTGGGCATAGCAGTGCACGACCTTGCCACATCTAAGGCCGTATTTGTAAACAAGCGATTTCCGATAGAATACGGCTGGCCGTTGGAAGAATTCACCGATGTGGAAGCGTTCTTCGAAAAGGTGTATCCCGACCCCGAATACAGAGCCAAAATGCGCGAACGGATTGCCAACGACATACGCAGTGGAGACGAAAGCCGCATGCGCTGGGACGATGTGGCCATAACCACCTACACTGGAGAGCAAGATTTTGTCTATGCTCAAAATGTGCCTTTGGGCGAGCATGGACTAATGATTTCAACGGTACAGAACATTACCCACAAAAAAAACTTGGAGCAGGGCATTCGAAAGCTATCGCGCGCAGTGGAGCAAAGCCCCGCATCGGTTATGATAACCGACCTCAAAGGCAACATTCGCTATGTAAACCAAAAGTTTGAGACCGCCACAGGCTATACCCTAAATGAGGTGGTAGGCAAAAATCCACGCTTCTTAAAATCGGGCCACACCACCACCGAAGACTATTCTGACCTTTGGCAAACCATAAGTAGAGGTGAAACATGGCAGGGCGAATTGCAAAACAAGCGCAAGGATGGCACCATGTTTTGGGAACGGGCTTCCATAGGCCCCATTCTTAACGAAAATGGGGAGATACTGGAATATCTTGCCGTAAAAGAAGATATTACAGAGTTGAAAGATATGCTCGATACGTTAGAGCTAAAGGTAGAAGAGCGCACATCTTCGCTCAAAAAGGCAACGGAAAACCTTAATACTACCAACTTGGAGCTTATGGAGAGCATTCGCTATGCGCAACGCATACAGCAAGCTATTCTACCTTCAGAAAAAGAACTTCACGCATCCATTGCGCATTGCTTTCTCCTCTTTCATCCGCGCAACATCGTTTCGGGCGATTTCTATTGGTGCCACGATTCTGAAAAACGTTCCTTTTTGGCCATGGGCGATTGCACAGGACATGGAGTGCCCGGTGCATTGCTCAGCGTGATTGGCATGGAGCTGCTGGACAAAATCATTGTGGAATCAAAAAATAATAACCCTGCCAAAATATTTGAAGAACTGGATAATGCCATGCTCCGCCTATTGAAGCGGCATGATATGGATGCCATAATGAATGATGGCATGGACATCGTGTTGGTGTGCTTTGACCACGAAAAAGAAACCCTGCACTATGCCAATGCCCAATCGTTTGGCCTAGTGGCAAGCAACGGCACATTCACCGAGCTCGAATCCCAAAAAGTTAGCATAGGTGGACACCTATCCAATACCACCAAAGCGTTTCAAACCTTCGAGATGCCCTTTGCCAAAGGCGACCGCCTCTATCTCTTTTCCGATGGTTATCCTGATCAATTTGGAGGAAAGAAAAACAAGAAGTTTATGCGCAAAAACCTCATTTCACAAATCAAGCAAATGCAGGCATTGTCCATGGCTCAGCAGCATGCCGCACTTACGCAGCTATTTACAGACTGGAAAGGCAGCGAAGACCAAGTGGACGATGTGACTATTATTGGCATTGAGCGCTAGTGCATTTAAACCATCAAAAGCGCTCAAGCAGCGGGCCGCCCACGCGAGGTTCCGCCTCGTGCGTTCTATGGACTGACGTCCTTGTCCCAATTAAAATCAGTCTAAATCATTTTAATCAGTCCAATCAGTGTTCTTTTTGAACCACCCGCCCGCGCTAGGCTGTGCCTCGTGCGTTCTATGGACTGACGTCCTCGTCAGCATTCCATTATCCTTTCAACCAATGTCATTTCCTCTTTCTGAGATAGGAGTTAGGAATCGGAATGAGGTAGTGGTTTAGTGAACCAAGGACGGTTCGGAATACTACACGCGAAGCGGAACCTCGCGTGGGCGGACAAATACCGCAGTTAACCCGCCCGCGCTAGGCTGTGCCTCGTGCGTTCTATGGACTGACGTCCTCGTCAGCATTCAAGTACCCGCCTTCGGCATACCTCCTTTAGAGGGGTTAGGGGAGGTCGTGGGGGCAGTTCGGAATACAGAACCTCGCGCGGTCAAAACAAAAACTTACCCCTTCGTCTGCTGCGCAACACACACGCAATGCATGCATTCCATTAAATTTATACATTAGCCCCATGAAAACACTTTTCCTTTCTTTCGTTATTGCTGCCATGCCCGTGTGGGCCTTTGCACAGGGTACTATTGTCGAAGACACCCTCATTCTTCACCTCACCACTGCCGATATTGATGTGCTACTATCGGAAGCGGGTCTGCCCTCAGGCATATTGACTTTGGATTATGAAGTGGATGTGCATCGCATTGTGTACGAAACCCTTTCTCCCAACGGAAATACAGGCACCACCGCATCAGGACTGGTGTTTATACCAACCAATGTGCCCTGCCCCTTACCACTTATCTCCTACCTGCATGGCACCAAGGTGGTGAAAGAAGAAACCTTCTACTACCTGCGCGATGAATGGTTTTTGGGCGCTGTGATGGCATCTTCTGGTTATGTGATGAGCATGCCCGATTATCTGGGATTGGGAATGAGCCCAGGATTCCATCCTTACCAACACAATCGCTCGCAGGCCACTGCCACTATCGACTTATTGCGTGTGGCTAAAACCATTTGCGCAGACACCGATGTAGACCTTAACGGTCAGTTGTTTCTTACAGGATACTCGCAAGGCGGACATGCCTGTTTGGGTACACACCAAATAATTCAAGAAGAATACGCCAACGAGTTTACCGTAACCGCCTCGGCACCGGGCAGCGGCCCCTACAACCTTTCGGGCAATCAGTTTGATATGGTTGCTGCCATGGAACCCTATGCTGTGCCGGGCTATTTGCCGTATCTTATCTTGTCGTATCAAAGCGTGTATGGCGATTGGTACACCAATTACTCCGATATTTTCACGCCTCCCTACGATCAAACCCTCCCTCCCCTATTTGATGGCACTCACAGCTTTGGCGAGATAAACGAAGCCATGAACGATACCCCACGGTTGGTGATTGTGCCCGAATATGCCGATGCATTTTTTGGCGACCCAAACCACCCTGCCATGGTGGCATTGCGCGAAAACGATGTGTACGATTGGGTACCCGAAGCGCCAGTATTGCTCAACTATTGCAGTTCTGACCAAGAGGTAACCTATCTCAATGCGTTGTTTACCGAGCAATGGATGAACGATTTGGGCGCTACCAACGTAACCTCTATCGAACGGTCGAGCACCCTTAGCCACTACGAATGTGCCCAGCCTACCTTGTTGTTTTCGAAAGGATGGTTCGATAGTTTGGTAGAATGGTGCCCAGCAGGGGTTAACGACCGCGAGGTGATGACGGATGTGAATGTGCAGCCCAACCTTGTGCAGGATGGGTTTATTCGCCTCACCAACAGCTACCCTGTAGAATTAACGCTTACCGATTTGAGCGGACGCCAACTGCTGCAACGCTCCGTGCGCGATAGCAATGCTGCCATTCCATTGCCCGAGGGCGCTAGTGGCATGTATTTCGTTACTGTACGCAGCGGAAACGCGCAACGCGTGCAGCGGATTGTGGTGTTGTAAGCACGGTTCAACCCTAAAGAAATAAAGAAGGCCCGAAGGAATTGCGATTCCTTCGGGCCTTTCTTTTTATTGGATATTTTACTCTGCTGTGAAACAGAAATTTCCCGGTATTACGCCAACCGATAGCGTGTCTATAGCTGAACCTGCGTTGGTGTAACGATACACTTTCCCATTTTGGTTGTAGTCTAATGGGTCGGACGTGTAGATGGTGCTGGCCGCTTTATCTACCCCCAGTTTGTAATAGTAGCCCGCAATGATTGGCGTGGTTGGAATAAACTCCACATCAATAGAACAGGCAAATACCCCACCATCCAAGAAATACAGCATGGTACCATCGGCATTGGTTTGCAAATTTCCGGGATAGCTATCCAACGAAGTGAAATCTAAGCTCAACTCCATGTCTAGGTTAGCTGGGTTGATGCGTGCCAATTTGGGCAACTCCACTTGAAATCCACCTGTAGTTAGCACCCACAATTTGTTGTTGGCATCCACCGCAAGGCTCGATGGTTCTTCGCCAATCATTACGCTATCGGTAATTTGGTCGGTAGTGGTATTGATGCTGTACACATAGCCACTTCCTGCGCCTGCGGCAAACACAGTGCTGTCAATTACCACCATTTCCTCTATCCACCCGTTGGTTGCAATAGTGCCGGTAATGGAGAGGTTTTCAGGATTAAAAATGGTGATGGTGTTGGAATACAAATCGCTTACGTAGGCTTTGGTATTGCTCACAAAAGCTATGAAGCGAGGTGACTCGAGTCCAGAGAGTGTGCCCGCAGAAGTTAAATCAGAAAGATTGACCACTTCAATTTTGCCCGAATTATTCACTACGATATAGCCTTTGTCGCCACGCACGGCCATAGACTGCGCCACATCGCCCAACGGAATTTCGTTCACAGAAGTGAATACATCGTTGGTCAACGTATCGTTTAGCTTATTGAAGAACGACAGCGAAGCATTGCCACCACCAAAATTGCCTTCGTTGAGGATGAATACCCCATTGGTAAAGGAGTTCACATCAACGTCAGGATTGTCCGTTTCGGTATCGCAAGAGGTTAATACAAAGGAAGAAAACAAGGAAAACAGCAGTACTTTTTTCATGATGATTGGGTTTTTGATTGGTTAGTTGGTTGATTTTGATTTAAGATGAAAAGGTGTAGGAAAGTGTAACTCTAAAAGCTCTACCCGGCATGGGGCGCCACGCTATAGCTTGATACTGTTGGTTAAAAAGGTTGTCGATAGCCCCACCCAATTGCAGGGCATGATGCTTTATTGGAAGGCGATAGGAGGCCGAAACCCAGCTAATGTGAAATGCAGGAAGGCTGCTCAAATTGTCGGATGAGGTGTAGCGTTGTCCTGTGTATTGGAGGCCATACATGCCCACAAGCCCTTTCCATTGCACCGAAACATGGCCTTTGGCGCTGTGCACAGGGGTGTATATCAATTGTTTTCCAACGGCTTCATCGCTCGGGGTAATACTTTGAGTAACGGTGCTTTGTGTGAAATCGTATTCGGTATGCAACGCCACTTGCACTTTACGAATAGTGGCACCCAATTGCAGTTGCAGTTCAACGCCTTGTGCCAGCACCTTGCGCATATTTTGAGGGCTCCAAACACTGCCAGCTCCTGGGGTCCACAAAATCCAGTTGTCCACCTCGGTGCGGAAATAGGTGGCGTTTACATCGAAATTGAATTTGTCCCAGCGTTTGTAAAACCGCATTCCTGTTTCGAACGAAAAGCCTGTTTCGTTTTTCAAATCAGGGTTGCCGCCCGGAGTCCAATAGAGGTCGTTGAGGGAAGGTGCTCTAAAATTGCGTGACACATTGGCCGAGATTTTCCACCATTTTAAGGCACCTACCTCCACCCCTGCTAAGGCTTGCACTGGGCTAAACTTGGCGTTTATCAAATCTTCGCGCACCATTGCCTGAGCGCTGAGCCATGATGTAGGCGCGTAGGAAAGGGAAGCGAATAGTGCTTGCCAATGACGCCAAACAGTTTCGTGTCCATAGGCAGAGTCCGAAATGGCGCGCTCGCTGCTATGGTCCACTCCCGACTTGAGCTCCAATTTTCGCGCAAGCTGATAGCGATAGCGCACTATAGTTTTGCTGGCTTGGTACAAGTAGGGATAGCGGTAATCATCATTGCCATAATACTCCTGCTGTCCGTGGATATAGGCTGTAGTGGCCTCCAACAGCGATTTTGTGCCCACACGCTTGTAGCGCAATGCCAACCAAATATCCCTATCCCAAAGGGTTTCTTTGGTAGATGCCATTAGCATAGTGGCAGGTAGCAGACGGTCGGTTTCTGAGAAACGGAAGTGCAGCGCTAGGCTGTTGGCCTTGTTTAATGCGTAGCCAATAGCCTGACTGATGCCCCAAAGCTGCATGTCGGCATGTTCCATAGTGCGCACAGGATGGTTTAGCTTGCCCAAATCGGCATAGTCAAAATCATTTTTAGCCTGGCGATAGTTGAAGGACGTGTTGGCCCAAAGCTTGTTTTTGCGCAGTTGCACTTTGGCCCCAGAGGCATAGGTATGAAACGAGCCCCATTCACCCGAAGCAGTTGCGGTGATGCCGTTGGCCAATCTTGGGGTATGCTCAATCAACTCTATCGTGCCACCAATACCGCCAGAATGATGGGGCATGGCCGCTGCGCCCGATAGCAAACGAATGCCGCCCAATCCATTAAGGGGCATGGCACCCAAATCGCTCACACCTAGCATGGGGTCGTTGATGGGAATTCCCATCCAAACCACTTGGGTGTGGCCAGCAGTAGTGCCGCGCATAGAGAAGGTGGCAATTCCTCCCGGACCATAGGCACGCACCTGCACATTGCCTTGCAGTTGCAATACTGCTGCCACATCTTGATGGGTGCTCAGTTGCAGAAGCGCACTATCGGTTGTGGTTTGTTTGGTTCCAATAGCATTAGCTATACGATACGCATCCACCCGCACTTCGGGATAGGTCAACGAATCGGTAACCTGAGGAAATGCCGAAACACACCACAGGCAAAAAGCCGCGCAAAAGAGGAGTACTCTTGTCATGAACATTTTTCATTTCCATCCTTTCTTCCCGAAGGGGGTGGAAACATGATGCTTAAGGCAGGTCTTCTGACTTGTTCTACTTTCTATCGGGCCTTCCCATTGCGCTTTGCAACAGTGGCACTGGTTATTCAGAAAGTTCCTACTTCACTACATGAACTAGGATAAAGAACTTACAGCTGCGGGAACAGTATCCGATTCTCACGGAATTCCCATTTTAATCCGTCCCATTCGAAGTGAATGTTCAAGAACCAAAAGCGAGGCAAATGTATGAAAGCAAGTGAGAAACGCGCTATCGTAAATTGAGCGAGAACAACTTCGAAAAATAAATTGCCCTCGAATGGCTCAATCCAACCGAAACGCCACCTGCCCTACGCGCACGGTTTCGGTGCCATTGGCAAGAGTTTCGTGCAGCAATAAATGGGCTGTAGCTGGCAATTCGAACACTTCTTTCATGTTGCGGATAGCGCCAGCAGGTACAAAATGTGCGTGCAACTGGGGTAATAACTCGCTGGCTGTAAAAGCGCTAGCGGCATCTTTCAATAGTGCCATAAGTTCTTCGCGGTGTTGCAAGCGGTGTTGCACGGTGGCGTACTTAAGGTCTGTGCCCAAAGCTTCTTTACCAAGAATGCGGCATAATTCCTGAAACTGCTTATCGCTTCCTACTGCAAGCACAATCATACCGCCATCTTTGCAGGTAAGAATTTCTCCATACGGGCAAATGTTGGGATGCACAGAACCCGAACGCGTTGCAATTTGCCCACCCATCAGCCAATTGGTGGCATAGTTGCTTAGTGCTGACACTGCCGCATCGAAAAGCGAAGTGGTAACGTGGCAGCCTTTGCCAAATCTGGCTTTATTGAATAGCGCGAGTAGCAATCCTTCTTTTAATTGATGGGCAGCGAGAATGTCGATAATGGCCAACGGAAATTTGAGTGGCGGACGGTCGGCAAAACCATTCATAGCCATGTAGCCCGCTTCGGCCTGCAACACTACATCGTAGGCTGCGCGCGGGTCATCGTCTCCATATCCGGTAATACTTCCATAAATTACTTCGGGATTGTAGGCTTGCACAGAGGCATAATCCAAGCGAAGTTTTTTGTCGTCACCAGGTTTGAAATTGCTGACAATAACATCTGCTTCTCGTGCCAGCTGTAAAGCTTTGGCGTGTCCTTCTTCCGATTTTAGGTCGAGCATAAGATGGGTTTTGCCCCAATTGACAGAACAGAAATAGGCAGAGTGATTTTGGTTTTCGGGCTCAGAAGCAAGCTTCCACGAGCGGGTTACATCGCCACCAGTTCGCTGGTTTTCTATTTTGGTAACTGACGCGCCAAGCTCAGCCAAAAACGTGCCCACCGAAGGCCCGGCAAGAACCGAAGCCAGTTCTAGCACCTTTATTCCACCTAAATCAGTTCTCGTGTTGTCTGCCAAGTTGCTCATTACTTCCTTTCACTTTCAGTTCCATTTCAATAATTTCCTCTTGCTCTTGCGGTGAAAGTTGGCGGTCGTATAGCGGTTTCAAATCGGGCTGACCCGCATTGACCCACGCGGTGTACCACAAACTTCCTATGGCAAGCACACTGGCGCGCATTCTGCGTTCTACTTGGCCATTCAGCCTATTGTGGTATTCGCGCGAATACTCTTTGGAATAGACTTGCATCAAGGCTTGCCCACGATTTTCCATGGCGTATTTCATATCGGTAGGAAAGCTGGCATTCAGTTCGCGCTCAAACCGCAGCACGCTATCCACGGCATTGTTGCTGGCCTCTACCACTTCCCAAGCAAAATTGAGCGGGTCTTCAATGTATTCAGCGCGGCCTACCAAAAAGTCGTACTCATCCGAAAATAACTCAGGCAATCTACTTTCCCAAAACCCGTGAATGCCCACTTGATCGGTCATTTTGCCATTGTAATTCTTGGTGGTATGCAAAGGCACATGCGCATCGCCCACGTAATGCCCAAGCTCTGTGGAGTATTTCAAAATATGGTCGAGGTTGCCTTCTTGAAATGCTTCTGTGAGGCGAAACATCATCAGGTCGATATGCCAAGGCACTATTCCGTAGGCTTTTAGGGTGTCTTCGCTGTATTTTGCTATGGCATCATTCCACTTACGCGGCATGGTTTTGAAAGGGTCTTCCTTGGCGTAATGATCGATGTCGATATAATGGCGTGGCGCCTCATCTTTGCCAATATATCTGCGTTTGTCAGGATCAATGGCATGTTCGTAGATGTAGTTCAGGTTGCGCTTATACAACCCAATCATCTCCTCTGGCAAGGTGAATATGGCTAGCCGATTGATGGTTTTATGCCCAAAAAATCCCCATGGGAACACCATGTTTTGCCCCAATAATACAAGGGTGCAGGTGAGAAAAAGACGCGTGGTCCAGTGCCGTATCATCGGGCAGCAAGATAGGAAATACGTTGGGGTGTACTTGTCTAGAAATTAGGCTTCATCTTTTGATAACCTTAGGTCTTTCCAAACCTGTAGAGCGCATTAAAAAAGGGACATCCTATGTTCCATTTCTTACTTTTTCTTCGCTCGCAACCCATTCACAAACTTCACATATTCGAAGAAGTTTATGCTGAGTTCGAGGTAGGCAAAGTCAGAACCCATGGCGTAGTTTCCATTGGCGGCTTCTTGCCTAGTCTGCACAAACTCGCCAGTAGTGAAATGCGAATAGCCGAAGGTTAGATTGAGAAAACTTATAGGGTTGTATAAAATACGTGCATCGAATCCATGTCCTAAGAAACTTCCACTTGCCCCTTTCTTATCGCGGTTAAAGCTAGATTGTGCCAATAAATTGTTGAACCTATCCGTGCCACTTTGCAGCCAAAAAAAGCTGTAACCCATATCGAAACGAAGATTCTTTGCAGGCTCTATCTCAAATTTAAGCTTCGGATTCATTACGTTTTCTGGGATGATATAATCATCTGCATTCCAAGGTCGCGCAAAACCATAATAACGTTCAAATCTATTGCTCACATTATCGTTTGGATCACTATCACCACTCACTTGTCCATAAAATAGACTAATTCGTGGTTTCAATTTAGAACTTTTGAAGGTGTAGCCTACTTCTGCTGTAAACATGTGAGCGCTTAAGGTTTCTTTATTATCCGTACCCGTCTGATACATTCCTGTCAGTTCCCCATTAAATCCGCTAGTGCCAGCCCAACCGTAGAGTCGCAATCCTACACCATGTATATCGCGGTCGCGATTTGTATTTGCAGCCGATGCAGTTTGATGAAGTGCTAAGTAATACGGCTCGATGGTAATCACCTTGCTCCATTTGCGCCAATGACCTACAGCCCCATAAAACCAAACATCGGTGTTGATGGTATCAAAGTCGGTAAGCAATCGCGTCATGGGTTGCAAGGCCAAAAGGTCGAGGGCAAAGTCGTTTTTGTCTGCTCCTAAACTCACTTTTACACCTGTAAAATTATTGGTGGTGTTGCGCCATTGGTTATTGGCAATAAGCCTGCGATCAAGCATTTCCAACCACATGCGACCACCACGAATACTAAGCGGACGATTGTTGCCTAGTTTATCTTTACCTAAGGCGTTCTTGAAATACAATTCGCCATAGGCTTGTATAATTTCATGTTGATTAACATCGCGATTGTCCCACGCATAATTGCTATTGTTGCGTTGGGCGTCTTCCAGTTCTACTCCAAAACGAAGGGGATCAATCAAACCGCGAATACCTATAAACGCACGTGTTCGAATAAGCAAAGGCAAATCACTATTTATACTCTCGGCTCTACGAATATCGTTTTTGCGGTATTCGCCTCGAAGTCGATGGTCTAAACCCACATCCAACCAACTAAGCTTTTCTGTGCCTTTAAACCCAAGGTCGCTGAACTTGCGCACGTAGTTAGGAGGGTCAGATTCGCGTTTGGTTCCGTAGGTTCCTGGTTCTACATAGAAAGTGGTTCGAACTTCCGCAACTGGTTTCTTCGAGGTATCGGGCATTGTCGTTGTCTGCTGCGCAAATGCACTCGGACTAATAACTAAGGCCAATAAAAGCAGGATAATCGTTCTATTCATTTAGTACGGGCGAAGATTGAGATAATTTATGGCGAAATCAGGCATCAATTTCTCCACATTTAGAAGGGATTGCCACACTTATTTGCACTGACAAATGGAACTAATGTCCTGAGGTTAGGTAATTTTTAAGTACAGCAGATTTCGGGTTGTTAAATAGTTCGTCTGGATGGCCCTGTTCTACAATCTCGCCATAATACATGAAAACCACGTGGTCGGCCAAGCGCTTGGCCTGTCGCAGCATATGCGTTACCATCACTAATGAATACTCTTTGCGTAACTCCATAAATTGTGCTTCAATGGCTGCACTCGAAATAGGATCTAGCGCAGAAGTTGGTTCATCAGCAAGAATTACCTCTGGTTCCACAGCCAACCCGCGCGCAAGACAAAGGCGTTGCTGCTGCCCAATAGAAAGCCGATAGGCCGACTCATGCAAACGATCTTTGACCTCGTCCCACAATGCCACTTTACGCAGATATTTTTCCACTCTAAGCTCCAATACCCTTTTCGAACTTTCGCCCTTCAATTTCATCCCGTAGGCCACATTATCGTAGATGGACATGGGCAAAGGATAGGGACGTTGCGACACAAGTCCCATTTTCAACCGTAAAGCCGTAATGTCCTTCTTTCGGTCTAGAATCTCACTATCGTGAAGTTTAATGCTACCAGTCACCTCTAATTCGGGATGCAAATCAGTAAGGCGATTTAGACATTTCAGCAAGGTGGTTTTCCCGCAACCCGATGGACCTAGCAGCACAGTAATGCCATTTTTCGGAATATCGAGATCAATTCCCTTTAGAATCTCTGATTTTCCGGCTGTCACCCGCAAATTGCGAATGCTTAT
>Ga0247843_1007058_pt1 | contig 14148 bp, 17 predicted proteins | sample LaCruzMarch2017__FD_192420 | JGI IMG/M metagenome (GOLD analysis project Ga0247843, IMG submission 192420) | Freshwater microbial communities from meromictic Lake La Cruz, Castile-La Mancha, Spain - LaCruzMarch2017_8m | ecosystem: Environmental > Aquatic > Freshwater > Lake | place: Spain...
TTCCAGCCCACGAAGTCCCCGAAGTGGGCACTCGCGGCGCGTCCACTCGAGACCGAGCCCGCCAGCCTCTACGAAGGCATGTACGGCGCCTGGGAGGCCGACACCTCTCCGGCCGACCCGCCCGTCTCCGCTCCGCGTCAACTGCTCGAGGCGGTCGAAGGCGCGATGGACAACTTCAACGCGACCTTCAGGCGCTTCAGCCTCATCACGGGCGAGGTCGAGCAAACAGGCGCCAGCGCGGTTCAGGTCGCTCGCGGCGTCGGTGAGATCCTCGCGACCTTCGTCAACGTCAGCGCCGACCTTCGAGACGCCCTCGTCGAGCCCGCTGGTGCCATCGCCCAGACCGACGACCCGCTCGCGCAGATGCGGGCGGCACAGTACCAGCGCCAGCTCAACACCGGCGCCCAGCGTGCTCGACACCGGGCCGCCCGGGAGCGTCTCTACTACCGCGCCGTCGAGCGCCAGGACCTCGTGGGCGTCCACGTCTGCCGGGCCGGCGAGACCGTCTGGTCGATCGCCTGGCACTGGTACGGGACCACCGAAGCGTGGCGGCTTATCGCCAGCCGCAACGCGCTTGCGTCGACATCGCCTCCGGCCGGCACGAAGCTCCTCATTCCCCGACGCGAGGCTGCATGATCTCGCGGCTACAAGCTCGGCTCGACCTGCAGATCCTCCTCGGCGGCTCCGACGAGCTCATCAAAGTCTCCCAGGTCTCCCCCTACGAAGTGACCTGGACCCGCAACCTACCCGCCGTCGCCGACGAGCTCGAGGTGAGCTTCGACAGCTCGCTCTTGCCCGTCGACCTGCGGGGTGTGCGCGGTGTGCAGGTCTTGTTCTGGCTCTTCGAACACCAGGACCCGAGACGGTGCGCGCCCGGCGACCCGGGATTCTTCTCGGGCTACTCCGACGAGATTGGACGTCGCCGAACCGAGCGCACCGTCACGCTGAGCTGTCGCGACTGGACCGCCGCAGTCCTCGACGCGAAGGTCACCCCGAAGGAGCTCAAGTCGGTCGACGTCCAGAAGCTCGGCTCCCTCGAGGCCGTCGTAAAGCGCCTCCTCTCGCTCGGTCCGGCGTCGTCCGACTGGGAAGTCCGCTCGCTCTCGGCCGCGGGGGCGCGCAACGTCTTCACCACGCTGTCCAAGAACACGGCCATCAAGCGGGTCGCAGCGAAGGGCAAGGGCAAGACGCCGAAGCAAGCGACCCAGCGCCGCCAGTTCACGCTCGAGGCCCTTGCCGACGGCGACGAGACCGCCGTGTGGGATGTGGTCTGCCAGCTCTGCGCCCGGATGGGTGTCGTCCCTGAGGTCACCGCGGGCGAGAAGGTTCCCGTGGTCCTGCTCGTCGATGCGCTGGACCTCCAGACCAGCGACGTCTTGAGACCCTTCGCGCGCAACGGCTCTGGCGCAGGGCGGACGCTCACCCTCGGCCGGACCGTCGCGACCTTCGACGAGACGCTTCGCCTGACCCGTGATGCCGACCTGCCGGACCAGGTCGTCGTCGGCGCGTGGGACCACGAGAAAGGCACGATGGTCGAGGTCGCCTTTCCGTACGACGCGAAGGCCAAGAAGGGCGACAAACTCCGGCGTGTCTACCAGGTCGCCGAGGGCACCGCCGATCAGGCGGTCCTGACCCGGGTCGCGGCTGCGGCGTGGGCTGCGACCCGACAACACCAGCTCGAGGTCGAGGTCGAGACGTGGTCCCCGTGGTCCGACGGTGGCGGGCCCCACGACCCCGACCTGCTCGACATCGGCGCGGGCGCCGCGCTGGCCATCCAGGTCTCGGGCGCCTACGCCCACAACCTCGCTCGCGAAGAGCGCGAGGCCTTCGAGCGCCTCGACGACAAAGTCCAAGAAGCCTTCACCAGCGCCAACGCCAGCGTCCCGCGCAGCCTGCTCTTCCAGGTCGGCGAGGTGACCCACACGTTCTCCGCCGGCGACAGCCCCGACTACGCGTGTCGGCTCAAGATCAACGCCTTCCTCGGCGAGCAACCCGAACCCCCGAAGGCCGCATGAGCGAAACCACCATCGTCGAGCTGACCACCGCGCCCGAGCTCTTCGAAGAGGATGACCGGATCGTCGTCAGCGCCGAGGGCCGGACGATCCCCTACGGCCACCCGGTGCGTGTGACGCTGCTTCAGCGCGGGGCCGGCGACTATCACCCCTTCAAGGTCGGCGACCTCCTCTCGTGCGTGGTCATGCAGGGCCGGCTCATGGGCGGCGTCCATCCGGTCGCCTTCTACGGCGACGTGGTCCCGCCGCAGTCGATGACGAACCGGGAGATTCGTGCACCTCGAGGCGGGCATCTCGTCTTGGCGCCCGATCGGGACGCGGCCGGGTCCGAGGTTCGGCTGGGGCGTGAGACTCGGGACGGGGCGACGTATCAGCGGCTGATGATGTTCGATCGGCTCGCGGCGGAGGTCGTGAGCCTGAAGGCGCAGATCGATGCGCTGGCCGCCCATGTCGGGGCCATGTCGGCTGTGACAGCCGCCACCGGAGCGACGATCGGCCCCATCGGCACCGGGGCCGAGGCGGCGGTCGCCGATGCCACCATCGCAGGCGGCATCACCGGCGGCGACCCGAGTGTGGGCGTCAAGGCCGCGAAGTAGGGCTTGCCGTCGTGCCGTTGTTGGGCGTTGAACCGCCCGATCGGGTGATGTAGCTTGCTCGCGATGAGCCCCGCCTCCACAGAGTCCGTTTTAGGACTGCTCAACCCGGTCGAACGAAAGTTCGCGCCGGAGCGCCTTTGGCTTGCGGGACATGCCGACCTTTTGCAGCAGCGGCCCCGTGTTGCGGTGATAGGTACTCGCAACCCAACCGCACTCGGTGTCGCACGTACCCGCAAGCTCGTGCGCGCCCTCGTCGCACATCGGGTTGTCATCGTTAGCGGCCTGGCGGCCGGCGTCGATACGATTGCCCACACGGAGACGATTCGACTCGGAGGGCGGACGATTGCGGTGATCGGCACGCCCATCGACGAAGCCTTCCCGAAATCCAACGCCGCGCTTCAACACCAGCTCGCAACCGACCACCTCGTGGTCTCGGAGTTTCCTCCCGGTAGCGCGGTCAGTCGGGGCAACTTCCCACGGAGGAACCGCACTATGGCTCTGATTGCCGATGCCTCCGTCATCATTGAGGCCGGCGAGACGAGCGGAACGCTGTCGCAGGGATGGGAGGCGCTACGCCTTGGCCGTCCGCTCTTCATCCTCCGGTCGCTCCTCGACGGGCGTCTTTCCTGGCCCGCGCAGATGGTCCAATACGGCGCGCTCCCGCTTGACCAGGTTGATGATCTCCTCGCCATGCTGCCGACTGACGGTCCTTTTGACGCCGTCCCGTTCTGAGCTTTCGTTCGCCAGCCTTGCCGCGTACAGCCCTCGCGGCGAAGGGCCGGAGCACGCCCGCTCGCGAAACGTCATGCGCCAGTTGAAAGAGAACCGCGTCGTCAGCGGCGGCATGACGATGGCAGAGTTCGTTGCGAGGCGGCTGTGTGAATCTGTTCTCGACTTCAGCGACTTCCTCGGCCGTGACCGAGGGCTTGTGCCCATCCCGCGTAGCAGCCTTCAGCGCTCCGACACCCTGTGGCCAGCGCGAGACATTGCGATGGCTCTCCACACCCACGGCAAGGGTCACGGCGTCTTCCCCTGCCTGACCCGAACACACCCGGTGCCGAAGGCTGCGATATCAACAGCCAAAGATCGCCCAAAGGCCGCAGACCACCTTGCAAGCCTTCAGGCAACGAACGCCATCGATCTCCCACCGCACGTGACCCTCATCGACGACGTCATAACCAGGGGCGCCCAAGCCATGGGTGCCGCGTGGGCGATATGGAAGGTCCGGCCCGACGTCTCGATCCGCGTCTTCGCCGTGTTGCGGACCATCAGCAACGAGGGCGAGTTCTTGACCGTGCTGGCTCCAACCGTCGGCCTGGTGAGCGTGAAGGGCGTGGACGCCTATCGAGTGCCGTGATGCGCCCCCAGGGCAAGCCCAAGGTCAGGTTGACGACCGCGGGCGTGTGCGCGAGGATGAAGCCTCATCACGGAGGTTCGTATGAGCAGGCTTCTCGCGCTTGTTGTTGCCCTCATGGCTTGCTCGTCGCGCGATCCCTCTCCTGTCCCTGTCGACCCGGCGGACACGTTCGAACAACCGGACCTGTCTGGCGCTGAAACGACTGAAGGCGATGCGACTGAAGGGGACACCGACGAGGATTCGGCCTCAACCCCAGCTGGCGTTTGTCTCGGCGAATGCCGGAGCGACAACGACTGCGCAATCGGGCAGATTTGCGCGCTGGATTATATAGATTGGAGTCCCAACGAGAGCGCACAGCGTGTCTTGTGGGCGCCATATCGGTGCTCGTCGAACGACAACGCTGTACCGTTCCGTTGGCTCCCGGACCCCTCTCTCTACTTCAAGAACAACCTCTACCCCCGATGCTCCTCTGCAACGGGCTGTCCGGCCAGCCAAGCCTGCACATCGTTTCAAGGTGGGCGTTGTATCTGGCCGTGCCAGGCCGACAGCGACTGCGTTGATTTCAGCGAAATCGCCTTGGGTGGCTGGTCTGCCCAGACCATTACCTGCGTTGACGGACTGTGTTCCCCCTGCAAGCCCAACGAGACCTGCGATCCACTTCCTGATGGAACGCAGATGAAGTGCCGAGGCTACGTCGAAGAGAGAATCGGAACCTGCCTTGGCGGGTGTGACACAGACCTTGATTGCCGTGCTCTGGGTAAGATCTGCGTGCCACCTTCGACGCCGTAGCCTACTCGCGGTCCCCGTTGGCCAACCGCACGCTCCCCGGTCTTTGCTTCGCCCGAATCGGCCGCTTCGCAACGGCCTCATAGCCTGCGAGAAGGCTCGCTCGCGCGAGAGCTGCGGGGTTGTTGGTCTCGACGCGCTGGTTGATGGTGAACTTCGAGCCTCGGAAGTCGTTATTGGTGTTGGGCGTGACAGACGCGGCCTTCGCGACCACATCCACCGCATCGAAGAAGCCCGAGTCGTCGCGCTTCAGGCTCAGGGGCTTGCCCGATGCGTCCATCAGTTGAAAAGGCACAAAATCAGGATCTCCTGGCCTTGCCCGGCTCCCGCGAGTCCCCTTTCCGCCTGCGCGGCGGACATTGATGATATCCTCGCCAGCCTGCTCAAGAGCCTTTAGCTCGCGCAGCTCTCTGATGCGGTCATCGGCCATTTTGCTTGTGCTGTCATTCGCCCCGAAGAACCAATCCCTGCCCTGACCCACCGCTGCAGCTCCTACGGCATCGCCAGCGTAGCCATACACTTCGAACATGTTCTTGCCGTCAAAGAAGGGCATCGACATGAACGCTGCGAGCTTCAGCAGCGGCCCAAGCGCTGATGTCATCGACATGCCTAGGGCCGGACCGAGGCCGATGAGTGTGCCGATTCCGGCGACGACGCTGTTCACGGCCGTCACTGCCAGCGCGAGCCCGGTAGCTCCTCCGAGCCACTTCGCCCAGCCGATAATCTCCTCCCGATTTTCCCACATCCAACTTAGAGCCTTCGTGACCTTCTGAAGTGCGTCGACGACCCCCTCACCCAGCGCCTTCGCCCACTCCTTCACCTGGTCTTTGTTTTGGCCAATCCACTTCAGCGCCTCTTTGAGTTCCTTCGTGAGCCAGTCGAGGACCGGCTTGCCGGCCTCGCGGGCGAAGGCTTTCCACTCGTCGATGAGCGTCGCGAACTGGGCGTCGAAGCCGCCCGAGAACTCCTTCATGATGAGGGGATTGACCGCGAGCGAGCGCTGGATCATCGCCAGCGCCTGAGAGCCTTGTCCGCTTCTGGCGAGCTGCGCCACCTGGTCGCGAACCATGTTGAGCTGGGGCGTGATGATGTCACCCTGCTCCCCGCGAAGCAGCGTCCGCACGTCCTGGCTTACCATCGTCGGGTCGAACCCGAGCACCTTGCTCATCGTCGACATGTCCGACGCGAGCTTGATGATCTCCTTGTACTCCGCGCCCGCGGCACGAGCGGGAATGACCAAGTCCCGGAACGCCGTGTTGATGTCGTCGAACGTCCCGGGCGTGTCCGCCGCCGCTACCCTGAGCTGGTCGAGCAGGACCTTCGACTCCTTGAAGGCGGCGTTCACGTTGGCCATCGGGCCGCCGATCATGCTGTCGGCGGAGTTGATGAGCGTCGTCATCCCGAGCCACTCGTTCTGCGCGCTCCGGGCTTCATCGATCAGCGTCTTCGTCAGGCCGACGCCGGCCGCGAGGCCGATGGCGCCGCCGACCATCGCCGTCTTCGCGCCCATGGCGCCGAACCCCTGGACCCAGCCCATGGCCTCAGCACGCCGCGCCTTCAGCTCGGCCAGGTCCTTCAGGCGACGGCGATGGTCATCGCGCTCTTGGCGGTTCGCGGCGAGCCCAAGGGCTCGTGCCTCCCGCCAGCGGGAGCGAAGGGTTTGCGTCTCGGTGAGACCGAGAGCCTTGGCGTCCTGCTCGCGACGCTTGGCCTCGCGTGCGAGCTGCTTCGCCGCCTTCATCTCCTCTGTGAGCGGCGACTTGAGCGATTGGATCCAGCGTAGCCGGATGACGAGGTCTCGGGTCATCGCGTCCATGTCAGTCTCCGTTCTCTTGCTGGACGATGATCGCCAGGTGGCAGAGGTGTCGCAAGAACTCGCGCATCGTCAGCCGACCAACGTCGAGGCGCGACATATGGCCGTAGCGACACACGTAGGCGATCTCACCCCCCATGCGTGTCACCTCATTGGCCTTGGGTCGCTTTACGCGGCCCGACCGCCGTTTCCCCGGATGGCCTCGAGGCTCGCGTCGAAGTAGGCCTCTTCGTCCTTCGAGAGGTTGTGGATCTTGTCGAAGGCCCGCGTGAGCAACGCGAGCTCCTTGGTCGCCAGGCCGCGCCACCAGACTTCAGCCTGGTCGACGGGCTTGCCCTTCCAGCTCACGATCGCCGCGACGATGCTGTCCTGGCGAGCCGCCTTGCCCGCCTGCACCAGCTTCCGCTCGTCCCCGCCCGCGGCCATGATGGCGCGGTCCTGAATCTGCTCGATCTCGCTCACGGAGAGCTCGCGCATGCTGAAGTCGCCGCCGCCCAGCGAGGGCGGCAATTTCCACGTCCATTCCATGTCTCTCTCCTGTCCTTCGAGGCCTTGGCTTACGCCAGCTTCTTCCATGTCGACGCGGTGAACGTCGGCGAGCTGTTGGTATTGCCATCGACGCGGCCGCTGACCGACAACGACGCGTCGTGCAGGGTGCAGTCGGGGACCATGATCCTCGAGCGCCCTCCGTCGCCGAAGTCGACCGAGCACGTCACGTCGATCCGCATGTTCTTGCGCTCGGCGTTCGGGGCGTTCTTCTTCCGCTGCGCGTCGATGAGGTCGAGGTAGTCCTTCGAGTCCAGGTCGAAGGGACACCCGAAGGTGACCTCGTTGTTGATGCCCTGCACCGTCGGGTGCTTCTGGCCGACGTGGTTCGTCGTCTCGACGGCGAGGCCGAAGTTGATGTCGATGCTGTTGAAGTAGCGGATCGCCTTGACCTCTCGACCGTCGATGAGGATTGCGATTCGCCAGTCATGTCCCTTGGCTTTCATGTCCTACCCCTCGCGCTTACGCGCTCTGTGCGACCGCATCGCCCGCGACGAGCAGGCCGAAGGTCATGGTGTCGAGGTTGCCGACCGTGTTGACGGCGAAGTCCATCCGCAGATGGTCCGTCGTCGCGTCGAAGGTCCGGGCGATCCGGTACTCCCCGATCCGCTCCTCCCCGAAGAGCTTCTCCAGGAAGCCCGTGCAGGCGTCTTCGAGCAGCTCCTGGTTCGAGGGGCTCGCCGGCTCCTTGTGGTAGGGGCCGGACATCTCGAGGATCCCGAGCGCGAGGTAGGCCTCCATCCGCTTGGTCGCGATCTTCGACTTATTGGCGAGGATCCCATCGCGGAAGCTGGCGACGAGCGAGCCCGCCTGGCGGGTGAACTCGGGCACCACGATCCCAGCGCGGTACTGCGTCGCCGGGACGAGCCCGGGAACGGATTCGAGCTCGAGGATCCCATAGGCGCTCAGCACCGGGTGCGGGCGCGCCGGGTTCTCCCACGGTGGGGTCGCAGCGATCCGAGCCGCGAACGCGATGGCCGCCGGGACGGTCACGAGGTAGCCGTCGGTCGCCGAGAGGTTCGCCGAGTCCTCGAGGAAGGGCCGGCGGACGCCCGGGTGGACGTAGGCGACGACCGAGCGCTCGAGCGTGGACCGCGCGACCCCGTCGCCGCTGTCGGCGCGAGCATTCACCGCGCTGGTGCCGACAGGGGGCGAGACGACGCCGAAGCGGAAGTAGCCGCGCGACCGCGCCGTGAGGCAGTGCGCCCCGAGCAGGTCCGCGATGGCGCTCTCGTCGCGGTCGCAGGCGATCACGTTGATGGCCTGGCCCGCGGGGGTGTCGAGGCAGTAATCGAACGCGCGGCCGTAGCGGAGGATGAGCTCGGCGGAGTCGATGGTGTCGGGGACCGTGGTTGCGGTCGTGACGTGGCCGAGGACCGAGCCGGTCGTCGCGCCCTCGGTGTCGACATCGGCGAGGATCGCCGTGAAGTCGCTGCTCAGGGTGAGCGTGTTGATGGCGGCCGGAGTGCCCGACACGAGCCCAATCCGAACGGTCTTGGCGCCGAACTCATCCTCGGCCCAGACCACGTCTTCGAGGGTGCGGACGATGAAGGCGCCGACCGAGAGGCGGGAGCCAGCCGGGACGGTGCGTGGGGCGAGGTCGATTCCAGCCGCGACCGAGACGGGTCGCAGCGTACCCGAGCCGTCGCCGGTGGCGAGGTCGATGGCGGTGTCCCCAGCGGTCAGCGCCAGCTTGAAGCTCACGCCCGCGACGACATCGCGAACGAAGTAGGTCGTGGCGACCACGACGCCGGTGGTGGTCGAGAGCGTGACGAGCTGCAGCGAGTCGCCGTTGGCGAAGTCGTGGCCTGCGCAGTTCACGAGGTCCGTCGCGATGGCGGTCGTGAACGACCGCACGCCACGCGCGAGCGAAACCTTCAGGTCGACCGCGGTCACGTCGGAGATCGTCTTGTCCTTGAGCGCGAGGTCGACAGGCACCAGCACGACCCGCGGCGCCGAGGCGCCCTTCGCACGAGCCGCGAGGTTGCCCTCGTAGCCCGACGCGACCCCGTCGCCGATGAACGACTTGAAGCCGCCGTAGACGGTCCGCAGGTCTTCGATTCCGCCTTCGAGGTCGACCGCACGGTTCGGGCGGCCGTAGTCGTTCGGCACGGCGCCGACGAGACCGAGCACGCCCTCGCCGAGCGGGATCTGAGCGCGCTGGCGGGCCAAGAGGAGGATGTTGAAAACGGAGCCGTCCGCGAGGAGGGTGGCCTCACCGGGGTCGGAGAGAAAGACGCGGGTGTCGGTCATGGTGCAGCCTCGAAGCTCAGAGTGAAGGGTGCGGCCAGCGGTGTCCCGCGGCGACTACGAATGGTGGTGGGCAGGGTCAGCGACTGCACGCCCAGAGCCCACCCACTCGACGGAATCAGCGCGAAGCTCATGGCATCGTCACTGGCCGTCAGCGTGTAGCCCTCGAGAGCGAGGGTCTCGGGGTCCATGGGTTGGTCGAAGACGACCTCCACGGCCTCGTCGAGCTCGACAATGCCGTCCTCGAGCGGGTCGGTCGACAGGACACGCGGCGCCTGGAAGTCGGCGGCGTCGTATTCGGTGCCAGCGATGACGATCGAGACGTCCATGAGTGACGTCGGCGCCCTGAGCGCCAGCGCGGGAAAGGCTACGCGACCGAAGGCCCGCACGAGCCAGAGCCCGCGAACCTGGGTGTCGTCGAAGGGCGCGAGCTCGAGGCTCCCCTCGAGGTAGAGCTTGCAGCCGAACGAGGCCTGACCCACGTCGATCCGGAACGGCAGGACCGGCGCGAGACCCGTCGGCGACGCGTCCATGGCCGCCGTCCAGACGAGGTCACGCCACTCGGTGCGGAACGCATCGGCTTGGCATTCGGACGTGCATCGAAAGAGGAAGGTGACAGCCGCCTCACCCTGGCCAGTGTCGAAGACGCCGGGGGCGACCTCGCGCGGGGTCGGGTTGGCGACGTCCACGCGGTCGAACCAGCAGGCCAACGTCGGCAGCGCCGGCTTGTCGCCGGGCTCGGGCGCGTCGGCCGTGACCGTCGGAGTCGTCGACCACGGAAGGTCGGCGACCCACTCGCGGAGTGCGGCGCGGACGAGCGACTCGACGGAGGCCATCAGCGGACCCTCCTGAACTCGCGGTCGATTGATTCCTCGACAATCGAGGAGAGCTTCTCGAGCGCGGCGCGCCAGAAGAAGCGGCCCTTGGTGCCATGGCGGGCGATGCTTCGCTGGGCGCGTCGGGCGAGGCTTTCGACGGCGTCTTCGCGCTTTCGAGTGCCGCGCCGAGGCGTCCCTTTGCCTCGGAGCTTCATGTCGGCCCACTTTCGGAGTGCTCCGATCGGCGCCCAATGCGGCTTGGTGCCGAACTCCATGTGACTGGCGTACGGCACGAGGTTCTGGACGCTCGCGCCGTCGGTGTGATGGACGACCTCCCAACCCCTTCGAAGCGCCCCGGTGTTCATCGGCTGGTAGGGCTTCACCTCGGCCATCTGGTGGATGACCTCGGTCCGCAGACCTTCGGCGGCAACACGGAGGCCGCGCAAAGTCGCCGCCCCGAGGTCGTTCTCGATACGCTTCAGCTCGACGCCGAACCCTTCGAGGGTGATGACCTTAGCGGACATGGCTCACCAGCTCTGCGCGATAGCGCCAGGCGACGCCGCCCATCCGGTCCGGGTCGCAGGCCTGTACGGTCCACGTCTCGCCGTCGTGCGTGTAGACCGCCGCCGTCTCGAGGCGGACCTGGACCATCACGACCAGGACGGAGCGATCGAGCGCGCCCGCCTCCGTCTCGACCGTCTCGACCTTGCGCTCGTCGTGGACGAACGGCACCCGTGCGCCACCCGTGGCGACCGCCGAGCCGTCCGGCAGGAGCCGGGCAGGCACGAGCTCGCACGGAGTCTTGCCTTCGGCATACACACCGAAGCGACTCTCCCAGCGAGCGAACGCGGCACCATCGAGCGGCATCAGCAGATCCTCTCTTTGCGGACAGCGCGCCCCCCGTTGAGGAGGGCTTCGCGCCGTCGCTCCCACTTGTCGATCTGCGCCTCGAGCTCGGCGACCTTGCCCGCGAAGCTGAGTGAGGTCTTGCCGGTCGAACCCGACGTGGGAAGCAGGACAAGCTCGTCGAGCGCCTCACGGAGCTGGACGAGCTTGTCTTCACACTGCGGGATCGTCCACGGCATGCAGCTCCGATCAGGTGATGACGCGCCAGGTCTGGACGAATCGCGGCTCTTTGAGCACCGGGAGGCCGTTGTCGAAGGCGTGCACCTTCCAGGTCTGGACGTCGGGGCGGCTCGGCCCCTCGAGCGCGACGTTGACGGCCGCGGTCGGGTTGTAGGTGTGCCCGAAGGTCATACCCCACTCGGGACCCATGCGGTCGATTCGGGCGAGCGTGATGTTCTTGTAGTCCCAGAAGGGACCCGTCACGCCAGCAACGTTCTTGTAGGTGCCGTCGATCGGCACCCAGGTCAGACCGAACATCGGGTCGGTGAAGTACCCCTCGACGTCCGCCTCGATGCGAGCCCCGCGAGCCAAGCGGAGGAAGCCCGCCGCCAGGTCGTTGTTCGCCTTCTTCCAGGCGATCCACTCAGTGTTCCCGACGAACGCCTCGCTGTAGAGCTTCGGGTGGTAGAAGGCGTGCGTCGGGATCTCCCCGCGCGGGTTGTTCGTCTTGTACTCGTCGATGGCCTTGTAGAGGTCCCCGATGATCTTGGCAGCGGCATCATTCCACTTGGTGGAAGGCACGGTGATCGCATGCAAGCCGTAGTCGATGGCCTGCGCCTCGCCGTTGGCAAGGGTCGCGGTGATCTGCCCGGTCTCGAGGGCCAGCGAGCACAGACGCTCGCGCTCGGTGCCGAGGTCGGCCTCGAGGTCCGAGCCGATCTCACGGATGAGGTCGTTCGCGCGCGCCTGGAAGTCGACACCCATCTGGCCCATCTCGGCACGCTTCGAGGCCTCGCTGGCACGAGCGAAGAAGGCGAGCTCGCGTGACGACAGGTTGCGGAAGACCTTGAGCCAAGCCGGGCTGAACTCGCGGATCAGCATGTCGCCGGCCTGGATGGGCACGCCTTCGCCGTCCATGGTCGTGTGGCGCACAGCGCTCGACGTGCGGGAGCGAACCCGGACCTCGACCTTCTCGGCGCCGTGGCCCATGCGGCTGAAGAAGCGGCTCACAGCGCGCGAGGCGTTGAAACGGCTCTCGTGCTCGATGACCGCGATGATGGCCTCTTTTTCGAGGTAGGGGATGGCGAGTTCGTTGCCCATTTTCTATGTCCTCGCCGGCCTCGCCGGCATCAGGTCGGTTTCGATCCGGGTGGCGTCAGGGGTTGATGAACCGGAACCCGACGAGGTCTTCGGTGACCACTTCGGTCACGCCATCGACGGGGTCGATGTAGGGGTGCCCGCCGAGCATCCGGCGCACGATCTCGCCCGCCGTTCCGCCCGGGAGGTTGGGCAGGAAGGTCGCGCTCTTGAGAGCGTCGCCCTCGTAGGCAAGCGACACGTTCTCGTCCGAGGCGCGCACTTCGCCGTCGACGTAGGAGGTCGTCGAGACCGTCTCGTCGAGGATGCCCGCGGCTTTGTAGGCGCCGGTCTTGATGACGTAGTCGCCGATCGAGCAGGTGAAGACCGCGCCCGAGAGGGTGAGCGTCAGGGTCGAGATCGTCGAGAGGGTGCGAGCCGAGGCAATCGCGCCATACTTCGGGGTCCCGAGCGAGATCGAGGTCTGCGCGGCGACCACCGTCGCCGGAGTCGCAGAAGAGGCCGACTTGATGAGCGAGCCGAACTTGGTCAGAAGCTCACTCACGAGCCCTGCGTGTGTGGTCGTGGCCAATCCACCGGCCCCTGTCGCGCTGTTGATGGTGATGGTCTTGTTGACCGGGTTGTAGCTGGACGAGAACGGGGTGTCGTTGCCCGCCACTGCGAGGACGAACAGGAGTCCGGTCACCTTCGGGACGACCGTGATGACGACCGAGTTGTTGGTGAGCGCTGCGGCTCGGTCGGCACCCGCGTGGATGGCGACCGTGTCGCCGACGCGGAGGCCGGCGACAACGTCCACGACGACATCGTTACCCGCGACCTCGCCCGTGGTGATGTCGGCGATGCCGAGCGGGTGCAGGAGGCCGTTGGAGTCCTTGGCGAGGATGGTTCCGCCGACCACCTTGCCGTAGTTCGTGGCGCCGCTGCCGACGGGCGTCACGTTACTCTTGGAGAGCTTGCCCGCGCGCTTCGATGAAGTCGCCCGGGGGGTGGCGCGCCAGAACTTGTTGGTCGCGATGGTGGTCTGCACGTAGTTCATCGACTGGCTCCTGTTACGCCTTGGCGTTCGTGTTCTTGGGTGGGAACAGCTTGGCCGCCCAGCCCTGGACCTTGTTGCCTTCGCCCTTGACGGTGACCTTGGCCTTGGGGTCGGCGCCAGCGCGCCCACCACCGTGAGGCGTCTCGGTCTCGCCGAAGAAGATCGGCTCGGCCTTCTTGAAGGCCTCGAGCGCTGCGTCGAAGCCCTGCAGCTCGCCCTTCTCGTTGAAGCCCGCACCTTCGGGACGGTAGTCCGCGAGGAACGCGTCGAGCGCCCGCTTGCGGACCTTCGCGTCCGAGATCCCGAGCTTGTCGGCGAGCTCGACGCGGAGCTTGAACGAGTCGAACTCCGAGGCGCGCTGCTCGGCGGCCGTCTTGAAGTCGTCGCGCTCCTTCTGGAGCTTCGTCAGGCGCTCGTCGGTGCCCTTGCCAGATGCCTCGAGGTCGGCCTTGTACTTGGCGAGGTCTTTCTCGGCGGCCGTGAGCTTCTTCGCGTGCGCGGCGGACTCGGCCTTCAGCGTGTCATGCGCCGTGGCGTGGGCCTTCCACTTCTCACGCAGCTTCGCCGCGGTGTCGGCCGCGCCGCTCTTCTCGAGCTCGTTGATCTCGTCTTCCATGCCTGCCTCCGGGCGCGGTGTGCGCGCTCGCGAAAGCAGTGTGTCTGGCATGACCATCAACCAGGAGGTGAAAGTCCAAATCCGGGGCCCGTCGGAGGGAACCCGACACCGAAGAGACAAGCGCATCGACCTGGACCGACAGGTCCACAGCGAGG
>Ga0247843_1007062_pt1 | contig 14142 bp, 17 predicted proteins | sample LaCruzMarch2017__FD_192420 | JGI IMG/M metagenome (GOLD analysis project Ga0247843, IMG submission 192420) | Freshwater microbial communities from meromictic Lake La Cruz, Castile-La Mancha, Spain - LaCruzMarch2017_8m | ecosystem: Environmental > Aquatic > Freshwater > Lake | place: Spain...
CATAAGTTGTAAAGCGTTTGTCACAGCTGGCACAGCGGCGGCGGCGGCGCGTGGTATCTCCTTCCTCCGACACCCGGGTATCCATCACTTGGGTGTCTTCACCATGACAAAAAGGGCAGCGCATGCATCAGGCTCCGTAAACCGGGAAGCGCTTAGTCAAGGCATGTACCTGTGCTTTAACTTTTTCAATGTTCGCTGCATCATTTGGGTTATCCAGCACATCGGCAATAAAGTGACCCACCTGAATCGATTCCGCTTCTTTGAATCCGCGGGTGGTCATTGCGGGCGAGCCCAAACGAATACCGCTCGTTACCATCGGTTTTTGCGGGTCATTGGGTATGCCGTTCTTGTTGCAGGTAATGTGTGCGTCACCCAATACTTTTTCTGCCTCTTTGCCCGTCATGTTTTTGCTGCGCAAATCAACCAACATGACGTGCGATTCGGTACGGCCTGAGACGATACGTAGACCACGCTCGATTAAGGTATTGGCCAAGGCCTGTGCATTGGCAATCACCTGCTTTTGGTAGTCCTTAAAGCTAGGCTCTAGAGCTTCTTTAAATGCAGTCGCCTTGGCAGCAATCACATGCATTAAAGGGCCGCCCTGCAAACCAGGGAAGACTGCAGAGTTAATGGCTTTCTCATGCTCGGCTTTCATCAAAATGATGCCGCCACGGGGGCCACGCAAACTCTTATGGGTGGTTGAGGTAACGATGTCAGCGTGCGGCACTGGATTAGGATAAACGCCAGCGGCAATTAAGCCAGAGTAGTGCGCCATGTCTACCATAAAGATGGCACCGATTTCTTTTGCGACTTTGGCAAAACGCTCAAAGTCAATGCGCAGGGAATAGGCTGAGGCGCCGGCAATAATTAATTTTGGCTTGTGCTCGCGTGCCAAACGTTCCATTTGCTCGTAATCAATCGCTTCGTTTTGATCGAGGCCATAGGAGATCGGGTTAAACCACTTACCACTGAGATTCAGTGCCATGCCGTGGGTTAGGTGACCGCCTTCCGCCAAACTCATTCCCATGAAGGTATCGCCTGGCTTTAAGAAGGCTAAGAAAACAGCTTGGTTCGCGGAGGCACCGCAATGGGGCTGCACGTTCGCTGCCTCGGCCCCAAATAAGGCCTTCACACGATCAATCGCCAGTTGCTCGGCAACGTCGACAAACTCACAGCCACCGTAATAACGCTTGCCTGGATAGCCTTCAGCATATTTATTGGTTAACTGAGATCCTTGCGCCTGCATTACTGCGGGTGAGGTGTAGTTCTCAGAGGCAATCAGCTCAATGTGGTCTTCTTGGCGGCGATTTTCATTCTGAATCGCTGCCCAGAGTTCGGAATCGGTCTTGGCAAGGGTGTTTTGGCGGTCAAACATGGCGATAATCCTGATTTAGTTGGATTGGTTAGATAAAATCAACCTACATAATACAAAACACCTATGAACCCGACCGAAGACCTCTCCTTTTTATCCCTTATTCTCAATGCCAGTTTGATCGTTCAACTGGTCATGCTGATCCTCATCACCATGTCGATTGCATCCTGGACCGTGATTTTTAAGAAAGGATCGACCCTGCGGGGGGTTAGGCGCGATACCGAACGCTTTGAGCGTGACTTTTGGTCTGGTGGCGACCTCAATACCCTGCTAGAGGCTGCGCAGCGCAATAACCGGAGTTCAGCCGTCATGGAGCGTATTTTTGCGGGTGGCATGCTGGAATTTTCCAAAGCACGTGAAATTGATGCCGCACGCCGTGCCATGAAAGCAACCTACCAACGCGAGATGGATATCTTAGAGGCCAATCTCCCCTTCTTAGCCTCGGTAGGCTCGGTATCCCCTTATATCGGCTTATTTGGCACCGTTTGGGGCATCATGCACGCCTTTAAGGGTTTGTCCAATGTTCAAAATGCCACCTTAGCTGCGGTTGCACCTGGCATCGCAGAGGCCCTAGTCGCTACCGCCATTGGTTTATTTGCGGCGATTCCGGCGGTAGTGGCTTATAACAGTAACGCTACGGAGATCGATCGCTTAGCGATTCGGTTTGAAACCTTCATGGAAGAGTTCACCAACATCCTGCAGCGCCAAGCTGCCTTTCGTTAATTCATTGCCCTGAGGAATAGCTAAGCGAATGGCCCAATCCAGTCGATCTTCCTTTCGATCCAATCGCCGCCGTGCGATGTCGGACATCAATGTCGTTCCGTACATCGATGTGATGCTCGTCTTACTCATCATCTTTATGGCAACTGCAGCAACCGTTAATCCAGGCGTGGTCAATCTACCCACCGTCGGCGGGGCCAAGACGCAAGCCTTGCCTCCCATCTATTTATCGGTCGACGCCAACGAAAACATTACTGTCAAACGGGAGGGTGAAGCATCGCAAACCCTCAGCCGTTTGGAGCTCGGCGCATTTGCGCGCACCCAAGCTGAAAAATCCGCCGATCAACCGGTTGTACTAGCGGCCGATAAGTCTGTGAAATACGAAGTCGTTATGGATGTCATGGCCAAACTCAAAGAGAATGGCGTCAAGCGGGTTGGTCTTGCTGTTAAGAGTCAGTAATTCCATGGACGCATCTCCCAGCACATGCTGAACCCATGAACACCGCACAACAATGGCCCTCGCCTTTTTTACGGGCAAAACCAATAAAAACCGAAAGCAGCGCACGCGCCTTCTCGTATTCGGTATTGGCGCACTTGGCGCTCATTGCAATGTTCACGATTGGCATTAATTGGCGTACCAGCGCCCCAGGCGGAGTGGAGGTGGAGTTATGGGACTCCACCCCCGTAGTCGAGCGTACTGAAGCTCCGCCAGCGGCACCCATAAAAGAAGAAGCGGCCGATATTGCAATCAAGAAAAAACCGGTAGAAAAAGAACCGCCCAAAAAAGAGGTGGTGAAAGAAGTGCCGAAACCAATCGAAAAAGTGCCTCCAAAAAAAGAGGTGGTGAAAGAAGTGCAGAAACCAGCCAAGGTAACTCCGCCCCCAGAAAAACCAAAAGAGCCGGAGAAACCCAAAAAAGCAGAGCAAGCAAAAGGACCAACACCGGCAGAAATTAAAGCCAATGCCGCCGCTGAAAAAGCCCGTGCCGATCAATTAGCCAGGCTACGCGCTGCCGCAGGTGCTGAGGGCGGCAGCGGTGGTCAAGTCGGCAGCAGTGTTGGTGGTGGTGGCAACGCGCCGCCAGCGTATGCCGATAAAGTGCGCCGCAAGATTAAACCCCTGATTGTGTTTAACCCCGAATCACTCACAGGCAATCCAGCCGTAATTGTCTTAGTTGATCTTGCGCCCGATGGGGCAATCTTGAAGCGTAGCGTGGTCACGTCTAGCGGTATTCCGAGCTGGGACCAAGCGGTTTTACAAGCGCTGGATCGTGCAGAAACCTTCCCGAAAGACGACAATGGCATCATCCCTATGCGTCAAATGAGACTCACTTTTAAACCCAAGGATTAATGCCATGCGGACATCCCTATTGCGACTCCTGCGCCCCCTTTTCATCCTGCTTGCCACCCTAGGCGCAGTTAGCCCAGTAGCCGCACAAATGAATATTGAAATCACGGGCGTGGGTCAGTCCCTTTACCCGATTGCAGTGATGCGCTTTCAGGACGAAGAAAAATTACCCGTCAGCGTGACTGAAATCATTCGTCAAAACTTAGCCCGCAGCGGCTACTTCAAAAATACCGAGAGCGGCAATGCCAGCGAAAGTGATGAGGGCACGCCCAATTACAAAGCATGGTCTGCGCGAGGCGCCGATGCTTTGGTAGTAGGCTCAGTAAAGCAAACCGGCCCCACTCAGTTTGAAATCCGCTATAAGTTATTTGATATTCGCAAGCAGCAAAGTTTAGATGGACTCTTAATCACTGCTAGTAGTGATAATCTGCGCCAAGCCGCACATAAGATTTCCGATGACATCATTTTTAAGTTATTAGGTGAACGTGGCATCTTCTCTACACGTCTCTCTTACGTCATCAAAGATGGTAATCGCTACCGCCTCGTCATATCCGATGCCGACGGTCAGAATATTCGCAATGCCCTCAATAGTGCTGAGCCGATTATTTCTCCATCCTGGTCTCCGGATGGCAAAAAAGTAGCGTATGTTTCCTTTGAAGATCGCAAGCCCGTTGTCTATGTGCATGAGCTGGCAACTGGTCGCCGTGTGTCGCTCTCCAATCAAAAAGGCAATAACAGCGCACCAGCATGGTCACCTAATGGTCAGACCGTTGCACTGGCCTTATCGCGTGATGGCAATACACAGATTTACTCCATGAATGCCGATGGTAGTAATTTACGTCGCCTCACCCAAGGCAATACGATTGATACCGAGCCGCAGTATTCTCCCGACGGTCGCTCGATTTATTTCACCAGCGACCGCGGTGGCAATCCGCAAATCTACCGCATGAGCGCCGATGGTGAGCGGGTAGAAGGTGCCAAGCGTGTGACCTTTAAACAATCATTTGCGACCTCACCCCGGATATCGCCCGATGGCAAAGTTATGGCTTACATTGGCAACGTAGGCGGGGGCTTTCGGGTCCACACCCTGAATTTAGCTACCGGCGAGACCCGTGCCTTGACAGACACCGCGCATGATGAATCCCCCTCTTTTGCTGCCAATGGCCGCTACATTTTGTACTCTACCCGCGTCGGCGGAAAGCGGGTGCTGGCTGCTGTTTCAGTTGATGGGCAATCAAAACAAGTATTGAGTATTCCGGGATCTGATGTCAGGCAGCCCTCTTGGGGGCCCTTCATGGACTAGAGTCCCTTTCTAATTCAGGGATGAGAAGGCATAATAGGGGCATAGCGGCATTGTGATAAATGCCTATTACCTATACTGAAAAGGACTACAACCATGATTTCCCTTGCTCGGCGCTCTGCTGGATTTGCGATCTTAGGCTTCGTTGCTCTCTTAACTGCTTGCTCTTCAGGGGTGAAGCTAGATGACGTGAATAGCGCTAATGGCGCCGGTGGCGCAGGCGCATTTGGCTCGCAGCCTTGGAATGATCCCAAAAGCCCTCTGTATGATCGCAGCGTCTACTTTGGTTTTGATGAGTTCACAGTGGATGGCAAATACCAAAAGATGTTGTCAGCCCATGCCAGCTACTTGAAGCAAAATACGGCCCAAAAAATCATCATCCAAGGCAATACTGATGATCGCGGCACAACCGAGTACAACTTAGCCTTGGGCCAACGCCGCTCTGATGCAGTTCGCAAGTCCTTAGCCTTAATGGGTGTCTCTGATGCACAAATGGAAGCCGTCAGCTTTGGCAAAGAAAAACCCAAAGCAGAAGGCAGTACTGAGGCAGCGTACGCAGAAAATCGCCGTGCTGATATCGTTTACGTTCCCAAGTAATTTGGAATTGCCACAATGACATGGAATGTCACATTAACAAGGGCGCTAACGATTGGCGCCCTTGGTGTTTTTTCTATTTTGCCAAGCCCTGCGTTAGCGATACTTTCCGATGATGAGGCGCGCAAAGCCATTTTGGATTTGCGCAAAATATTGGCGAGCACGCAGCTAGAACTACAGGGTCAAATTGAGCGTCTCAAGTCAGAGAATGCCCAATTGCGTGGTCAGATTGAGGGGCTCCAACGGCAGAGTGAAGAACTCATTGCAAGTCAAAAAACCTATTACCAAGACTTGGATACACGTTTAAGTAAATTTGAACCTCGTACCCTTGAAATTGAAGGTGTAACTGGCACAATTCAGCCCGGAGAAAAAGCGGCTTACGATGATGCCTTGGCCGCTTTTCAGGCGGGGCAACTGAAGAAAGCGGACACTGGCTTTACTGCTTTTGTGCGCAAATACAATGCGAGTCCCTACTTGCCACTAGCCCTCTACTGGCTAGGCAATACTAAATACGCCCTAAAAGAATATCCCGGCGCTATCACCCAATTGCAGGCCCTCATCAAGGCTTATCCGAAACATCCTCGCATCCCAGCAGCAATGTTGACGCTCGGTAATTGCCAGCTGGAAAGCGGAAACAAAACAGCGGCGCGCAAAACCTATGGTGATCTGATTGCAAACTATCCCGACACTGAGGTCGCGGTAGAGGCTCGTCAGATGCTGCCGCGCACCAAGTAAATAGCTTCTGTATTTTTTAAGCGCAGCATGATCGGCATCAATTCGCTATCCTGTTTTTCTAAATTTGTACCCCGTACCTCTGGTGCACCTGCAGTTATCTTGTTTTCTGGCGGGCTAGATTCAACGACGATTTTGGCGCTGGCGAAGCACTTGGGTTACGCGCCCTATGCCCTCTCCATTCGTTATGGTCAGCGCCACTCCTCCGAGCTCATTGCAGCAGAACGGATTGCCAAATCCATTGGCGTAGTGCGACATGAAGTGATCGACTTGGCGCTGACGCGTTTTGGTGGCTCTGCCTTAACCGACTCCAATCTAGCAGTGCCCACCACCTCGAATGCCATCGTTAATCCAGAATCGGATATTCCGATTACCTATGTCCCTGCCCGCAATACCATCATGCTCTCACTCGCATTGGGCTGGGCAGAAGCTTTAGGGGGCTCTGATATTTTTTATGGCGCCAATGCAGTCGATTACTCAGGCTATCCGGATTGTCGCCCCGAATACGTTGCCTCCTTTGAGCGCATGGCAAACCTCGCTACCAAAGCCGGGGTTGAGGCCAATGACGATGCAGCGCGATTTCGGGTGCACGCCCCCATCATAACCATGAGCAAAGCAGAAATCATTCACCTGGGTATGGAACTGGGTATTGACTACGGCCAAACCGTGTCGTGCTATCAAGCTGATGCCCAGGGGCAAGCCTGTGGCGAATGCGAATCTTGCAAGCTGCGTAAGGCGGGGTTTGTGCAGGCTGGAGTTACTGATCCAACGCACTATCGCAAATCTGAGTAAGTAGCCTGCGAGCTTCTTTCAGGCAGTCCTGTTGATCACATTATGTGATTTTGAAATCCATTAAGCGCGCCACATAGCGTGCAATTAGATCTACCTCTAAGTTCACGGCATCACCAGCCCTAAGCTGACCTAATGTAGTGTGTTGTAGGGTGTGCGGGATGATGTTGATTTCAATCGTGCAGTCACCTGCACTGGTTTTGTTTGCGGCATTTACGGTGAGCGAAACCCCATTGACCACAATCGATCCCTTGTAGGCCAAAAAAGGAGCAATCTCCGCTGGCGCTTGGATCACCAAATGCCATGAGCCATCAGGGGATTGATCCACTGCCGCAAAACGCTCTACCTTACCAATACCATCGACATGACCGCTCACTAAATGGCCGCCAAGACGATCCGATAGACGCAAGGCTTTCTCTAAATTCACCGGAGCTTGTAAATCCAGTCCAATAGTCTTGTTCAAAGACTCGCGCGAGATATCCAAGGTAAATTGATTGCCTTGGATTTGGGTCGCTGTCATGCAAGCGCCCTGAATAGCAATACTATCGCCCACTACAACATCATCCAGGTAGCCTGCGGGCGCTTCAATCGTGAGGCGCATGCCATCACCAAAAGGGGATGCTGTTGTAATGCGGCCAACTGCAGTAATGATTCCGGTGAACATATTGGTGCTTTTGAGTAAATGGTTTTATGGATGGATGTTAGCTACTTATTGCATGGCATTAATGTCGCACAAACCGTAACCGAATATCGGGATCGAATGGCGTAGCGTCAATTCGCTTCCAATCGGTGCGTTGCGTCAGCGATGTCAGCTCAGGTAAATTAGCAATACCCAGGCCAGATCCCAGTAAGGTGGGCGCCAAGTAGACAAGCAACTCATCTACACATCCTTCGCGCAATAAGGATCCGTTCAATTTATGGCCGGCCTCCACATGAATCTCATTCATTTCACGCTTAGTGGCAAGGTAGTGCATCAGCGCAGGTAAATCGACTTTGCCCATACTATTGGGCATCGAAATTACCTCAACACCCTGAGCTTCCAGCTGTGCCCGCTTCGCTAATTGCGCATCGCTTTTGATCTCACCGCATACCACCATCGCACCATTGTCTTTGATTATGGTCGACTTACCTTCAAATGGCTTAAGTGCATTCGCAGTCAGCGAAATATCTAGCTTGGAATCAATGATGATGCGTTTGGGTTGCCGGAACGTACTGACTGCCCGCACTGTCAAACTGGCATCATCGTCTTGAATGGTGCCCACCCCAGTCAGAATGGCACAAGCTTGCGCGCGCCAGTGATGGCCATCATCTCGGGCAGCAGCGCCCGTAATCCATTGGCTTTGGCCGTTGGGCAGAGCGGTCTTACCGTCCAGGCTTGCAGCAACCTTAAGTCGAACCCAAGGCAATTGCCGGGTCATGCGCGATACAAAACCGAGATTAAGGGATGCAGCCTCTGCTTCCAGGAGACCGGACTCCACCTGAATGCCCGCTGCGGTCATCTGCTTTATGCCTTTACCACTCACAAGCGGATTGGGATCTTGCATGGCAATCACGACACGCGCTGGCTTAGCAGCAATAATCGCTTGCGTACAGGGTGGTGTTCTACCGATATGGCAACAGGGCTCAAGGCTGACATAAATAGTTGAGCCACTCAGATCTACGCCATGTTTACGAGCATCGGCCAAGGCTTCGATTTCAGCATGGGCAAGGCCTACTTGCTGGGTAAAGCCAGTGCCAATGACTTGACCTGCTTTGACGATCACGCAACCGACACGGGGATTCGGATTGGAAAGGTATAGGGACTTTTGCGCCTCGGCTAAGGCCAAGCGCATGAAATCAGCATCATCTTTGGTAAACATACCCCTATTAAAACCGATTTATCGACAGCCCTTACCATCTTGGCTAGGATCACATAAGCGCCAACGTCCACCACTACTCAAAATGGCATGGCGGTGAACCCCGTGAGCGCTTTTATGCCGAAACACCATTCGGTTCGCCACAAAACCGCCAGACTGGCTTTTTGCTGACCCAAAGACATCAAATCGAATGCGCTTTTCTTGTCCGTTCGGCCCAGAAAAGCCCGAGCCATGCTCATCAATCTCGACTGGGGTGATATCCCCCTGACTCAGCAATACCTGCTGTATTGATGTTTTGAAGTGAGGATCTACCGCAGTTTGGATCACCCTCCAGCCTCCCGACCACTGATGCTCAAGCGGCACAATTTCAACACCAGCCCCACCACCCAATAAAGCGGCTTGGCGAGCAAATTGCGCGTGCTGAATAAAACGCCGTGCAACGACCTCCACTTCCCGCTGTGCTAATTGCTGCTGTAGGAGTGGCGCCCCCATACTAACCATAATCCCAACAATGGCGACAACCACCATCATTTCTAGCAAGGTATGGCCGTTCGCGGCGCCATCCCGCGTCTTTCTAATCGAGTGTCGCATTACGTAAACTGATACTTGATTGACGGTGATGCTGACCACAATACGCGCCAACTCAGCCGCTTTACGGTGTGATCTCGCTTATCGCGATAGACCATTGACTCCAGTTGGAGTTGTTTGGCGTGATTGGACTCGAGTGGCATTGGATTTTTTGGTATGGCATTACCAAGCGCTCGGATTCGGATCAGCTCCCCTCTTGCATTTGCATCCATAACGGTGATATCGCATGGCATGCTGGCATCGTCTTCATTAAGCACAGCAATTGGAGTTGTATTGCTCAATTGCGCTTCGCATTGATCAAGTTTTTTCTCTGCTGCCACAAAGGCTGTATGTGCTGCTTGCTCGATGGCGAGCAATCGAATTTGCAGGGCCGTGCTGTGCTCTAAATTGATCACCAAAGCGGTCATGATCGTAATAATGCTGAGGACCCAGGCAATGATCATGGTGTATTACGGAGAGCCACAAAGCGACTGAACTCACGCTCTATCGATCTGATCTTGAGTGTAATTTGCACGCCATTACGCGCTTCAGAGGACAGCCGACCTTGGTGTATTTTGTGTTCTACCCATTTAAAGTGGAGCGAGTCTATATGGTTCATCAAGCTGGTATTTTGTAGACGGCCTTGGCGATCGAGTGAGGCACACATCAAGGATCCAGCATGATCGCCTACTGCCTTATGCACAAAAAATCCTTGGTACCGTAAGCCTTTTTTGGTTCTCGATTGGGATTTACCGTGATTGATGCTCTCTACCCGATTACCCAAGCAATCCCCCTCCGCTCTATCGGCAGGCTCGTGCTTTACCCACAACAAATCCGACTGGTTCCAACCACTGCGATATTCAAGGCCGATGTAATCGACTGTAGCCATACGCTGAGCTTGACGATAATCTGCCAAGGAGCCAATCTTGCGATATCCCGCCATGCGAATCCCGCGCGCCATAAGCTCAAGCACTCGAATCGCATCGTGTTCCACTAGCCACGCTTTTTCGAGTTGGATTTGTTTGCGCACAAGCGCTGAGCTCGACTGGAGCAGTGGTGCAATCACCGCAATGCCTAGACTGATACTCACCAAACATCCCAAGAGACTCAAGGCGATCCCCGCTCGTGCTCATCCTGAGTTCGATTTAGATCGGCGCGCTTCACCTCGATTTGCCCGTAGCGCAACAGCACCCGCTGGTATGCCTCTACCACACTTATGTATGTTCCAGCGATCATGGCCATCGCCACGACCACCTCAATCAGCCCAAACCCCCTGTCACTGGCAAGGAGTGACGTATGGGACTTCGGTATGGATGGGCTTAATCGGCTTGGTTGTGTTTTTTGCATGTACCCATATTGCGAGGGATGAGGGCTAATTTCTATCAGGCAATACGGCTTTTCTAAGGCAAAAGTGCTGTAGACCTACCGCTTTTGCCCCCTGCGCTTAAAATAGGGGCTTATGCCTACAACCTCATCCGCCATTTCTCCTGTCCCGCAAGGCAGCCTCTCCTCGACCCAGGAGATCATTGCTGAAATGCAAGCGGGGCGCATGATCATTTTGGTGGATGAAGAGGATCGTGAAAACGAAGGCGATTTAGTGTTGGCTGCCGATCACGTCACACCAGAGGCCATTAATTTTATGGCCAAGCACGGTCGCGGCTTAATCTGTTTGACCTTGACGCGCGAACGCTGTCAGCAATTGAACCTGCCTTTGATGGTGCGTGACAACGGCACATCCATGGGCACCAACTTTACGGTCTCGATTGAAGCGGCTAGTGGTGTCACGACGGGTATTTCAGCAGCAGACAGAGCGCACACAATTAAAACGGCTGTGGCAACGCATGCAAAGCCAAATGACCTGGTGCAGCCGGGCCATGTGTTCCCTCTGATGGCACAACCGGGCGGGGTGCTCATTCGTTCCGGACACACGGAAGCGGGCTGCGATCTAGCCGCACTGGCCCACTGCTCGCCAACTGCAGTCATTTGCGAGATTATGAAAGACGATGGCAGCATGGCAAGATTGCCTGACCTGCTCGAGTTTGCCAAAGAACATCAATTAAAGATTGGCAGCATTGCCGATCTGATTCAGTACCGCAGTCAAAACGAGAGCATCGTTGTACGTGAAGGTGAGCGAACCTTCTCAACCCCCTGGGGCGATTTTCAGGGGATTGTGTACCGCGATACACCCAGCTCCTGCGTCCATCTCGCCCTCGTGAAGGGTAAGCCAATGGAAAGTATTGAAACCTTAGTGCGTGTACATGAGCCCGCGACCGTTCTGGATTTTTTAGACAGCAAAGAAAGCACCCACTCTTGGCCTTTGGCCCATGCCCTGCAGAAAATTGCAGCGGCTCCAGTAGGTGTTGCGGTCCTACTGAATATCGCTGGAGTTGCAGCACCATCCGAAGCAAACTGGCTGTCGCAGTTTCATAAACTCAATAAGAGTGTTTCGCCCAGCGAGAATAAAACCGTTGGCCACAAAACTGATTTTCGGAGTTACGGTATCGGGGCGCAAATTCTGAAGGACTTGCATGTGGGCAAGATGCGCTTGCTAGCGAAGCCGACACCCGTACCTAGCCTCTCCGGTTACAAACTCGAAATCACCGGGCATATCCCGTTTGACTCTATCTGAGTTTAGATAAACCAAACATCACTTTTTAACATCCAACTATTGATATCCAACCATTTATATCCAACCAATCGGAACTTTTATGACAAGCCCAACTTCTACTGCCGCCATGGATGATGACAATGAAAGCCGCGGTGTTGGTATTTTAGAAGCCGACCTGAATGGGCAAGATATGCGCATTGGCATTGTGCAAGCACGCTTTAATGAAGATCACTGCAATGCCTTAAGCGAAGCCTGTATTGCTGAGTTAATTCAGCTGGGCGTGGCACAAGACGACATTCGACTAGTGACGGTTCCTGGCGCACTGGAAATTCCGTTTGCACTCCAAAAACTGGCGGAGACGGGTGAGTTTGATGGCCTCATTGCTTTGGGCGCCGTCATTCGGGGAGAGACCTATCATTTTGAGCTCGTCTCCAATGAGTCTGCGGCTGGCATCTCTCGAGTATGTTTGGAATCCGGTCTGCCGATCGCCAACGGCGTATTAACCTGCGATACCGATGAGCAGGCCGATGAGCGTGTTCACATTAAGGGGGCTGACTGCGCACGCGCCGTAGTCGAGATGGCGAACCTCGCCTTAGCACTCACGCCTGACCTTGATATTGAAATTAATAATGCCGAATAAAGCCCCAAATCCAGCCGAAGAAGGCGCTTCCAAAGCAGCGGCACCGAAGCGTTCGCTGACACCCCGTCGTCGCGCCCGTGAATACGCACTGCAGGGCGTTTATCAATGGCTGGTCATGCGCCGCGCTGGCAGCCTTGGCAATGCCGCAGCGATTAGCAAGCAATTAGCGGAAGATCCTGCTTTTGCACGCTGCAAGCTAGACTTATTTGAAGGCTTGTTTAATGGCGTCCTCGATCATGCGGATCAATTGGATAGCGTGATTGCTCCTGCGCTCGATCGCCCTGCCAATGAGCTATCACCCGTAGAGCATGCTGCTTTACTCATTGGCGCTTATGAACTAGCCATGGATATTTCTGTGCCCTATAAAGTAGCCATCAATGAAGCAGTGGAGTTAGCCAAAACCTTTGGCGGCACGGATGGCCATAAGTACGTCAATGGGGTGCTTGATTTATTGGCGCAATCCCTCAGAACAGCCGAGACACAAGCGGGCTAAGTACAGGCTCCAACCCCAAGGCCTGGCACTTACGCGTTCGAATTACCCGACGCCTTCGGGAGGCGATTACGCGCTACGTCATTGAGCTCCTCACGCTCTGCGATCACCTTGTAGGTATAGCTATTCGGACCGCTGCTGGCATTGGGGGCGCCGAGATAACTTCGTAAACCTGCCTCGAGTGATCCGGCCTTGGCTATGCATGCTTTGAGAATTAATGCGCCTACCCGAATATTTGCTTCCGGCACAAATGCGGCCACAGTGCCGCCGTATGGCTCAAATTTTTCCGTATGAACGCGGGTGAGTACCTGCATTAAGCCCTGTGCCCCTGCGCGACTTTGCGCATTGGGGTTAAAGCTGGATTCGGTAGCCATCACCGCCAATAACAGCATCGGATCCAAATTGACTTCATTGGCCACTTCGACTGCATGTTTGACGTATTGATAACTCTCGGCGAGGCTAATCCGGTATTTACTTGCTAGGTGATTTGCTACCGCGTGGCGCTCTTTGTCGCCCTTCAAAAACTGGGCATCGAGTGCGGCCTGGTCAATCTTGCTAGTCGGTATTGCTGCTGCGGCACCAGCTATCGACGGAAATGCCGCCGCGGATTCGGTATTAGCAAATTCGAATTGGGTGTATTCCAAGAGCAATTGCCGAGCTTCACTGGGCACCAAAATGCGTGCAAACTCAAAGGCACCAGCATTCGTGCGTGGGCCTGTTAACCAAAGTGCAGTAGCCATAAATACGATGACCAGCCAGGTATTCTTACTAAACGCCTTTAGGAAGGGGGTCAATTTCAGCGCAAGAAGGACAAGCTGCGAAGTGCCTAATTGTGTTGTTACGTTGTCTACGCGTTTTCTCATTTACCGGAGTCACTCTGCAATCTACCACTTCAACCACCTGCATATTGCATTGCAACATTTAATATAGATGATGCATAGTAGGTAGCCCTATATATCATGTCAAGTATATAAAAGCAGGTTTCTATATCTTTTTATATGAATAAGGGGGTCGTGGCCTCGCTCTAGAGCGAATATGACAATAAAAATACATATAAATCATTTACTTATAGATGTTAGTCAACACTAATTTTGTTATATGAAAATCCACCCATAAACGCACTTTTT
>Ga0247843_1007066_pt1 | contig 14133 bp, 13 predicted proteins | sample LaCruzMarch2017__FD_192420 | JGI IMG/M metagenome (GOLD analysis project Ga0247843, IMG submission 192420) | Freshwater microbial communities from meromictic Lake La Cruz, Castile-La Mancha, Spain - LaCruzMarch2017_8m | ecosystem: Environmental > Aquatic > Freshwater > Lake | place: Spain...
GTTACGGTTGGCGCGATAGCTCTGCCTTAACATATCTCATTATTTATGTTCTCAATTTAATTATTAATATAAAAAATAAAAAATCAATTTTATTTTTCCGGCGTTTTAAATCTTCAAGGGTGTAAATGCCATTTCTAAAAACTTAGAACCACCTTCATGAAAAAATATATCAATAAATTGAATGAACGTATCATTTAATAAACAAACAAATCGAAAGTATTGACCCATATTTTTATATATTAGTTTATTTTATATTGAAATTAAATTTTAAAAAAATCATTTTTTACGAATGGTAAATAATTTTTTCTAATCGAGGAAAAAACTGAAGTTCATTGAGAATTTTTTTCTTTGCAGCTCTTATATATTCTATTCTTTCAGACCACAAGTCATTCATTATAGCAGATTTTATGATTTCGTAATCATTTTCAAAATTACTCAATTCTAAATACACAAATGCTCGTTCATCTATAAAATCTTTGATATTATAACACCCCGAATAAAACACCAATGTTTCGGAAAGTATTCCATCTATTAGTTTTTCAGTATAATAATTTTTTATAGAAAAGTTTTCTACATTAAACGCGTATTTATAAGGAAAAAGAGAATTGTCTTTTTTATGAGGTGGTAAAGATCCTTTATAATTTCCCCATAAGAATTTATTTTGACCATAAACATGAACGTCCAAACATCCTTTATTTTCGAAGAACTTCATGAAATCAATTCTTTTTATATGACCTGGGTCGATATATTTACTTGACAAAATGGTGCTCAAAGTAAATGATAAATTATTATCTTTAATTATAGGTTCAGATGAAAGTTGGGAATAATTTTTAGAAAGATGCCATTCATTGTTATTAAAATGTTTCTCGTGATACCCAACGAATTTGAAATCCTTTTCATTTGGTTTACTCCAAAAATCTCCCCAAAGAAATGTATTTGTTTCCATTTTTGGTTCCATTCTGAAAATTATTGTTTTTTCGGGAATATATTTTAGGTTATCATCGAAAGGTTTATTGATAATGCAATAATAATCACAAGGTTCTTCCCAAACTATTTGAATTTTATCCCATGAATAGTCGTTATTTTTACTCATTCTATTCCAAAGATCACATATTGACTTACTATCACTCCAGTTACATGCGAGAAGAACTCTTATTTTATTAGGTTGAGTCTTATTTTTCTTGATAATTTCTTTACTTTCATTTGATAAAATATCATTTTTGAATTCAGCAACTTTCCCAATTAGAGAACCTAAATTATTTAAATTTTGAGAAAAACATTGATTTAGTGCCTTTTCTATATTATTTTCAGATATAAGTTTATTTATTTCCATTTTAATTTATAAAACCCTATTTTTATAAATTGAATTTATTTATGTGGTTATTATTCCATTTTTAGATATTGATGACATTTAAGTAAGTATTAAGTTATTCAGTTTTAATATTTCAAAGTTTGCTTTCTCAAGAAAGAAAGCAAACTTTTTAACCTTATAATCAAGATCTTTTTAATTGTTGATAATGTTATTGTAATTCAATTCTTTGAGTCTAAATCAAATCTTATAATGTGCAATTATTTTATCTATCATAATTTGTTTAGTATCATTAAATTTCCGACCTATTTTTAAATAAGATATAATTTTCTGTAATTCATCCTTAACATATGTATTTATTTTAACAATCTTATTTTCAAAAGTCAGTTCGTTTAAAATTCTAATTTCATCATCTATTATATTATCAAAATTTTTACCATGTTTACTTCGTGTTCCATTTCTACAATTTTTACATTGTCTTCTTTTTTCAGGAAATTCATCCTTGTTTTTTATCTTATAACATTTTCTACATATTTGCTCGTTGTCTTTGATTTCCAAAAGAGCGGGATCTCTTCTAATTTGTTCAGGTGTTAAAATACCATTAGTTATTTTTATGTCTGCTATATCTATCATTGAATCACATTTCATACATATTGTAAGAGGTGAAAGACTTTTCATAGTAAATAAATTTATATTCTGGTATCCCTGACAATATCCATTGCAGTATCTAAAACCATCTCCTGCAACTTCATTTTTCTTATCATAATCATATCTTAGTAAATAAGTTGGTAAAATTAATGATAACTTTCCAGCAAAATTTAAATGCTTTTTTTCAAATAATTCAGAATCGGCTTCAAGTGATAATTCACATTTTGATTCTTCTTCTCCAGATTCTTGGTCGCCTTCATCATCAGAATTATCATATCCATCTTTATTTTCAGATTTTTCTTCTGATTGACATAAAACAGGTGGTTCTTCTAAATTGTATTTCCATAAATTGTCTTCAATTTTACTATGAAATACACAAGACTTGTCTATTTCCTTATAACCATTAATAATGAAATTCACATTCTCAAACTTGTCTAAAATAATCCATTCATGACTTTGAAATTGGAAATGTTCTTCGAATCTAATTTTTATAAGTTTTTCAAATAATTCATAATGAGGAGTATACATAATAAATAAAACTTTTATTGTTGGTATCATTGTTCTATCACTTCTTAATCTTTCATTTATATCATCAGTAAAACCTATTTTGAATTTATTTAACGGATTTTCAGGATCTTTTAATATATAAACACATCCTCCTTGATCAATAAACTTATATCTATGTCTAAATTTTTTCTGATTTAGTTCTAAACTAAGTTTAGTTTTAATAACAGTTTTTTGTTCAACAAATAACTTTTGTTCGATCTCAATTTTCTGTGCTTCTAATCTTTTATTTTCTTCTTCAATTTTAAGCTTTTCTTCTTCTAGTTCTTTATTTCTATCTATAATACTTTGTATCTTATACTCCCCTTTTTTTCTTAGAGTGGGTAAAATATCCTCGCAAACAACTTCCTGAAATTTTTGTGCGACAGGTTTATTTGAACGCATAATAAGCTTATATACTGCAGGCTCAGATAAAATAATCATATTTCGACCTTGTTCTTGATATAAAATATCTGACTTCAGAGAAACTGAAGTCAGGTTTTCTATCTTTTTCCATTTTTGGGGTATACTTTTTACAGCTTCTGTAACGTTTGATAGACCTAAAATAGTGCAAATATCTTTTGCAACAAATAAAGGTTCATTGTAAGAACCTAAAACTCGTATTTCTTTCTCGTTAAAAACAAAGGTTTCATCTATTTCATTAATTAATTCCATTTTTATATATAAATAGTATTTCTTTTAAACCTGAATTAATTTAATTGAATTAATTAAATTAATTTAAATAGGTGTTATTTAGTTTGTTGTTAGCAACAAACACCTTAACAACAGTTAGTTCTGCTTATCACAAAAGGTGTTAGGTTTCTCCTACCCCCTTTCAAAGAAAATTGAACCTGACTTCAGAATTTCTGAAGTAAAGTTTTCTATCTTTTCCCATTTTTGACTATTATAAGATGACTTTACAAAATGTAAAGTCATCCACTATGTTTTCACCTTCATTTTTTGATCCTCTTTAAATAGCTATGTCATAAACGTAATATGTTTTTATAAAGAGTATCGTAATTGAAATACATAAAAATATGCATGGAGAATTTTTTGACCTGAATATTTTGAATTTCCAATTTATAAGAACGATCATAATAAATAAAAATAAATGGAATCTTCTTCATATTTTATTAAAGATAAGGCTTTATTTGGTAGCTTTCCAACACAACAGTCGGTTTATGAGCTCGAAAAGGAAGGTGTCAAACATTTCATAGATTTGACCTTCCATGACGAGAAAAAAATAGTACCGTATATCACAGGTCAAAATTATATAAATTTCCCTATAGTGGACCAAAACATACCGATGGATTTACAAGCCTTCTCACGGTTCATTTTAAAAGCATCCAAAATTATTCGAGAACTTCAAATTTGTGAGAAAGTGTACATCCATTGTAAGGGTGGTCACGGTAGGTCCGGCATAATCGTCGCATGTATTCTTTGTCATATTTTTTCATTATCACCTTATGAATCTTTACAGTACACAACACAGTGTCATAACAATCGTAAAAATATGAGAGAACGCTGGCGAAAAATAGGCTCGCCTCAAACATATTCTCAAAAAAAATTTGTATATAAGAGTTTTCACCCGGTAAATATGAATGCGCTTCTTAAACAAGTTATTAACGAACCAATTACTATTAATACACATGAATTAGGTGAAAATAAGAGTGTTTACGAGTATTTCGGTTTATACAGGGAAAAGTTTATTGAAAATCCTTTGAATACGATTTTCGATAAATTTAGAAATAGAAAGAAAAGTATAATTGAAGAAAAACCAATAGAATGGATAGATATTAAAGATAATATCCTAAAATTCTTATTTTTGGAATTTTTCAAAAACAATACTGAAGTTAAAGATCATTTTTTGAGATCTTTTTTACGTCCAATAATTATAACTTATATAGAATCCAATGTTTTTTGGAAAAATAATGGGATAGAGCTTAGTAAAATATCGAATATTTTAAGTTCTATTCGAGTCAAATTCTTACAAGAAAATTAAAATAATAAATATAAATATAAATAAAAATGAATATATTTTTGATAACATCAGTTATAAAAGTGTCAGATAATCATTGTGAAAAAAGTTTCTGTCATCATCCAAGACGACAACACGAAACTTTAAAAACTATATATTCGATCAGAGAAAAGAATCCTGATGCAAAAATTTTTCTATTAGAATGCTCTGATATGTCAAGAGAACAAGAACACTTTCTAAAAGAAAAAGTCGATATATTTTTGAATCTATCATCCGACATTGATATAAATGAAACTGTCTTGAAATCCAAATCGTTGGGTGAAAAAATGATGATGCTAAAAGCTATTGACTATTTAGAAAAAGAAAATATAGATTTCGATAATCTATTTAAAATAAGCGGAAGATATTGGTTAAATGAAAATTTCAATATAGATAATTTCAAAAACGAATCTTATGCTATAAAACGTCTTGATAACAATATGGTTTTATCGAATTTTTACAAATTACCAAAAAGACTTGTTTTCAAATTAAAGGACTATTTATTAAACTCTTCTAGCGATATTGAAGAATTCAAAGTATTATTGACTAATTTTATTGATGCCTTAAAAGACATTGAACCAAATAAAAACGAGATAATAGGAATCTTAATAGGAATTGGCGGGTTTAAATCAGCCAGTGGTGAATTTTTATATATGTGATAAACAATATTATTTTTTAAAGAACCAGCCCCCGTAGGGACAAAAAAAGGAATCAATCCTCGAGGGATCGATCCCAACAGCTGAGAGTTTGAGGGTCGACGCTCGCATCAACCGTTAGGCTGCCGATGACGTCGTAAATTTTATGATTTGCTGGATCTCAACTGAAGGTAATAGGTTCATGAGGGGTTATAAAGTGATGGGTCAGATGATTATTATTATATTAAAGAAAAATAGATTTAATATAATAAGATGTTTGAACGAATAGTTTGGCAATATTGGGAAAATTCATCTGAATATCCGAATGGAATACCTTATATTGATTTATGTCATGAAAGTGTTGATTTACATAGTACTGAAGGAAAAGGATATAAAGTTGTGAGATTGAATAAAGACTCTGTTAAAAATTACATAGATTGGAATCCTTATTTAGATAATATGTCAGGTGATAGTAATCAATTGGCTCAAAAAGCTGACTATATTAGATCTAAATTATTGTGTAAATATGGAGGAATTTGGTTGGATTCAGATGCAATAGTTTTCAATAATTTGGAAAGTGTGTTTGAAAAATTAAATGATTATGAATTTTATGGTTATAAAATAATAGCTCCATGTGTTTGGGGATTTGCATGTCATAAAAATGTTTCAATAATGAAAAAATGGGTTGAAAGTAATGAAAGAATATTAGAAGAAACTAAAGGAAAGAGGATATATTTAGGAGAATTTGGACATCGATCATTGAGAAATTTCATGGATGACGAAAAAAGTTTCTTTGATGAAGCATCTAAAGTTCAATCAATAGATCATAGATACGCTTGGAAGTATATGGAATTTGAAAACGGAATGGATGAATATGTTACGAAAGATCAACCATTTTTCATGTTGAATAATGCTGTTATATATGATAAGTTCAAAAAGATGTCTCGTGAAGAAATATTTCAAAGTAATATTCTATTATTTCAATTCATTCGAAGAAGTTTGAACATGTAATAAGCTATACTTAAAAAAATCGACATGGCTTTCTTTGAAAAATAAAAAAAACAAATTGATTTTTTAAATTTAAAAAATATGGAAATATAATTAGATAGAGTTATTACAAATGTTTGAAAAAAAATTAGATGAAATGCTTTTGCGAGATTTGAGTCTTCAAATAGTATCTGATTTGCATATAGAATATAGAAATAATAATGTGCCAAATCCATTAGATTACATAAAACCAGTTTCTAAAATATTAGTTTTGGCTGGTGATATAGGATCAGTTTATAAATTTGACCAATTAAAAGGGTTTTTAAAAAAATTATGTGTTCATTTTGAATACGTGTTATATGTTCCTGGAAATCACGAATTTTACATGCAACATGACAGTGACGATGATATTCCGCTTACTTTCGAGTTTCTTTTAAATAAATTATTAAGTTTAGAAAAAGATATTGAAAATTTATATATTTTGAATAGAAAAAGTGTGGTGTTAAATAATATATGTATATCAGGTTGTACTTTATGGACTAAAGCTGAAGTGAAAATTCCTAAATTTATAGTTAGGATTCACGGTATGACAACTGAGATGTATAACAAAAAACATTTAAGTGATTTGAAATATATAAATAAAATGATAGAACATTGTCAAACAAATAATTTAAAATTAATAATGATAACGCATCATTGTCCATCATTCAATATAATGGAAAATACTCACATGATGTTGAAAGATTATGGGAAAGAAAATATAAAGAAACGAGATAGATATGTTTCGTTGTATTTTTCTAAGTTAGACAACTTGTTACATAAAGATAAAGTTCATACTTGGATATGTGGTCATATACATCAAAATTTTGATTATGTAACTAATGGCGGGACTCGTTTAGTTGGAAACCAGTATGGTAAACCAAGAGATAATATAGATGATTATAATAAGGAATTTGTTGTTAGAATATCGAATGTTGATACACCTGGTGTTAATGATATAAATAATAGTATATTGAACGACAATTCAATATTAGTCAAATAATGTTTTTAAAATATTATATATTTTAAAATTTTTTCTATTGAACCAATTTATAATATGTTTTGATTACAAAATCCGAATCTTTTTTCAAAATATCGGTAACGGTTTTATTTTTTGAATTTTTAGAAATAAGATTTTGAAGGATTTCATTCAACCCTTTTGGGTCATAAACAATCACTGCATTACCGAGGGATCTTTTTCTTTTAGATTCTGAATTATTTGGTGTGTAATTATATTTGGAAAGTAAAGTATTTTCCAACCCTTCTATTTTAATAAGTTGTGTTTTAACTTTATTTACACTTTTTTTGGTTGCACTTTTTTTAATAATTATTTTTGGACTTGACTTTTTTTTTCGGGTTCTAGATTTAACTTTTTTAATTTCGTTATTCATTTTATTTATAAATTGGAAACTTTTAAATATTTTTTTCTTCATCATCTTCTTCAATTGTTATTTCAAAATCAATATATTCTTCTTCTTCTGGATTTTCTTTAGTTTCTTCTACTCCTTCATCATCAGTGACTTCAACCTCTTCATATTCTTCTTCTTCTTTTTCAACTGGATTTTCTTTAGTTTCTTCTACTCCTTCATCATCAGTGACTTCAACCTCTTCATATTCTTCTTCTTCATCTGGATTTTCTTTAGTTTCTTCTACTTCTTCATTTTCATCGTCAGTGACTTCTACCTCTTCATATTCTTCTTCTTCAACTGGATTTTCTTTAGTTTCTTCTACTTCTTCATTTTCATCGTCAGTGACTTCTACCTCTTCATATTCTTCTTCTTCAACTGGATTTTCTTTAGTTTCTTCTACTTCTTCATTTTCATCATTTTCATTTTCATCATCAGTGACTTCAACCTCTTCATATTCTTCTTCTTCATCTGGATTTTCTTTAGGTTCTTCTACTTCTTCATTTTCATTTTCATCATCAATGACTTCAACCTCTTCATATTCTTCTTCTTCTTCAACCGGATTTTCTTTAGTTTCTTCTACTTCTTCATTTTCATCGTCAGTGACTTCTACCTCTTCATATTCTTCTTCTTCAACTGGATTTTCTTTAGTTTCTTCTACTCCTTCATCATCAGCGACTTCGACCTCTTCATATTCTTCTTCTTCAACTGGATTTTCATCACCATGTGAAATTTTTATATTCGAATCAATAAAATGTGATTTGATTTTTGAAAAATTCAATCCATTTAATTTATAATCAAAAATTAGTTTCTGTAAGTTATCAAAATTTGGAGATCCGCAAAAAGGTATTGATTCTATTTTAATCTTTTCATATTGAGTAAAAAGTTCTCTAGTTCGTTTATGATTTAAAATTGACACATCCAATTTCTTTTTTTTTTCTATCTCATCGATTGATTTAAATTCTAAAATATATTTGTAAGATGTTTCTATACCAACTTTATTTATATTTTTATTATAGTCACAACCAAACATAATACATAAATCTAAAAATTCAGATGACGTGATTTTTAATGCTTCCAAAACTTCAGAATAAATAATTTGAACACATGTATCATTAGAAGTGTCTATTTTTGATAGAAAAATGGGTGATCCATATGCAAGAACATCGGTATCTTCAGTTAAAACCGCGTCTACAATTCCTCGTCTACATAAATCTGCACAAGCGCATTCAGCTTCTAAAGGTGCTGAATAATAAGGAACATTCAAAATATCAAATAATTTCCTTGCTAGAACAAAATCTTCCTCGCAAATATTTAAAATGTAATTTTTTATCTTTTTAATTTTATTTTCAACGGCATTCATATCTATGGAATTAGTGTTGTTTCCTAATAATCTTTTTTGGGTTTTTTCAGATGGTGTCAATTTATTATGAAGTTCTATAAGTATATTATCAATTTGATTTGTATTTTTAAATTTCTCTAGAGCATTCTCTAAATCGAAAACTTTTTTTTTTATGTTTTCTTGTTGTTTTCGACGTTCTTCTTTTTCAGCGGTTTTTTCTATAGGTGCCCCATTATCAAAAATAAAAACACAATGAATTTCATTTCGTCTTAGAGAAGAAACAAGATTTATAAAAGCTGAAACCCATTTTTCGCCACACACAGCTTTAAATTTACAGAGAAATAAAGTTACATCAATGGCAATTTTTTTATATGCAAATTCTGATATATGAATATCTTTAAAAACATGAGGACATTTTGTTCTTAAAAATTTGTTTAAGTTATGAATACCCATCGTCTTTTTATAAGTTTTGAAAGAATAATAAACGTTTTTTTCATTTTTTATTTTCCTTTTGTAAATAAAAATATGGGAAATAGTAATATTAAACAAGAATCATCAAATGTCGTAGGTGATGGAAATTTTGGTGGACAAGTTATAGCAAAAGGTGGTGTAGTAGGATCAACTGGTACTTTCGATCATATATCATCTCAATCAGCAAACATTGCAGGAGCCGTGGCATTTAGTGATATTAAAGGTCAAAGTTTAAATATTGTAGGATCTGGAAAATTTGGTGATATTACAGGACAAACTGCAAATATTATAGGTGTTGGTAATTTCGGAAGCGTTTCGAGTGAAACAGGTAAATTTGATAATATTAAAGCTAAAAATGTTGATATTTCAGGTTCTGGAACATTTGGAAGTATTTCAGGAACATCTTTGGCGCTACAAAAGGGTAATATTACATGGGGATTCAATATTACAGATAAAAATGATTTATGTATAACTCAAAATGGAAATAATCTTACTTGTATAAGCCAGCAAGGAGTTTTGTATTAATAATTATAATAAATAAATGTTTTTAAACCTAAAAATAGTTTAAAAAATATTATAAAATAAAAAAAAGTTTGTATAATAAAATAAAAATATATGAATGAAATTTTACAACTATCGCATGGATTTTATTTACAAAATAAAGGTTTAGTTTTGGGAACAATATTTTTTGGAATAGCATGTTCGACAATAGAATCAATAATAATCCCAAATACAGTCGCAGGGACATTCAATTCTCTAGGAAATGATATTGATCCTAAAAATAATACTCAATTTAAAAGTCATCTGATAAAATTAATTTTTTCATGGATTGTAATCAAAATGTCTTATGCTGTGTTGAATTATTTTAGAAAAAAAGTAGAACCGGCTATAACCCAATATATAACGATTGAATTAGTTGGAATGGTTTTCAAAAAATATGAAATTGAAAATGAAATTGTAAATGCGGCTGTTATTATAAATAAAGTAACTATAATAAAGAAAAATCTTCAAGATTTATTTTACATATTTTGTTCGGTGTTTATACCTAGAATAATTGTAATTTTTCTTAGTTGTTTTAACTTTTACATGATCGATAAAAAGCTTGGTTTAATTATATTTACATGTTTAATAATTTTGGGATTTGTTGTTACTATAGGATTGAGTTCTTGTATAGAAATGACAGTTGAAGAACAGAGTAATAAAGATGAAATTTATGATTACATAGAAGATATTTTTTACAACATAAATACATTACAAAGTACTCCAAAAGCATTTGAAAATGAAATGCACGAGTTAAAAAATATAACAACATTTTCAAAAGAAAGAGAAGAGAAAAGTTATGAATGTATAAATTATAAACAGTATCAAGGATATGCAACAAATATTTTAATTTTTGCAATTATAATATACACAATATACAATATGTATACTACCGGAGTTTTACCTAAAGAAAAAGTCACAAAAATATTACTTTCTATAACAGGATTGTTTGAAAATATTTATGAGATGACTTATTATATACCAGAATTATCTTATAAATTAGGTGTATTAAAAAATAACGAAAATTTTTTAAAAGAATTGAAGTTGAAAAATGAAGAAATTATTTCGAATTGTGATTTTATTATGGAGAATTCCATCGTTGAGTTTGAAAATGCAACATTTCAATACAAAAATAAAAATGATAATGAAAATCATGTGTTATTAAAAGATTTCAGTATTAAATTTCCAGAAAATAGAATAATATGTTTATTCGGACCATCTGGTTCAGGTAAATCATCTTTTATAAGACTTATTTTCGGTTCAGAAAAACTAACTAATGGATGTGTAAAAATAGGGGGAAATGATATTTCTAAATATTCCATGAGTAGTTTTAGAAAATATATATCATATATAAATCAAAATACAACAAATTTATTTAATAAATCAGTGTTAGATAATATATTGTATGGATATTACACCAAATCTGAAATTGAAGAGAATAAGGTAGATTTCATAGACAAAATTAAACACATATTTACGTATTTTAAATTTTATGAAATTTTTGAAAATTTAGATGACAATAAACCTAAATGGTCATTTTTACATGATTCGGTTGGTAAACTGGGTCAAAATTTATCTGGAGGTCAAAAACAAATTATTCATTTGATAAGGATAATGTTTAACAAATATTCGAAAATTGTAATTCTAGATGAGCCAACGAGTGCGCTAGATTCAAAATCCCGAGATTGTGTATTAAATTATGTAAAATATTTAAGAGAAAACAATAAAACTGTATTTATAATCACACATGATTCTTTTTATAAGGACGTTTGTTACAGTAGTTTACAATTTTTCCAATTAAAAAATCCAGAATTTTTGATTTAATTACACATACATTTAGGTGTGAAATTTAAAACAACTCTGATTTAAAATTTTGAAAATTAAAATTAAAAAATACTACATTAATAATAAAATTTAAAATGATTAGAACTGGATCAATATGCGTCTCTTTACTTTATAATTATTTAAAATCACAACATAATAAATCATCTAATGATGGTATTCAAGATCTTAATAATAAAGCTTCTACTTTAAACTGTATAAGAGAAACTTTTGAAAATTATGGAGGAGTATTCAGTAAACTTGCACAATTGTTATGTTTAGGTGAAAATGAATCTGATAATAAGGTATTTTCTGAATGCAAACCTGTTAATATGGAAAAAACTATTGAATATTTAAAAACTGAGTTTGAAAACAATAACGATTTTTTTAAAAATATTGAATCAATTGATTTTAAAGTTTTTAAAAGTGGAAGTGTAGGACAGGTTCATAAAGGAAAATTAAATGATGGTCGAGATATTATTTTGAAAGTTCAATATGTTGGATTAAGTGATCAAATTAAAAGCGATCTTGTTGTTCTAGAACAAATAATAAATTTTTTATATTCTTTTGCTGATTTAACTAATGCTTTGAAAGATATAAAGAAACAAATCAATGAAGAACTTGATTACAATACAGAATATAAAAATCAACAGATTATGAAAGAGTTATGGAAGGATGATGATGGGATTAAAATAGCTGAATTATTACCAATTTGTTCAACAAATATTATAGGCATGCATTTCATAAAAGGTGAGAGTTTAAATGATTTTATATTAAATTCAACGCAAGAAGAAAAAAATGATATTGCTGTCAAACTTATAAAATTCACATTTGTAAATATCTATAAAAATAACACTTTTTATTCAGATATTCATTATGGTAATTTTCTAATTACAGACAAATCTGTATTGCATGTAATGGATTTTGGCTGTTTGAATGAAATTTCTGATAATATATTGTTAAATTTTAAAAAATTTAATAAAGCATTAAGAAATGATGATAAAGAACTTTTTTACGAATCTGTTTATTCGTTGGGTTTAATAGATGAAACTGTTAGTATTGAATCAAAAGAGTATGTTTATGAATATTTAAAAATTCAATATAGTCCTTGGACAAAAAATGAAGTTTTTAATTTCGATAGGGAATTTTTAGAGAAAAGTATGTATAAGAACACTGATTTAATGAAAGAATGGAAAATACCTCCATCAATGGTTTATTTAAATAAAATACCTTATGGCTTATTCCATCTTTTAACAAAATTAAATGCAACAGGAAATTTCTCTTTAATTTTCGATGATTTGATTGAATGAATATTAAAAAGGAAATTGAAAAATATAAATAAAATAAAACAGAGATATGTGTGTCTATCAAGATTGTCCTTATTTATGTCTTACAAAGAAAGAACACCATTCTCGATATACAAGAATGAGAAGAAATACTACTTTCGTTGTTCAAGAAGTTAAAAAATCTCCAAAAGTTAATTGGGATGTTGTAAATGAAATGAAAAAAACGAAAAATGAAGATGAAAAGGAAAGTAAATAAATCGATAAATATATTTATTATTGTAAATATATTTAATAAAAAATCTTAAAGTTAGATGAAAGTGTTGAGTAAATTTTGATTATTTTGTCTGACTAATTCAATATTTTTTGAGAAATTAGACTTTTCGCATGAATAATAATATTCATTTCCTAGACTGCATAATAAAAAATCTGAAATACAGTCTTCTATCATTGTTCTTGGAGACACAACCTTATTGTCATAATGAAATCCTCTTTTTTCTCTAATAATAATAGAAGGAATATTAGAAAAATGAAAAAGTCGGTCTTTATAGATATTTTTGAAATATTCCACTACTTTATAATCATCTGTTGCCAAAAAAATGCTTTTGTTTTTTAATAAATGCATATGATCTTCATGAAACTTTTTAAAATTACTTGAATAGTCGGTATTTCGAATATGAATTGCGACATAATCTTTAGGAATGCTTTCGTATTTTGTTTTAATTTTATTTTGTAAAGCTGAATCTAGTTTTGAAATTTGTAAAAGATTTGATATATTTGGACCACCTTTCACAGTTGAATAAATAAGAACTCGTTCATCATAATTTTTATCTAATGAAATAGAGCACCTAAATTCATTGAAATAAATTCCTAGTTTTTTCCAAATAAATTTCGATGTTATATCACTAATATTTTCAAAATCAGATAATCTAGATGAAATTTTTGGATAGAAAGTTGAATCAGATTGTTTTACACCCTTGAAGATTTAAAACGCCGGTTTTAGAATCTTTATTTTCAAGGTTGGATACAGCAGTCCATGTAAATTTTGGGTGGTCTAATAATTAAAAATAAACTATTAGGGAATTGCTAGTT
>Ga0247843_1007070_pt1 | contig 14124 bp, 14 predicted proteins | sample LaCruzMarch2017__FD_192420 | JGI IMG/M metagenome (GOLD analysis project Ga0247843, IMG submission 192420) | Freshwater microbial communities from meromictic Lake La Cruz, Castile-La Mancha, Spain - LaCruzMarch2017_8m | ecosystem: Environmental > Aquatic > Freshwater > Lake | place: Spain...
AAGTGCTTCTCGAAAACAAAGCGGGCCACAAGTTCCCTTCTGGATACCCAAGCCGCAGAGCGTATATCGAGTTTGTGGTGTTTAAGGAGAATGGCGATACCCTATTCAGTTCGGGCGCATTGCAAGATAACTATGAGGTGCAGGGACAAAATGGCACCTACGAACCGCACTATCAAACCATCACTTCGCCCCAACAGGTGCAGATTTACGAAATGGTAATGGGCGATGTGAACAATGATGTGACCACGGTGCTTGAACGCGCTTTTCAAACCATAAAAGACAACCGCCTCACACCACGCGGTTTTACCACCACACATGCCGTGTACGACACAACCCAGATTTACGGAATGGCGCTCAACGACCCTGACTTCAACTTCGATGGCTTCGAAGGTTCGGGCAGCGACAAAGTGCGCTACCACATTCCGCTAAATGGATACAATGGCACCGTAAAAGCACGGGCTAGAGTGTTCTACCAACCTGTGCCACCCAAGTGGATGAACGAAATGTTTGCCCTAAGCACTCCCGAAATTGACGCGTTCCGCACTATGTATAATGCTGCCGACCAAAGCCCTGTTTTAGTAGCCACAGATTCATTGCTCGACACGCAAATCATTACTTCGGTTCAGAACTCCAACTCTGCATCTGCTTGGAATGTATATCCTAACCCAACAGCCGATGGCATTATCCGATTTGGAACTCAAGGCAATGCACCTCAACGCATTGAGGTGTATACCGCAAGTGGAAGTTTGGTGCAAACCCTATCTGGACTGGCAAGCCAAGCGCAATTGCCATCCACAGCTGGAGTGTATCACATCCGCGCAGTGTTTGCAAACGGAAAAAGTGTGATTCGGAAGGTGGTGCGGAGATAATTCGCTAGTAATACGGAACAGAGATAGCAAAACGCGGTGGATGCATACATCCTCTTACCTACCCGTTTAGCCTTCCTATTACCTACATATACTCAGCAGAGACAACCTTCAGGTTAGCGTCCAGTTCATAGCGCTTGGGGTGTCCTGTGGGCACTTCTACCTTTAGAATTTCCTCAGAAGAAAGGTGCTCAAGGTGCATGATAAGCGCACGTAAGCTATTGCCATGAGCAGCAATAATGATGTTTTTCCCAGCCTTTAGTTCGGGTGCAATCACCTTGTCGAAATAGGGAATAACGCGAGCAGCGGTGTCTTTAAGACTTTCACCACCTGGAGGGGGCACATCGTAACTTCTTCTCCAAATGTGAACTTGCTCTTCGCCAAACTCCGCACGGGCTTCGTCCTTGTTCATGCCTTGTATATCGCCATACATCCGTTCGTTAAGCGCTTGGTCTTTCACCACTTCCAAATCGGTTTGACCTGTTACTTCCAGTATGTTGACCAACGTGTTTTGCGCACGTTTCAGAGCAGAAGTATAGCCTTTATCAAATCGATAGCCTTTCAGTTTTTCGCCAGCAGCGCGTGCTTCGGCTATGCCTTTTGGAGCAAGTTCCACATCTACCCAACCGGTAAAACGGTTTTGGGCGTTCCATTCAGATTGTCCGTGGCGAATGATGATGAGTGTTGACATTTTAGGGAATTACGAATGATGAATTACGAATTGCGAATTACAGTTTAACGACCAACAGCCTTAGTGGTGATGCGTTTCAAATGGCTTTTAATGGAGCGCTGGCGGTGCAAATTTAGCCTATCAATAAAGGTTTCTCCCTCCAAAAGTTCAATGCCATGAAGCACCCAGCGTGCTGCACTTTCGGTGAATATTTTGCTTTGCAGACGCATCTTTTCGTCCAAAAAAGAAACCTCCACAGCCGAATGACGCTCTATGCTTCCTTCGTAGTTGGGCACGCAAAGGTCAGACTCTAAGGCTGGAGTGAGGGGATTAATCAACGTCACGATTTCGGGGTTCACTAAAATTTGGGCCAACGACTGCCCCGTTTCATACTTGTCGTACTTCGATTGGATGCTCAAAATGCGCACATTAACTCCAACATGTTTTGCTACAATGCACGGATGGCGCTGCTTTAGTTGCAAGGCTTGCATGGTTTTCACCAAGTCGTCAATGGGTACATTTTTGCCCACCGCAATGGCTTTGGTGCTATAAATAGGGTCTCCAATAAGGGGAACAATCATGGACTTAGGGTTAGCAGTTGGGCGCTAGTTTACAGGAATTAATCTCGATTCAACGCCATTTAACCAATTACCCATTCGCATAATTGCGCGCAAACTGATAGAGCAATCGCACGCCCACTCCTGTTGCACCTTTGACACGGTAGTCGGTATCCGATTCCATGATGCTTGGCCCTGCAATGTCGAGGTGAATCCAAGGATAGTCCGTAAAATGATGCAAGAATGTGGCGGCAGTAATGTTGCCTCCAGCCGCTCCGCCAATGTTCTTGATGTCTGCCACATCACTCTTAATAGCATCGTGAAATTCGCGCCACATGGGGAACTCCATCAACCGCTCGTACACCTCTTCGCCACTGCGAATTAGCAGCTCTTTTTGCGGAGCCTTATCGGCACACATGGCACTACCATGATGTGCGGTGATGCGCGCTGCAGCGCCCGTTAGCGTGGCTAGGTCAATCACCAATTCAGGTTCGTATTGCTTGGCATAATGCAGTGCATCGCCCAAAATCAAGCGGCCTTCGGCATCGGTATTTTGCACTTCTACCGTGGCACCGCTCATCATAATCAGCACATCATCGGCCACAGTTGCCTGGCCATCTATGCGATTGTCGGTGGCTGGAATAAGCCCAACCACATGCACCGGAAGGCGGTTGGTTGCAATAGCGGTAATGCTACCTACCACTGCCGCAGCTCCGGCCATATCGCATTTCATACCCTTCATATTGCCTCCATGCTTAATGTCATAGCCTCCAGTGTCGTAGGTCACTCCTTTGCCCACAAACACCATGGGATGGCTGTTGATGGCACCATCGGGTTTGTATTCTAAAATGGTGAACGTTGGAGGCTCAACACTGCCTTTGTTCACGCCAAGTAGGCCGCCCATACCCAATTTAATGATGTCTTTCTTGTCCAACACCTTCACCGAGAAATTAGACTTTTCGCCCAGTTTACTTATGCGTTTGCTCAGTTCCGTAGCTGTGAGCACTGCTGGTGGTTCGTTCACCAAATCGCGGGTATAGCAGGTGGCAGATACAAGGTTTGCCAATTCATCCAAATCATCCTGACCAATGGAAAGGTCAGACACATTGAGGGTTTTCAAGCTTGTTGGCTTGGCTTTATCGCCAGTTTTATAGCGCAAAAACTGATAATTGGCCAAAGCCAAACCCTCGCACACTTGCAAAATATATTCTTTCTTGATGCCTCCACTATTGATTAACGTGGCCTCGACAACACCATCTGTGGCTAGCAATGCCCGCACCTTGGCGCCCAAAGCGCGATAGGCTTGATTGCGATAACTGGTTTCCTCCTCCAATTTGGCTTTCACAACGATGGTAGTACCTGTTTCGGTAGGCAACACATAGACCAACTCGTCTTTACCAATCTTCTCTTTCAATTTGGTGGCAATGCCCTCGGGCAAAGCGATGCGCGCAATGTCGCCTTTAATGGCAATAAGGTGAATAACCACATCGCCTAGAACATCGGTGCTGGCAAATTGGATGGGAGAATACTTCATTTTCAGATAGTTTGATTGTTGTTTTAATGGCGCGCAAGGTAATAAAGCGATGGTTGTTGCAGGCTGATAGCGGTTAGATTTTGCAGAAGCACCGCATTACACAGTCCCATCAACGGTTTATCGCTTGTACCTAAATACATGGATTGGATGGTCGGCTTCCCCCATTCGCGGAGGGATTGTTCAACCTTGTGACACAGTTGTTGAATAAACACCAGAATAAAATTGCGCATTTGATTTTTCAAACACGATACATGAGATTTAATTGAGAAAACTAGTAACACATCGGTAGTTAAGACTAACACATCTGCAGTAAAACCTAGCACATCGTTAGGTACACTTAGCACATCGGAAGTGTATCCTAACACATCGGTAGTTGAACTTAGCATATCGGATGTATTCTTTAGCACATCGGTAATTGGACTTAGCATATCGGATGTTAAGCTTAACACATCGGTAGTTACACGAAACTCATCGGATGCAAAAAGTAAGTTATTGGAGTTAACGAGAAAGTATTTTATCTGTTTCTTCTGATTTAAAAGCCGAAATACGCTTACCGTATGAGAATTCCGTTGATTGAATGAGTGCTGGAAAGGTTATCCGAAGCAGGCTTAAAGAGCCTCTGCTGTAAAAGGCAGTACTTACTTTTTCCTCCCAAGACTTTTCTTCAATGCCATAAAGCCGAAGTAGACCATGCCCAAAGGATTCACAAAAAACATCAGCATAGAATAGTAGGTGCCAGCAATGATGATGTCCATCAGGAAATAGATGCCCATGTGCATCAAAAACAGCAATACACCATATAGCAGCGTGATGCGCCTGTCAAGCGTGGCCAACAATACGGTGGATTCCACCAGCAAGGCACCTGCCAGCAAGGCATAAATCATAGCACTATGGTCCACCATAAATGCCACCACTTCCAGTCCTTTTTGCATTGTCTTAGGGTCCAAGGCATCGTAATACGCATATGCAAACCCCTTGAAACTTTGCACCGCCATGTAGCTGGCTCCATCGGCAGGCCAATGCAACCCCGAGGCGCAATACTTCGAAATGGCAGCAAGGGTATAGGTGGCGGCAATTAACTGCACAGGAAATTGATACCGAAAACGAACCAACTCAGCGCTGTTGGGCATGTAAATGAGGTAGGCCAATAGCTGACCTACCCAAACCATGGAATACAAACTGGCGCGCAGAAACATGCCTCCAGATTCGTGCAAGGATATACTGATAATGGAAAGCACGGCAAGCAAGGCTAGTGTTGCGCTCATCCGTTTCTCCAATAGGTAAAAGATGGAGCCCGCAACCATTAGAACCAAAAGCATGGCTTTGACGGCCGTGGGCAAAAAAATGGTGCATGGCACTAGAGCACACAATCCCGTTGGGAAAGGGATGGCATCTGCCTGCCACAACATGAGCCCAACATCAGGCAACCAATGCAGCACCAAGCCAAGCTTAATGCACAACCAGCCTTGCTTGCTCAGAAAAAGGTTATCTGTTAAGGTCTTTAGCATAGATTAAAGTAGGCGAACACTTAAGCTGATGGTCGTGCAGATGATAGGTGAGCAAATACAGTTGAAGAGTATCAGAACTGCAAGACGCTAAACTGCTGTTGGTTATTTCATCAATAAGAAAAGAACCAATTATCATGTTTTGCTCCTTCTCTGTAAGGTTGGGATTGCTGGCTTGTATCGCATTAAGTTTGGCAAAATACCTATGCATAAGCCCCCCCGAATGCCCATTGAACTTGCCTTTTAGCGCAATGGGTTGCCCGTTTGCAGTGGTGAGCGAAAGCACCCTCGCTTCGTTGATAAAGGAGGTGTACATGGGCACTAGAGTAAACGGATGCTGTTCTCCAATGGCTAACGACAGCACTATATATAGCACTCCAAGCCATAAATGTTTTCGCAAAAAATGCATGGCCGGCACAGGCAATGCAACGATAAAGAGAACGTAGCCAAGTGCCGCTGCATAGGTATGCCATTTGATAGCCGCACTTCCCACGCGTAGGTACCAATAGGTTTCCCAAGCTGCATAGGCTACAAGCACCAAGGTGATGGTAACTGCAATAGGTTTCAAATGCCGCGCGTACCACTGCAAGAGAGAATGTCTATCAAAGTAGGTAGAAGGCATTTGTATCCTTATCAGTTCAACAGTGCAGGTTGCGCATCATTGCCGAAAGGTAATAACGCAAATCAATCTCATAATTGAGTACGATTACAGTGTAGCAGATGTTTAGGTAAGTTTAGTGCGACAAATCAGAATCAATTCAAAATGATGAGAACTTCAAGCCTATTTAGTGTACTGGTTATCTGTATCATTTCTATTGGAGATGTCGATGCGCAAATACAAGCTTCAATTGGAGGTAAAACAAATGGCGGAATCACAGTGGATGAGCTGCTGAAAATAGGAAAGATTCAAGCTTCTGATAGTAATGTTGTAATTCAAAGTTTCGATTTGGTCCTTCCTAGGCCAGATGGGAATGTTTCTTTCCTAAATAAGGGAGCCAAGTTTGAATTTAGGCTTATTGCCATGCTTTCCATGTTGTCTGTGGGTGATAAAATTCATTTCGAATTGATAAAGGCGAAATCTGGTGAAACATTGAGCCGTTTAACTCCCCTTCATTTTACAATTACTAAAGCAAGAACCATCCAACAAGGCAATTCATTGAATGACAAGCCAAGCACTGAGGTTTATGAATTGGAGGAAGAAGAGTATCGACCCAAATGAGTAAAAATCAGCATCCTTTCCAAAGCCTTGTAAGGTGGGATAAAACAGATGTAAGCTTCCAGAGCGCGGTAGAAAGGAATCCTTAGCGCTAAGTTTCGCAGCTGGTCTGCGCTTCTACCTCGCCTTAAATTATCCATTTTCCACTCCCTTAATTCCTCCTTTTCCAAAAGGTATCTTTGCCGCCTATGGAAACAATTACATTACTAAAAGGGAAAGAGGTATCGCTGTTGCGCAGACATCAATGGGTGTTTAGTGGCGCAATCGGAAAAACAACAGCCAAGCCAACAAATGGTGCCGTGGTGCGCGTAGAAACTGCCAATGGTAAGTTTCTTGGTGTAGGCCACTATCATGATGGTAGCATAGCCGTCCGCATTCTCAGTTTTGAAGATCAGCCCATTGAGGCTGCCTTTTGGAATCAACGCCTTGCTGATGCATTGCTATTGCGCAACGCTACAGGCTTGCCTTCTGCACAAACCAACTGCTTTCGCTTGGTGCATGGTGAGGGCGATGGCCTTCCAGGTTTAATTATAGATGTGTATGGAAAAGCAGCCGTTGTTCAAGCCCACACAGCGGCTATGGCATTGGCTGCCGAGACTATTGGCTCAGCATTGCAGCAGTTGAAGGGTTTGGCTGTTGACACTATTTACTTGCGCGATATAGCTGGCAAGTCTGCCCGTTTTCTTTTGGGTACTGCTGCCGAAGATGTGGTGATTGAGAATGGACATAAGTTCAAAGTAAATTGGGTAGAAGGACAGAAGACAGGCTTCTTCCTCGATCAGCGCGACAACCGAGCGCTCCTAGCCGAAGTGGCAAAAGGCCGAACAGTGCTCAACACGTTTTGCTACACAGGCGGATTTTCCGCCTATGCACTCAAAGCTGGAGCCACCAAAGTGGCAAGCGTGGATGTGAGCGCTAAGGCTGTTGCTTTGGCAGAAGAAAATGTGTGCCTCAATGTAAAATCGAGCAAGAATCATGAAGCAGTGTGTACCGATGCCTTCAAATATCTGGAACATGCCGAAGGTTTCGACCTCATTATTCTAGATCCACCTGCCTTTGCTAAAGGAATGAAAGCAAGGCATCAGGCCGTTCAAGGTTACAAGCGATTGAACGAAATTGCATTCAAACGAATTGCACCCAACGGAATTCTATTCACGTTTTCGTGCTCGCAAGTGGTAAGCCCCGAATTGTTTGAGAAAACAGTTTTCTCAGCGGCTATCAATGCAGGTCGAGAAGTTCGAATTCTAAAACGACTTGGGCATCAGGCCGATCATCCTGTAAGTATTTACCACCCAGAAGGCGAATACTTGAAAGGACTCATGTTATACGTAAGCTAAAAAGCTAGAAGTCTATGGCATAAACGTCTATTCTCAGCGCATTATGTCTGTTCACTTAAGCCCAATTCCTAGTGCTCAATGCCGCAGTCTTATACCTCATATCGAAATATTTGGCAAGTATCCTATCCGCTTATGTTGAGCGGATTGGCTATGACGGTTATTAACGTAACCGACATGGCCTTCCTTGGTCGGGTTAGCGAGGTGGCTCTAGGCGCGGTGGGTTTGGCAGGCATTTATTACTTCATTTTTTTGATGGCAGGTATTGGCATCGGCATTGGCGCTCAGATTATCATAGCTCGTCACGATGGCGAACAACAACCCGAGCGCATTGGCCCCGTTTTCGACCACCTCTTGTATATAATGATAGCCATGGCGGGTTTGCTGTGGGTACTTTATACACTGGTTACTCCTTCCATTTTGCGCTTGGTTATCACTTCTGATGCCATATACCAGAATATTCTGCTGTACATGGATATCCGAGTGCTTGGATTTTTCCCCACCTTCATTTTCCTTGCCTACCGCTCTCTACTTACCGGCATAAGCACCACCAAAGCAATATCGTATGCCTCGGGAATTATGGCGCTTAGCAATGTGTTGCTCAACTACCTCTTGGTGTTTGGCAATTGGGGTTTTCCACGCCTCGAAATAGAAGGTGCCGCGTGGGCATCACTCTTTTCAGAAATAATCAGCCTAATTATAATTCTTGGATGGATGGCGTGGACTAAGAAAGGAAAGGCATTTGGCTGCCATCGCTTCCCAAAGCCTTCTATGTCTATAACGCTTTCAATATTGCAACTTGGAGTGCCTGTAATGCTACAACATGTGGTAGCATTATGCTCGTGGTTGGCTTTCTTCACGATTATTGAAGGCATGGGCGAAAGGCAATTAGCTATTTCAAACATAGCCCGAAGCGTGTATTCCGTACTTATGATACCTCTCATCGCCATATCTCAAGCCACCCAATCGCTAGTGAGCAACATTTTGGGACAAGGAAAACCCGAGCAACTTCGCCAGCTTATTTCGCGACTCATTATTCTTAGTCTAGCATGCTCCACTGTGCTGCTGCTCGTCAACTTGATAAATCCATTTTTGCTGCTCAACATTTTTACCAACGACTCCTTGCTTTCATCGGGCGCTATTCCTATCGTGTACGTGCTATCGGTTACAATCCTTTTCTTTTCTGTGGCAATGACCTTGCTATCCTGTGTTTCGGGCACTGGAGCGACCAAAATGGCACTTCTCATTGAGGTTACTACCCTTGTCTTCTATCTCATATTTGTGGTGTTTGCAGTTAAAGTTTGGCATTGGCCGCTTTACCTAGTTTGGTCGGCCGAATTCGTCTACTTCATTATTATAGGACTACTTTCAGCCTTATATCTTTGGAGCGGAAGGTGGAAAACAGTGAAAGTGCATGAATAAGGAACGTATTGTATTTATGGGGACGCCCGAATTTGCTGTGGCATCTTTGGCTGCGTTGGTCAATGCTGGCTGCACGATTGTGGGCGTTATAACCGCCCCTGATCGAGAGGCAGGCCGAGGGATGAAACCACGTCCATCGGCAGTAAAGGAATATGCTATGACCCAAGGGCTTCATATAATGCAGCCCACCAACCTAAAATCTGAAGTGTTTCTTGAAGAGTTGCGGAGGTTGAAAGCCACGTTACAAGTGGTTGTTGCCTTTCGAATGCTACCCGAAGTAGTTTGGAATATGCCTGCGAAAGGCACATTCAACTTGCATGCTTCGCTATTGCCGCAATATCGTGGTGCGGCACCTATCAACTGGGCCATTATAAATGGTGAGCGCGAAACGGGTGTCACTACTTTTTTCTTGCAGCAGCAAATTGACACAGGCAATATTATTCTACAAGAAAAGCTGAGTATTCGAGAAAACGAAGATGCTGGCAGCCTCCACGACCGCCTTATGGTGCTAGGCGCACGATTGGTGGTAGAAACTGTGAACCGCATAGCCAACAACACGGTAGTGGCTATTCCGCAGCGCACTTCGGGCGAACCGCTACGTGACGCTCCTAAAATCTTTAAGGAAACTTGCACAATAAACTGGAATAAGCCGGCTAGCGAAGTACACAACCATGTTCGCGGATTATCGCCCTATCCAGCTGCGCAGACGGTCTTTTTCAAAAACGACAAAGAATATCCCGTCAAGGTGTTCCGTACTGCCCATGTGGTTTCCGAATCTAACACCGCTCGTATTGGTAGCTCACAAACAGATGGCAAATCATTTCTGCTCATTCGGTGTTCCGATTCATGGATTTCGCTACTCGAATTGCAGCTAGCTGGCAAGAAACGTATGCCCATTTCCGAGTTCCTAAAAGGCTTTGATGCTACTGAAATTCAAGCATAGCCCAAATTAGCTAAGGGTTACACGTAGTCGATTGTGCTAAAAAGGCAGTAAAATCCGAATTTCAGACCGTGGTTATCAACAAAGGCCAACTTTTATCAACAAAATTGCATTTTAATTAAGCAAAGCCGCACCACGTATAGGTTCGCGTCTATATTTGTCGCACAAATCATTGTTAAACCCATTAAAAACATTATCATGAACAAAGCAGAACTAATTGAAGCAATCGCAGCAGCAGCTGGTATTTCTAAGGCAGATGCCAAGAAAGCTCTTGATGCATTTGTAAGCGCAACTTCAGGTGCGTTGAAAGCAGGTGGCCGTGTATCTCTAGTAGGTTTCGGTTCTTTCTCAGTTTCTAAGAGAGACGCTCGTACTGGTCGTAACCCACAAACTGGCAAAGAAATTCAAATTGCAGCTAAAAACGTTGTTCGTTTCAAAGCTGGAAGCGAATTGTCTGACGCTGTAAAATAGTCTTTAGTTTTTAAAGAGTTTTTACTCGAAAAGCTCTGTCCCTTATCCCGAACAATCGGGAAGGGACGGAGCTTTTCTCTTTTTATTAGATAACCACATCCATCCATTAAAGCATACATTTAAACGTAACTCATGAGCCGACAAAGCAAAATTGACGCATTCGACCCTAGCGGTTTTAGCCTAAGCGAATCTGGAATCTTCGGACTTCCCTTTGACCGCGATGATGCCCAATTAGTAATTATCCCTGTGCCTTGGGATGTTACAGTTTCCTACTCGGATGGTACTGCGGGAGCTCCAGAGGCAATTTTAGAAGCATCCAAACAAGTAGATTTGTTCTACAGCGGTATTCCAGATGCATGGAAAATGGGCGTGGCTATGGAAGAAGTACCTCTTGAATGGGCCGACCTGAACCGTCACTACCGAAAAAAAGCACAGCAAATTATTGATTTATTGGCCGATGGCAACGATGCGCAAAGCAGCGACCTGCAAGCGCGATTGGCAGAAGTGAATGAGCAATGTGCCGATTTGTGTGAGTACGTTCGCAACACTGCCCTGGCCCTTATGGCTGAAGGAAAGAAAGTGGCTTTAGTTGGAGGCGACCACAGCACACCTCTTGGTCTAATGCAAGCTATGGCGCAGCATTATCCCGAATTTGGAGTGTTGCAATTGGATGCGCATGCCGATTTGCGTGATGCATTTGAAGGTTTCGAATACTCTCATGCTTCCATTTCCTTTAATGCACTTAAAATAAAGGAGCTAAAAACATTGGTTCAAGTTGGAGTTCGCGATATGTGCGAAGCCGAAGTCAATTTGATAAATGGCTCAAATGGTAGAGTGGTGGTGCATTATGATGTGCAAATGAAACAGGCACGGTTTGGAGGTGAACTTTGGAATACACGCTGCGATGCTATCATAAGCGATTTGCCTCAAAACGTATATATAACAGTTGATATTGATGGCTTAGACCCAAAGCTTTGCCCAAACACTGGCACTCCAGTTCCTGGAGGACTTGAGTTTGAAGAAGCGGTACACCTTATCCGAAAAGTGGTGGATTCTGGGCGTACCATAATTGGGTTTGATTTGGTGGAAGTTGGACCCAGCGAAAACGAATGGGATGCCAATGTTGGCGCGCGGTTGCTGTATCACCTTTGCAACCAAATGGGGCGTTCCAACGGCCTATTGCAATGACAGAAGCCTACAAGCTACAGGTGATTGATGTGTTGTTGCCATTTGTGAGCGACAATAAGAAAGAGGTGTTCGAGGCTTGTCTGCACGAACGAACCCGTTATCTCACTGTGGTGCTTGAAGATATTTATCAGCCACAAAACACTAGTGCAGTGCTGCGAACATGCGATTGTTTTGGGCTGCAAGATGTTTATGTAATAGAAAACGACCACGCTTACGATATAAATCCAAACGTGGTGAAAGGCGCCACAAAGTGGCTGCATATTCATAAATACTATGAAGAGGAACACAACTCAATGCGTTGTCTAACCGATTTGAAGGACAAGGGCTATTTGCTTGTAGCCACTTCGCCTAGTGCAAAAAGTGTAGCACTAAACAACCTTCCGCTTGATAAACCCATTGCATTGATGCTTGGAACCGAAAAACATGGATTATCAAATGTAGCGCTTGAAATGGCAGATGTCTGCATCACCATTCCCATGTCCGGATTCACAGAGAGTTTGAATTTATCCGTTTCGGGTGGAATTTGTATTCAGAATATTATGCATCGCATTCGCCAATCGGATGTGCATTGGCAATTATCGGAAGCAGAAAAACTCGATTTGCATCTAGAATGGGTCCGCAAAGTTGTGAAAGACCCAGGGGCTATTGAACGCAGAATGCTTGGACAGAATCAAGAAAAGATCTAATAAAAAGACTGCTTTTCGCGCACCATATTTCGAAGAAGTACGCTAGCTCGGTAGCGCTCTTCGTGATATTCTGCATAAAGCGCATCCATTGTTGCAAGAACATTATGCAAGCCAATTTCATCGGCCCATTGCAGCAAACCTTTTGGATAATTTACTCCTTTGGTCATTGCCAAATCTATATCCTTTACCGTTGCCACTTTAAGGTAGACCGCATCAATAGCATGATTTATAAGATTGCACAGCACACGATTGGTTATCGTTTTCCCCAACTCATCGTTGGTCTGTGGAGCAATTTGTTCTTGGTTCTCAGAATAATCATAGTAGCCTTTTCCCGACTTTTTGCCCAACAAACCTGCTTCAACCATGCGTTGTTGAATTAACGATGGACGATACTTCGAATCCTGATAAAACGCATTATAAACGGTGGAAGTGACTGCAAAATTGATGTCGTTCCCAATTAAATCCATCAACTCGAAAGGCCCCATTCGGAACCCGCCATACGTTTTGAGTGCGTAATCAATTGTAGCTTCATCGGCAATTCCTTCATCCAAAATTCGAAGCGATTCGCCATAAAAAGGACGCGCCACACGATTAACTATGAACCCTGGTGTGTCCTTCGCCATCACTGGAATTTTGCCCCAATGCCGCATCAGTTCAGTCATTTCTTGGGTAAGATTAGGAGCAGTAAGCATAGACGGAATCACTTCCACCAACGGCATAAGTGGCGCAGGATTAAAAAAGTGTAATCCCAAAACTCGTTCTGGACTGCGAAGTTTTCCAGCAATAGCAACCACAGGCAATGAAGATGTATTTGTGGCAAGCACCGTTTCTGAATCGCAAATTATTTCTAACTCCTGAAACAGACCTTGTTTCACTTCCAAATCTTCAATAATGGCTTCCACCACAAGCGTGCAGTGCTTTAAATCGTCCAAAATTCTGGTATAGGTGATGCGCTTAGCACAAACCTTGGCATCCTCTAGGGTCATTTTTCCTTTTTCTGCCAGCATGGTAAACACCTTTTGATGTCCACGTGCAGCACGCTCTAGCGCATCTGGATGGCTGTCGCAAAGCCAAACCTTGTGACCAGCTTGTGCGGCCACCTGAGCAATGCCACTTCCCATAGAACCTGCACCAATTATCCCAACAATTGCGGCACTATTCATGAATCCTTTATTCAAGTTCTTCTACAATAAATTTCTATTGACCTTTAAATTGGGGTAAGCGTTTCTCTAAAAATGCAGCAATACCCTCAGCGTTATCTACAGTTCTTCCAGCCTCGCCTTGCAGGTCGCGTTCTACTGCCAATTGTCCTTCCAAATCATTACTTAAGGAATAGTTGAGGGCTTTTTTTGTAAGTCCGAGACCGCGGGTTGGCATTTGCGCCATGCGTTTGGCTAATTGCATGGATTCGGAGTAAAGCGCATCATCGGCACAAACTTTATACACCAATCCTAGATCCTTAGCTTCTTGTGCTGTAAGCTTGTCGCCCAACATCATCAATGCTGTAGCCCGATGGAAACCCACAATTCGCGGTAGAAAATAGGTGCCGCCTGTATCTGGAATGAGGCCAATATTGATAAACGACTGAATGAATTTGGCACTTTCACAAGCCATCACAATGTCGCAGCAAAAGGCAAGATTAGCGCCTGCACCAGCAGCCACACCATTAACTGCGGCAATCACCGGCTTTTCTATAGCGCGAATTTTGCGCACAATTGGGTTGTATTTGGTTTCA
>Ga0247843_1007071_pt1 | contig 14123 bp, 17 predicted proteins | sample LaCruzMarch2017__FD_192420 | JGI IMG/M metagenome (GOLD analysis project Ga0247843, IMG submission 192420) | Freshwater microbial communities from meromictic Lake La Cruz, Castile-La Mancha, Spain - LaCruzMarch2017_8m | ecosystem: Environmental > Aquatic > Freshwater > Lake | place: Spain...
TCAGGAAAGCGAAAGCGCGAAAAGATAGTCCATCCTGTTTTGTTAACTCCCGCCGTCAGGTCCTCATCCTCTCAAGCCCCTTGAGGTTTGAGGACTAAAATTTCTCTCCACGATTAACTGCTTTCCCTTCTCACTCGCCACTGCTCGCCTGTGGAGTTTTTCCGATTACTCCATCAGGCCGCTACAGTGCCTAGGGCGCTTGGTCTTGACGCCCTGGCCCGTGAAGGGTGAAACCTACTTCACTGGGCTGGATGCTTGTCTCTCGTTTCTGATTTTATGAATTTGAGTTTTTTGTTGCCGAAGACGCGGAGGGATTTTGCTGCCGCTGGGCGGAGGTTGGAGAAAATAGAAGATAGGAGTTCGGCCCAGTTAAGTAGCGAGAGCACTTCACGGGCCAAGGAGATCGGAGATAGGGGGGCGGCGGAGCGGGGAGGGGAAGAAGATTTAACCACGAAAGACACGAATAGACACGAAACAGGCAAAATCATTGATGGCAAAATTATTGGAATTACCGAAGGAGAAGCAGGGCCGTGCTTGGTCAAGCCAAGCGGCGCTGCGTTTTCAAATCCCTCTCCAAGCGAGCTTGCACGGGATTCTGAAAACTCATCGCTCACTCGCTCCGCGAGTGGCCCTGCTTCACCCGCAACCAGTTACTTGCTACCGCCCGCCTGTGGAGTTCGCAGATTACTCCACCAGGCCGCTACAGCACCGGAGGTGCCTACACCCGCTACTAGTTACCCGCTACCGCCCGCCTGTGGAGTTCGCAGATTACTCCACCAGGCCGCGACGGCACCGGAGGTGCCTCTGCTCGACGCTGGGCTGGTTGACACTCGCTGTGCGGCTGTGTAGCATGATTGCATGAAAACGATTAGTTTGACCGATGAGGCTTACGAGAGGTTGAAATCTTGGAAGAGCCCGGAGTGTGATTCTTTTTCCAAGGTGGTTCTTGAAGTAATTCCCAAGAGGGGAACTGCGGCTGATATGGAAAAAGCGTTCCAATCCTTAAAACCTCTTACGGAGGAGGAAGCGAAGCGGATCGAGGAAGCTATGGGCTGGGTAAACTCTTGGGACAATGTGTCCGACACTTGGTCGAGCGTGGCAACTGAGGAGAAACATGCGAGTTGACCGATTACTGGATGCCAATTTTCTGATTTCGCGGTGGCGTCAAGGGGAGAGGAGTGCCGCTGCAACTTGGCTCAATGCGAATGGGGATTTGGTTTTGGGAATTTCCTGGGTGGTCAAGGCCGAATTTTTGCGCGGTGCTGAAGTCGCCGGGCACGATCGAGGGGCGATCAAAGATTTTCTACAGCGTTTTCCGACTGTGTGGCCGATCGATGAGACGCTGGAAATTTACGCCTCGCTTTACGCGGCATTGAAAAAGCGCAACGAACTGATTGGCCCGCATGATCTTTGGATAGCGGCTTGTGCTTTGCAAAAGTCTGTTCCGTTGGTTTCAAGGAAGAAAATAGAATTTGAGCGCGTGCCTGGTTTGGCCCTTGAAACTTACTGATCCCAACACAGCAATCTGTAATCGGCTGAAAGGTGCGCTACCAGTGACTCGCCACGCGCTACAGCGCCGAAGGCGCTTCCCCTCGACTCTTCTGCTCCGGCTACCAGTGACTCGTTACGCGCTACAGCGCCGAAGGTGCTTGCCCTCGACGCTGGTCTCTCGACTCTCGACCTAACGCTTTCTCTTCCATGATTGAACCAGTTGGCTTTCCCTGCCGGTCATCGCCCATGCCATCCGCTGGTGGAAGAAAAACCGCGCGCCCGTCGAATTCGCCTGCTGCATCTACGCCACGGCCCCATTTCTCCACGCCGAGTTCCTCCGCGAGGGATTTCGGATTCTCAAAGAAAAACCCGATGCCGAGTTCGCATTCAGCGTCACCAGTTACGCCTCCCCGATTTTTCGTGCGATTCGTATCGCGGAAAATGGATGTGTGGAAATGTTCTGGCCTGAGAACCAAATGAAGCGCTCGCAAGATTTGCCCGCAGCTTGGCACGACGCCGGTAAATTTTACTGGGGACGAAAAAATGCTTTCTTGGAAAACGAAGGCGTTTTCACCGCCAAATCCTATCCCGTCATCCTCCCGCGACATCTGGTGCAAGACATCGACACACCAGAAGACTGGGAACGCGCAGAGAGGCTGTATCTCACCTCATAAAACTGAATAATAATGAAAGCCTATGAAAAACAATTTCATAGGATGATTTAAAAAACCTCTTGAAAAACATTTCAAAAGATAGAAATTCTTCCCATGCTCACGCACGATAAAAAAGTGCTAAATATTTAATAAAATCCGGTTAAAATATTTCAAAATTAAAATGAACACGCTGACACTCGACTACCCCGAATCCCTGCCAGATAGCGCTCGCTTGTCGCGGCGAGAGTTCGAAAAATCCATGCGTTTTGCCATGGCGGCGAAGCTCTTCGAGTTGGGGCGAATTTCTTCCGGCCAGGCGGCTCAACTGGTGCCTATGGATCGCTACACTTTCCTTAAATCTCTTGGCGAAGCAGGCGTCGCTGCGATTCAATGGGATACTGATGAATTTGCAAGCGAAGCCGACAATGCTTGACATCGTAATCAACACGGGGCCGTTGATTGCCATGGTTGCGGCCACCGGGAACCTTAACTGGCTCCCGAGTCTGTATGGTCGTATTGTGATTCCCTACGAAGTTCTACTCGAAATCGAAGCAGGTGGACCGGGGAATCTTGAAATCATCGCTCTGCGGGCTATCGAGCGCCAAGTTTTGATCGGAGGCCAATCAACTCAAATTGATGCAGCGATGCTCCGCGAGCTTGACCTTGGAGAATCGAGTGTCATATCCAGCGCATTGATTCATGCGATAGACACTGTAGCCATAGATGAGAAAGCTGGCAGAAGATTGGCGCGAATTCATGGGTTGAAAGTTACCGGATCAATTGGTATTCTTCTCAAAGCAAAAAGGCATAATTTCATTCCTAATCTTGGTGAATGCATCGTTCGTATGCGCACTCGCGGAATCTGGATATCTGAAGAGTTAATTCAAGAAGCTTTGAACCGCGCAAACGAATCATGATCAATTGGTCGATTAGCCCTCCCTCCGCTCCCCTATCTCCTATCTGCGATCTCCCATCTTCTGGCGCAACGCGCCCCTCCGCCCTCGACTAATCTTTCAGCCTTCCAGCTTTTCAGCCTTTCAGTTTTTCAGCATTTTCTTCCAAATGTCCACCCTCGACTCCCCGGCCCGTGAAGGGTGAAACCTACTTCACTGGGCTGGACTCTGGTTGCTTGACACTCCTTTTATGAACTTGAGTTTTTTGTTGCCGAAGACGCGGAGGGATTTTGCTGCCGCTGGGCGGAGGTTGGCGCGGTTAGAAAAGCGTGGAGCGGGGAGCTTGGAGCGGGGAGGGGAAGAAGATTTAACCACGAAAGACACGAATAGACACGAAACAGGCAAAATCATTGATGGCAAAATTATTGGAATTACCGAAGGAGAAGCAGGGCCGTGCTTGGTCAAGCCAAGCGGCGCTGCGTTTTCAAATCCCTCTCCAAGCGAGCTTGCACGGGATTCTGAAAACACATCGCTCACTCGCTCCGCGAGCGGCCCTGCTTCACCCGCAACCAGTTACTCGCTACCGCCCGCCTGTGGAGTTCGCAGATTACTCCACCAGGCCGCTACAGCACCGGAGGTGCCTCTGCTCGACTCGGCAGCTGCGCTGGCTGCTTTGCAGCTGGGGAGGATCAGGGAGGTGTGGCGGGATGCGGTGGCGGATGTGCCTTACTATGCGCGGTTGGTGGCGGAGGGGCGGGTGGCGGAGGTCTGGGGAAGTGGTTGGGCCAAGGATATTTTCTAAATGGATTTAAGGTTTACATCGACGGAGGCTTTTTTTCGGGATGCCACTGGGCGGATTGCGACAATGCCGGATGAGCTTGCGGGGGCGGTTCCTGAAATTCATCGCGCTGGGGTGTGCAGTGTTTTGCAACTGGGCGCGATGGTGCCGCCTTGGAGTCCGTGGGTGGGCGTGGAGCGTTTGATGCCGCGAGGCTTGGTGGCGAGACCGAGTGGGTTGGAGCAGGGTGCGGTGGCGGATTTGGAGTCTGCAGCGAACGAGTTGATATCGCGCATCGATGCTGTGCTGGCGGAGATTGAAAAGCCGGTGTTGCTTTTCAGCGGGGGTATGGATTCGGGATTGCTGGCCGCGCGTCTGGCGGCGCTGGGTCGGGATGATGCGGTGCTTTTTCATTATTCGTTCGGAGCGAGTGATGGGGAAACGCGGGTGGCTGAGGCGATGGCACGGCATTTTGGCTTGAAGCTGGAAACCTGCGGCACGGAGGGGCTGGATCCGCTGGCGTGCTTGGAGGTGCCGGGCCGAATTTATCCGATGCCTTTTGCGGATGAATCCACGGCACCGATGTTTGGCCTGGCCAGCGTGGTGGCGGAGCGATTCGGAGGAGAGGGAGTGACCGTGATCGATGGCACGGGGGCAGATGGGGCATTTGGGATGGGGGCGAAGGTGCGCCAGTGGATGAAGATTCTGAAAATTCCCAAGGGGGTGCGCCAGGTGCTTGGGATGCCGTATGGCGGGGGGGCGTGGTTGCGGCGCGGCAGGGTGGAGTATTGGCCGCGGTTGATGGAGAGGTCTTGCTCGAGATCGCCTCTGGCGGCTTGCATCGCACAAAATCCGCTGGCGGGGGTGCTCTACTCGGGGGAGCACTCTGGGGAGGTCTGCCGCGCTCTGGATGCTTGGGTGCGTGAAGACGCGGGGGTTGATGTAATGCGGGGAATGGTGGTGGCTGATCTGGGGTTGACCTGTGCGAATATTTTTGCCCAAAAGGGTGCGCCGGTGCTGAGGGGGGCGGGGTTAAAGATTTCTTACCCGTTTCTTTCTGATGCGATGGTGGAGCTTGGGCTGGCTGTGCTAGGGAGGGAGTTTTCGTTGAAGCCTAAGGAAATTCTGCGTGTGGCGCTGAAGAGGCAGGTTCCGGCGGAATTAGTGGATCGGCGGAAGTCGGGGTTTGTGGATCCGGCGCAGAGTGTTTTTTTGAGTGACGGATTTTTGGAAATTTTGGACGCGGCTGTGGAGTGTTCGGCGCCGATCGGGGATTTGCTGGTAAAAAAGAATGTCGCGAGGGCTTCTGGAGTTTTGCGAAGCGGGCGCTTGCTTGCGCAGCAAACGCTCAATTGCCTATGGGCGATTGCGTTTACCGATCGCTGGTATCGGTCAAGCCGGAAAGCGCGAAGCGCGCCAGAAGATAGGCCCAGTGAAGTAGCAGACGCCCCAAGTGGACTATGGCAGCGTCCACGGGGCAAAGCACTTCACGGGCCAAGGAGATAGGGAGGCGGCGCGGGCCGCCGATGTCGGAGGACTGAGGTCTGATGGCGGAGAGGCGGCGCAGCCGCCGTGGCGAGTAACGAGTAACGAGTAACGAGTAACTTGTGGGGAAGGGTAGACAAAATCATGGGTGACAAAATCATTGGCAGCAAAATGATGGGAACCACGGATGACTCGGATATACACGGATGGAGAACCACAATCGAGCGCCAGGGCGGGCGTGAGAACGAGCAACCGAAGGTTGGCCCGAAGGGTGAGGGAGTGGGAACGACCGAATCAAATCACACGAAATTACACGAAAGGGAGAAGCAGGGCGGCGCCCAGGGAACCTGTGCTAGCGCTTCCGAACCAGACTCCCTGACAAGCAAGCTTGCCGACTCGCCTGTTTCTGAATCGCCCTCTCGCTCCGCGAGCGGCCCTGCTTCTTTACCCGCTACGAGTTACTCGCTACCGCCCGCCTGTGGAGTTCGCAGATTACTCCACCAGGCCGCTACTGTGCCAGAGGCGCCTTCTCCTGCTACCAGTTACGCGCTACTGCTCGCCTGTGGAGTTTTTCCGATTACCCCATCAGGCCGCTACAGCGCCCGAGGGCGCTACTGCCCGATTCTATGAGGGTGGGCAGACTTTTTGGGGTAGAAAAATAATTGTCAATTATTGTTGACTGAGGGTGCACTTGGTAGGATTAGATACTTGGCGTGAGGAGAGAGAAACCACATGCGGGGCTCTTGTGCGGGGCTTGCTGGCGTGAGCTTGGCGCGGAGTATGCTGTGCCTGTGGGGACTTTGCTTTTACAAAAAAAATCGGCCGGGGAACCTCAGTCCCCGGCCGAGTGGATTGTCTCGTTAGGTGGTGGCGTGGTGGGCTTCTTCTGCCAAGATATCAGCCAACCTTCGCCGTTTCGCGCTTGATGGGGGTCATCGGTTTTTCAACCGGTGGCTCCCGCAAGCCTATCGCTGGTCCGAGTTGTCGTCGGTTGCCTTTGAAGCTGCGGAGCGGCGACCTCTTTTGATTTCGGACTCGGTCTTGAATCCGCTTGCGCGGAGCAACTGGGAGTCTTCACCAAAAGCGGGGTGGCTCGCAATGGCTTTGGCAAGGCGTTTGGACATCAACATGGCTTTTTTCTCGGCTTCGTGGCGGGCTTTGATGCCGCCTCGGACGAGTGCCTTGTGTTTGTCCAAATTTTCGACAGCGGCTTGGAGCTCCAAGTTGTGGGACAGGAAGTCGCCGAGCGTCATGCCCGCGAATTCGATGTCTTTGGCCATGGAGGACCACGCTGCCTCTTGCTTGCGCAAGCGCTTCAAAACTGCTGTGGAATTAGTTTGTAACATATTCGTCGAATAGAATTGAACTGCGTTTTTGGGTTGCCCCGGCGGGGTAAGCGCCGGGCTATCTCTGGGCCACCGTGGTTGGTTTGTGCGGGTCCAGGGACCGGCGCTATAGTTCGCCGGTATGGGCCCGCCGGGATAAACCGGATGGCACACGCGCTTCGGAGACTCCCGGCCGCTTGCGCGGCGCATGTCTCGTTCACTTGCCATGTATTTTTGCATTTAGCGCATGTGCTGTCAACGGGAAATCTCTATGTAGTAGAAAAAATAAACAAAACCACAACAGGTAGTGCATGAGCGGGCCGGATTCGATGTAAAACAACTATATTTTAGCATGAAAAGACTGGCGTTTGTATTTGATAATTTCGGGCCATACCATGAATCGCGGGTGGGCGCGGTGGCAGCGACGGGCCTGTGGGAGGTGACTGGGGTGGAGTTGCATCCACGGTCGAGGACTTATGACTGGGAACCGGGCGAGGGGAGGACTGGGGCGTTTCGGAAGATTTCTTTGCCTAAGGTGGAGTGGAGGGGGCGAGCGGAGCGGCAGGCGTTGAGGCCGCATCTGGAGCGCGTGCTGGGGGAGTGTGGGCCGGATGTGGTGTTTGTGAATGGCTGGGGGGATTTCCTGTCGCTGGAGACGATGGCCTGGGCGAGGCGCACGGGGGTGCGGCTGGTGGTGATGAGCGAGACGCGACGGGTGGATGGGGCGCGGTCGTGGTGGGGGGAGTGGGTGAAGTCGCGGATCGTCTCTTTATGCGATGCGGGGTTGTGCGGGGGGGAGTCGCACCGGCGGTATCTGGGGGAGTTGGGGTTGGCGCAGGAGCGGGTGGCGCTGGGGTATAATGCGGTGGATAATGATTTCTTCGCGGCTGCGAAAAAATCAGGACAACAGGACGACGGACGACGGAACTACAGGGAGGGAAGCGAAGCGCCGGAAGATAGGGAAGATGATTCAACCACGAAAAAACACGAAAAAACACGAAACGGGGAGAAGCAGGGCGACGCCCAGGGAACCTGTGCTGGCGCTTCCGAAACAGACTCCCTGACAAGCAAGCTTGCCGACTCGCCTGTTTCTGAATCGCTCATCCGCTACGCGGATAACCCTGCTTCCTCACCCGCTACGAGTTACTCGCTACCGCCCGCCTGTGGAGTTCGCAGATTACTCCACCAGGCCGCTACAGCGCCGGAGGCGCCTACACCCGCTACCAGTCACTCGCTACTCGCTACAGCGCCGGAGGCGCTTCCGCAGCCCTACTTCTTGGCTTCGAATCGATTTGTAGAGCGAAAAAATTTGGGGCGATTGATTCGGGCGTATGCGAGGTATTGCGCGGGGCGCGCTGCGGAGGAGATAGAAGACGGAAGATGGAAGATAGGGGAGAGGGGGAGCGAAGAAAAACCTGAATCGCTGAAAGCGGAAAGCGGAAAATCACCCGCCACCAGTGACTCGCCACTCGCCACTTCGCCGATAGGCGAACAACGCCGCGGGGTTTGGCCGATGGTTTTATTGGGGGATGGGGAGTTGCGGGGGGATCTGGAGGGGCTATGTGGGGAGCTGGGGTTGAGAACGGAGAGGAAATTCTCACACGGAGGCACGGAGCACACGGAGGGCGAAAACTTAAAACTTAATTCTTACAAACTTAAAACTTCAGCCGAAGCCGGCCTAGTCGTCTTCGCGGGTTTTCGGCAGGTGGAGGAATTGCCGTTTTTTTACGCTGGGGCGGGGGCGTTTATTCATCCTGCGCTGGCGGAGCCTTGGGGGTTGGTGATCAATGAGGCGATGGCGAGTGGGTTGCCGATTCTCTCGAGCAAGAATGTGGGGGCGGCGGAGGAGTTGGTGCAAGAGGGTGTGAATGGTTTTTCGTTTGATCCGGAGAATGTGGATGAGCTGGCGGCGCTCATGGGGCGTGTGGCAGCGATGTCGCCGGAGGAGCGAGTGGCGATGGGGGAGGCGAGCCGGAGATTGATCGCGGAGTGGGGGCCGGAGCGTTTCGCGCGGGGGGCGGAGGAGGCGGCGCGATTGGCGCTGGCGGGGCCTGCGAAGAGGGCGGATGTGTTTAATCAGGTGTTGCTGGAGGTTTTGATTCGGAGGTGAGGCCGCTGTGCGGCCGATGGCGAGTAACTGGAAACGAGTGCGGAGAGGTAGGCGGCGCAGCCGCCGTGGCGAGTAACGGGTAAAGGGTAAAGAGTAAAGGGTGGGGAGAGGTAGACAAAATCATTGGCAGCAAAATGATGGGAACCACGAATCACACTAAATGACACGAAAGGGAAGGCGCAGGGCGGTGCTTGGGCAAGCCAAGCTGGCGGCGTTTTTGCAAACCCACTTGCAAGCGAGCTTGCCGATGGCTTTTCAAAAACTCCGCTCCATTCGCTTCGCGCATGACCCCTGCTTTTTTACCCGCAACAAGTCACCCGCTACCCGCTACCCGCTACCCGCTACAGCGCCGAAGGCGCTTGCCCTCGACGCTTTTGTTGATTTTTAAATGATGAAGATTGCTTTAACGACGGGATCGCTCTCGCGGGATGCGGGGGGGCTTTTTGAGAGTGTGCGGGCGATGGGAAAGGGACTCTCCGAGTTGGGAGTGGGGGTGTCCGTCTATGGTCTCCGGGATCAAAACTGGGGGCGGGATGAGAAGGCGTGGGATCCGTTGCGGGCTCGCGCTTTTTCTTTTATCGGGCCGAGGGCGCTCGGCTGGTCTCCCGAGATGGACGCGGCGTTGGATGAGGAGTGCCCGGATGTGGTGGCGCTGCAGGGGCTGTGGCAATATTCTTCGATCGCGACGCGGCGTCAGTGGAGGCGGCGGGGGGTGCCGTATGTGATTTCGCCAAGGGGTATGCTGGACAAATGGGCGCTGGCGAACTCGCGTTGGAAAAAGGCGTTGGCGGCGTGGGTTTTTGAAAATGCGGTGCTGCGCGATGCGGCGTGCTTGCATGCGCTGTGCGAGTCGGAGGCGGATGCGATGCGGGCTTATGGGTTGCGGCAGCGGATCGAGGTGGTGCCGAATGGGGTGGAGTTGCCGGCGGAACCGGCAGGAGATAGGAGATCGAAGATAGGAGATAGGGTAGGGCGGCGGCGGTTGGTTTTTTTAGGGAGGATTCATCCGAAGAAGGGGCTGGTGGGGTTGATCCGGGCGTGGGCGGCACTTCGCAATTCGCCATCCGCCATACGCGATTTCGCAGAGTGGGAGTTGGTGGTTGCGGGATGGGATCAGGGTGGGCATGAGGGGGAGTTGAAGGGGCTTTGCGGGGAATTGGGATTAAGGATTGCTGATCGCGGGGCACTGATGGCGGAGCAGAATTCACCCGCTACCAGTTACTCGCTACCCGTGACGGCACCGGAGGTGCCTTTGCTCGACTCTGAACGCTCGACGCTCGACTCGGCCGAAGTGCTTTTCTTCGGCCCGGCGTTTGAGGAGGAGAAAAAGGCGTTGCTGCGGAGTGCGGAGGCGTTTATTTTACCGAGTTACAGTGAGGGCCTGCCGATGTCGGTGCTGGAGGCGTGGTCGTATGGTTTGCCGGTGGTGATGACGCCGGAGTGCAACTTGCCGGAGGGCTTCGCCAGCGGCGCTGCGCTGGAAATTCGGAATTCGGAAATGGGAAATGCGAAATGGGATGGGTTGCGGGAGTTGATTGAGATGCCAGGGGCACAGCGGTGTGCGATCGGGATGCGGGGCAGGAGACTCGTCGAGGATAAATTTACCTGGCCGAAAGTGGCAGCGCGGATGAAGGAGATTTATGAGAGTTTGCTTTGAGGGGAAATTTTGAACCACCAATCACACCAATTCACACGAAAGGGGAGAAGCTCAGGGCTGTGCTTGGACAAGCCAAGCTGCCGGCTTTTTTGCAAACCCACTTGCACGCGAGCTTGTCGATGGTTTTTCAAAAACTCCGCTCCATTCGCTTCGCGAATGACCCTGCTTTTTCCCTCGACCGCTCGTCCCTCGATTGCTTCGGTCACTCCCGCGACTCTCACCCTATGGGCTACCTGCGGTAGGCTTCCCCGCGCAACCCTTGCGCCGGTGGTCTCGACGCTTTAGAATTTTGAAAAACCATGAGTGAACAGATGCAATCGGATTTGAAGCCGGAGGAGTTGGAAGAGATTTTTCGGGCGGAGAGGCTGAAGGGGGCGGGATTGGCGAACGAGGAAATTCGTTTGTGGAATTGGAAACTCGATGCCGATCATGCGCGGCGGATTTATGAATGTTGTCGGATGGAGACGGGGCATTTGGATTATTATGTGAAGTCGGATGGTGTGGTGTCCTATATGTTTCCAGCGGTGCTGGGAGCGTTCGCGGGAAAATGTGCGCTGTGTGGTTGGGATGCGAATCGGCGCGACGAAATCCGAAAGGCGTTGAAGTCAGCCGAGGGTGTCATGTTTCCGATGCCGGAACTGGGGGGCTGGGTGAAAGCGGTGGAGGACAAGGTGCGATCGTGCGCGGCTGGGCATTCGGGATGGGAAATTTGGCGCTTGATGCGAATGCTGCGCGTGAAGGTGGAGGAGCCGAAGGCGGCGAGGATCGATACAGCGCAATACGATTAGCCGCAGAGCGGCGCGCGTGTTCTGAAAAAAGCGGCGGCCTTCGGCATTATCTGGGCGGTTTCCAAGAACCCGCGCACGCGGTCGTTGGCGCTGGTGGTCTGCCTGATCACGCTCCCGTGGTTTTTGCTGGATCGCACGCGGAATACGATGCTGGCGGTGGTGCTGCCGGGCTTGCTCGCGTGGGTGTTTGTGCGATTGAAAGGGGGGCATTTTTGTGAAGGTGGGGATCTTGGCGGCGGCGTTTCTGGTGACGGAGGGGTGGATGAAATTCGTGATCGAGACGCGGAGCGGGGCGAATGTGGCGCTGGTCTTCCAGCAGATCGGCATCGCGGGTGTGGTGGAGCAGGTGGAGTCGACCGAGGCGAAGCATGCGGGGCTGAACATGCTGGAGGAACTGGCGTGGGTGAATAACTTCATCGACAAGGGGACATACCAAGTAAACAACGGCGCGAGATATTTTGCGGAGCTGGTGAATCCGATCCCGCGCGGGCTGTGGCAGGGCAAGCCGCTCATCGGAATCGACTACGCGATCGCGCGCGGGCAACTCTACGGGGACCAAAAAGAAGGCGAAGCGGGCGTGGGGGCGACGATCTCGACGGGGATGATCGGGCAGGGGGTGGTGAATTTCGGGTCATTCTTCGGCGTGCTCGCCGCCGCGTTCTTGATGGCGCTCTGGGTGGCGATCCTCGCGCGGCAAGACCTGAAGGGGGACAAGACCGGCCGCATGCTCCTCTTCTTCATCGGCTGCGTGCTCACCTTCAACCTCGGCCGCGACATCACCCTCATCACCCTCTATCCGTTCGTATTTGGGTATGTGATGCTCACCATCTGGGCGCAAGTCAACGGGGAGAAGTAGGCGGCGCAGCCGCCGTGGCGAGTAACGGGTAACTGGTAACGGGTGGGGAGAGGTAGGCGGCGCAGCCGCCGTGGCGAGTAACGAGTAACGGGTAACGAGTAACTGGTAACTGGTGGGGAAGGGTAGACAAAATCATTGGCAGCAAAATGATGGGAACCACCAACCACACGAATTGACACGAAAATAGGGAGCTTGGAGGAAGAAGTTTTGAACCACGGATGGCTCGGATATACACGGATTGCAGAGAAGCCAGCAGGGCTACGCTTGGGCAAGCCAAGCGGCGCTTCCGAATCAGACTTGCTGCCAAGCAAGCTTGCCGACTCGCCTATTTCTGAATCGCTCACTCGCTCCGCGAGTGGCCCTGCTTCACCCGCAACCAGTCACTCGCTACCGCCCGCCTGTGGAGTTCGCAGATTACTCCACCAGGCCGCTACAGCGCCAAAGGCGCTTGCCCTCGACCGCTCGTCCCTCGCCTCTCGACTCCCCTGTGGCTACCACATCCACTATCCATTCCGCGAAGGTTTGAGCGGGGTTGCGAAATTTGCTTGTCGAATCGAAACTTTGATTTTATAGAAAACCTATGCCTGCAACTCTCGTTAAAAAACCTCGGGAAATATCTGCGAGCGCCAAGGTGCGTGTTAAAAAGCGTGCTGGAGAGTCCGGTGCTGCCAAGCCTCTGAAGTCGCCGCTCTCTAAAAAGCCGTTTGCATATTTGATTGGCTGCATTGAAGGGGCTCCGGATTTGTCCACGCGAAAAGGCTACAACACGAATTGAAAGCGATAGCGGATACAGGGTTTCTCGTGGCCGTTGCAAACCAGCGTGATCAATATCACGATTGGGCGGCTGATCTGCTGGGTGGTTTGCAAACGCCATTGCTCACATGCGAAGCTGTTCTCTCGGAAACCGCATTTCACTTGAAATCGAGTCGAACAACTCTGCTCATGGTGGCAAGTGGGTTGGTGAGGATCGCCATGAGTTCGGAGGATCAATGGACGCATTTGCTTCGGCTGGCCGAACAGTTTGATGATCAGCACCCGGATTTGGCGGATTTGTGCATAATCCGGTTAAGCGAAATTTATCCTTCTCACAAGGTCTTGACAGTTGATGGTTCCGATTTTCGAGTTTACAGGCGCAATAATCGTGAACTCATTCCGGTGATTTGTCCGCCAGGCCACTGAATATTTTTGTTGTTTGGGGCAGGGGGTGGTGAATTTCGGGCCATTCTTCGGCGTGCTCGCCGCCGCGTTCTTGATGGCGCTGTGGGTGGCGATCCTCGCCCAGCAAGACCTGAAGGGGGACAAGACCGGCCGCATGCTCCTCTTCTTCATCGGCTGCGTGCTCACCTTCAACCTCGGCCGCGACATCACCCTCATCACGCTCTATCCGTTCGTATTCGGCTATGTGATGCTCACCATCTGGGCGCAGATCAACGGCGAGAAGTAGCCCCCCGTCAACGGATAGCTGATAGCTGATAGCTGATAGCTGATAGCTGATAGCGGATGGCGGAGGACTGATTGGCCTGTCGGCCGATAGCGGATTTCTGATGGGGGGCCGAGGCCCGATGGCAGATAGCGGATTTCTGATAGCGGATAAAACCAAATAGAAAAATCGATTATGAATGAATATAAAGACTTCGAAGAGATGGAGGTTTGGCAGGATGCTCAGGACTTGGCGGTGGATGTCTATGAGGATTTTGCCTCGGTGAGGGATTTTTCCTTTTGCGATCAAATCAAGCGTGCGGCGGTTTCGATTTCGAACAATATTTAGCCTGTGAAGTCGGCCATGTTTTATGTTTATGTGCTGCAATGTAAAGATTCTCAAAATTACACGGGCTGCACGCGAGATTTGCAAGAGCGCATGGCCTGGCATCGATCGGGGAAAGTTTCCTCTACAGCTTGTCGTTTGCCGGTGGAGCTAATTTACTATGAGGCCTGTTTAGATGAAAAAGATGCATTCAAGCGAGCTTTTTGCAAAACCCAAAAAACTGACGCCGTCAAAATGGCCCCGATTTTGAAAACTCCTAAAATTGGCATGAATTTCGATTTAAAATTCCAAATCTTATGTGAAATTCGGAGAATTGACCCGA
>Ga0247843_1007072_pt1 | contig 14123 bp, 7 predicted proteins | sample LaCruzMarch2017__FD_192420 | JGI IMG/M metagenome (GOLD analysis project Ga0247843, IMG submission 192420) | Freshwater microbial communities from meromictic Lake La Cruz, Castile-La Mancha, Spain - LaCruzMarch2017_8m | ecosystem: Environmental > Aquatic > Freshwater > Lake | place: Spain...
CGCGCCAAAAGAATGACCTACATAAAGTACATAATTATTTATGTGGACATATCTAGTCTAACCAACAAAGTTGAGGAGCATTGTGCATTCCCATCGTTACTGAGCCTTATTTGCGGCTACTTACGAATTTTCAGCAAGTCGTTCCTGCGCGCGCAAGGGAAAATCGACACGTCTTATCCCCATTGTTATTCCCTTGCCCACACAACAACAAACGACATGATATCCTCGTGTTTACTAACTGTATCGAATTACCCCGCCCTCTTTAAACATGAGGAGGGTCTGTCGTCGTCATCATCGTCATTGTCAAATGCGACATCGACTGCGTTTGATGTCACGACATGGTTGGCCTACTTGGAGGATATTGATGATGTACTCGATGTAATGAATGACTATATTAATATTAACAACGATAATAGTTATATGATCGGACGTCGTGACGACGAAGAAGAAGAAGGTGACAACGATGGAGTAAAAAAGAAGAAGAAGAAGAAGAAGGATGGCAGCATGACCGCCAAAACGACCACCATCGAAGGAGGCGGACGCATATTCCATATTTCGGATGCGGTCGCGCCGGGGATAACGCATTGCAATACCTCGTTCTGCGAAGAAATGCGCGAGTTGAATAAGGTCAGGATCATCGTGGGCGAACGCGCCGCGTCGTTATTGCCGGGGAGCTATAAAATATGGAAGAATCATTTATCGTTCTATGTTACGCTAATTGCAAAGACGGAAGAAGAAGGAGGAGACGGAAAATACGGTAATGTCGTTCCACATTACCACCTCGCATCATCGTCATCATCAACAACAACAGCAACAACAACAACAACGAGGTATACCAACCTCTACAATACAATAGTGGCAACATATGAACGATCATTGGTACGATTACATCGTATGCCGTACATCTGGCTTAACTACGCTGCATTCGTCGCGACGTATAATCCGACGTATAATCCCACGACCGTACGTCGTATATACGATCGTGCATTATTGAGTTTACCAGTCACGCAACATGATCGTATATGGGAAGATTATATATTTTGGATTACTGGATTACTACCCACCTCCTCCACTGACGACAACGACGTTGACAATAGTGGTGGTGGTACTACTACTACTACTACTCGGGTGGGAGGAGGACGAAGGAATAATTATCACAAGGTGAAATATGGTTTTGATAGTCCATTAGTATCATCATGGCGTAAACGTGGTTGGTATACTACTACTACTACATCATCATCATCCAACAACAACAACAACACTGCAGCAGCAGCAGCTACTACTATTATTACTACCGTACCGACCGAAACTGCCATACGTATATTACGTCGATATACAACCTGTTATGATAATAATTATATTGAAACTATGGCAATGTTATGTATAACAAAATATTCACGTTATGGCGAGGCTGCATCATTATTATTACAATTGTTAAACAACAACAACAATTTAGGTGGTGGTGGATTCATAAGTCCGAATGGCACGACACGTCATGAACTATGGCTACGGTTTGCAGATGTTTGTACGCAATATCCTCATGAGGCCAAAATTGCGGGTGTGGATTTCGATTGTATAATACGTGCTGTATTACAGCGAGGAGGAGGAGGAGAAGGTAAAGGAGGGACGACGTCATTAGTAATCGGTAATAGTAATAGTAGTAGTAGTAGTAGCGGGGGAATACTAAGGAATGACACTGCTGTAAACTTTGACTTGGTCGATGAGAATAATAAAGACTTGTCATCATCATCATCGTCCGACTTTATTATTAGTCATGGCCTGGGTGAGATGGAGGGCACACTATGGACACGATTGGCCGAGTATCATATCCGTTCGGGTAACTTTGAATTAGCCCGTTCTATCTATGAGGAGGCATTAGATGCCATAACACGTGTGCGGGACTTTAGCTTAGTCTTTGATGCATATGTTAAATTTGAGGAGGGGGTTATTGAGGCAATGATGGAAATTATGGAGGATGATGATAATGACGAAGAAGAAGAAGAAGGAGAGGAGGAGAAGGAAGTTAAGGCCAAGGATGACTCAGTGACAACTGCTGCTACTAATGATGATGATGAGGACATGGACATCCTCCTTGGAGATGGTATGATCAAAACTTCATCATCAACAAACAATAATAATCATGATGATGAGCATAATAATAATGAAGGATCATCAGCAGATGTCGACCTTGCCATTTCCCGTGCTGAGCATCTAACCTCCCGACGACCACTATTACTTAATCGGGTATTACTACGTCAAAATCCACACAATGTTGGTGAATGGGTAAAACGATCCAAGTTATTTTTAGATTTGAATGAAATTGATATGGCAGCATCGTCACTCGAGGAGTCATTAAAGGTGGTATCATCACGTAAATGTGTTAACGGTTCACCATCAACATTGGTACTAACATTGGTTAATATACATGAATATCAACGGAAGGATGTGGATACCGCACGCAATATCTATGATAGAATCTGTGTCAATATGGAGTATGAATTTCATGATCCTGAGGATTTGGCGCAATGTCATGCATCGTGGGTCGAGTTGGAACTACGACAGGAAAATTGGGATATGGCATTGAACTTGGCACGTCGTGCCGTGTCTGGCAGAGTCGGTGGTGGAAATAAGGGTGTTTCGAGTAGTAGCAGCAATAGTAGTAGTAGTAGTAAGGCGGTTCGGGGACTGCCACGGAGTTTACGATTGTGGAACTTATTATTTGATTTAGAGGAGTCATTGGGGACAGTCCAAACAACCAAGGATGCTTATGATCGTGCATTTGAATTAAAGGTCGTTACCCCCTCGCATGTATTAAATTATGCATCATTCTTAAAAGACAAGAAATATTTTGAGGAGTCATTCGCGGCGTACGAACGTGGACTTGGACTATTCCCATTCCCGCATGCAGGTGCCACGGTACTATGGAAGAATTATTTGACCAATTTCTTAGAACGGTATGATGGGTCTAAAACACCACGTGTACGTGAATTATTCAATCGGTGTCTGAACGAGTGTCCTGCGGAGGAATCTCCTGAATTCTTTATATTATATGGTGACTATGAGGAAACGCATGGACTAACAAAACGTGCCCTGCAAGTGTATGAACGCATGTGTAATACTGTCCCGCCCAGTGAACGGTACACTGCCTATCGACTATATATTGCAAAAGCAATTCAATACCTTGGCGTAACCTCCGCTCGTCCAATATATGAGACTGCCATCTCAGCTCTTGAGGATGGACCAGCCTCACGCATATGTCTTGAATATGCCAAAATGGAAACAGGTTTGCGTGAGATTGATCGTGCTCGTACAGTCCTCATTTATGGTTCACAACTTGCCGATCCTCGTCGTGATCCAAACTATTGGAAGATATGGCATGAATTTGAAGTATCGTACGGCAATGAGGAGACATTCCGTGAAATGTTACGTGTTAAGCGTAGTGTACAGGCGGCATTTTCAACTGTGAATTACAACGCTGCTGAAATGGGAGCTAGTCTACCGCAGGTAGACACAATGACAGAAGACGATGCAATGGAAATGATCCGACAGGAGGCAGAACGGGAGGGTGTGAGTTTAGAGAAAAAACCAGTGGTGGGGGGCTTCGTTCAGAGTAAAAAACGTACCACTGATACAATGTTAGACTTGGGTGAGGTTGAACAGCGTGCGGCAAGGTTGCGTGAGGCTGCAACTGCTGCTGCGGGTGGTGGGGGTGGCGAAATTGATATTGACGATGAAGACTGAGTAGGACTAATGGCGTCTCATCAGAGTGATAATCGTATATAAAACCTTGGATTTATTGTTGTACGAATGAACTTTCACTTTGGGAATCTAACTATCAACAACGAAAGAACAATGTAAGATAGAATCTTATTACAGTTATAATTCTCTAACACTTGTCTTAAAACTTGGCAGGGGCTCTAGCAACCTTCTTCTTGGCCTTCGTCGACAGGGGTTGGATAATCTTCCCAGCCCGTACAAGTATCGCCGGTCTACTCATTTCCTTCATTCCATGGATTGTATTCCACTCTTGTCCAATATTGCCTGATATTGCACGTTCATACTCCTCCCGAGAACGGTAGGGGTAGGGTATTTCAGCCAGTTGGAACTTGGCCGTCTTCTTTAATCGTTTTTCATTAATAATGACAGTCGAAATTCCATCATCCTTCCGTTTTGGCTGTTGTGCCGCCAATGCCGCCTTCTTGGACAATGGGGCACTGAGTTTGGGAGACAGCATGCGTTGTTGCTTCCTTGGTGGGGGTGCACCAGCACCAGCCCAACTACCCCACCCGGATACAACTGTTGTTTCCTCTTTCTTTTGTCGTGTTGGATTGTCACGTTCTCTCATGCGTTCTTTTTCTTTCTTAAACTCCTCCTCGGCATATAAGTTTGCCGGTGTTGCGAATGCACGTCGAACCAACTCGGCTTGACTTAGATCCGCAATACCAGAGGGTGTAGCTCCCACAATCTTGTTGGTAATGTCCTCCGGTACCTTGTTGTGCGGTTGATCATCATCATCAACAACAACAACATCGTCATCGTCTCGTTTCCGCTTGTCACTCTTATTCTCACGAACAATATCAACGAGCATAGATGCTGCGTCGTTAATGTTGACCGTGCGAAGAAGAGTCGTGGTTGACTTCTTCGTACTTTTCGACACAATCCATGGATTCTCTTCCTCCTCAACCGGTAACGAAACAGGCTCAATCTTGTTATTGGTCAATGCCGATAGATTATCCGCAGCACCATCCTTCCTCCTCCTCGATTTCTTAGCCTTTCCAATCCCCTTTTCTAACTCCATCTTCTCAGAAACGTTACCATTATTGTCATTACCTCCTCCGCCATCTAGCTCTGTGCTTTCACTGACCTTCACGGCAAAATTATCTCCTCTACCAAAGACTAGTGATGATGCAACTATCTTGCCCTCAGGCATTATCTTGTTCGTTTCGGCTTCTGTTGCCACCTTCGTCTTGGCAGCAATAGAAGACTTACGTTCCGTAACATCATAATCATCAATATCAGAGTCATCGGATGACATGCCCGCTAATTCATTTGCCTCCAGCTCTTCCAACAGCTTTCGTGCCTCCTCCTTTGCACGTGCACGTTGGGATTCCATCCCTCGCTTCATGAATTCAAGTTGGAATAATCCCTTGCCTTTCTTCGTTTTCTTGCCATCTCCATCATCGTTGTCATCAATGTCATCATTACGGGTTTCCATAAGTATATCACGTGCTCTCTTGAGCAAATCCTCCTCTGTTTCATCCTCATCGTCCTCCTCGTCGCCACCCCTCCCATCGCCACCACCGCCCATGGCCTTGCGCCGCAACTCCTCTCCCTTGGCAATTTGCATACTTAATGCTCGTCGTTCCTCGACATCCATCTTACTCCCCCGTCGTAACATATGTCGTGCCCATTTACTTGTATTCTTATGTGCCAATGTCATACGTTCACGCATTCTATCCATCTCTTCACGTTCGATCCGTTCTCGATCATCATCATCATTGTCATTATTACCATTACCACGTGCAGACTCAGACTCACCCTCCTTAAGTCGATCACGTTGTCGTTTACGTATCTTACGATATTTTTTTGACTTGATCTTATTAATACGATGATTCTTCTGCTCTTCGTAGAACATCAATGCACGTAACTTTGCCAATTCACCATGACGTTTTTTATATTCTGTAATTGATATAATATTGGATCCTAAATCATCCTCATCCTCATTCTCCCCTTCTCCTACTCCCATAAGTTGCATCTTTTCCTTTTGGGCCATACGTACCTCATCATCCATCCCTGCCTTTTCTAATGCAATATGTAACTCTTTTTCAAAATCATTACATGGTATAAATTTATCAACCAACGTATCACGTGTGACACGATGTGTCGTGGCCCCGCCTGGATTGGTACGAAAGTCTAATGTCTCAGCATCTCTTCCTTCATGTATAGCATCTTGCCAATTGGTTACATCCTTGGTGGTGGATTCATAGTGAACTAATCGTGATGCACGATTGGATAATACACGTGATACCGGTACGGACGTGGTTTGTACTTTTGGGGCACCATGTACATCTTTGCCAGAAGATAAAGCACGCATTGATTTTTGGACTGAGGTGAAGTCAGCAGTATCGGCAATGGAACCCATTAATGAATCTAACGTTAATAAATTATTGCTGTTGCCATTGTGAGTAGTAGTGTTGTCATTGTCGTTGGAGGTGAATGCACCTGATCGGTATTCACTTTCAGGCAATCGAACAGCTGCCATGGCCGAGGGTGTTGTTAATGATATCCGACCTCCACCTTCACTACCTTTATTCGTACTGGGTTGTGTTGGTGTTTGATTATCAAGGTTGTTTAATAGATCGAGCATGTATTGTCCACCATCATCGTCTTCTTCGCCGTCGTCAGACCCTGCCCAATCGTTTTCGTCACTTTCATCCTCCTCCTCGTCATCGTCGTCACTGCCGTCACTGTCAATTTCTCCATCTTTTCTGTCACTGTCGTCGTCGTCGTCATCATCATCGCCATTCTTCAACTTCTTTTTCATCAACTTGGATGACGAGGAGGCAAACATACCACCATACATCAATTCATCATCCGAATTGAATGCCTCATCCTCATCAATCTCTTCATCAGAGTCACTGTCATTCATCCGACCGTCGATGATACGCGGCTCCTTCATCTTCATGATGAGAACTGCGCTGGCTGCCTGCGCCGCTGTCGCTTCGTTTTTGTTGGGTATTCACAATCGTTCCCCTTACTCGATTGAAGTTGTATGGTGGGGAGGGAACGTTTTTGCGGGAACAAGCCGCTGAGGCGCGGGCCACGCCTAGCCTGCTTCCGGAAGGAACACATCTTGGATAAAATTATAACACTGCTTCATAACGAGTCTTACTGACAATAACGACGCTCGTAATGTTACGACAACGATTAGTAGCTCCTAGCCAAGATGATATCACCAGATGCGGAGAAGCAAAAGGAGGATACATTATCTCTTCCACCGGAGCAATATCAAGCAGAATCGCTTCAACAAGAACAATCATCTGCATTACCGTCAACCTCCCCCTCCTCCTCGTCTCTTCCACGAAGATCATCTCTCGGCTCTAATCCTAATGCTTCTGCTCGACGAATCCAAGGGGCATATAGTAAATGTCAACAGAGTAATAATTCTGGATCCGCTGCCATCCCTATTCCTGTTTCAAATAAGAAAAATTCCAAGGCAACAACAACGATTAACAAGTTACGTAAAGAGGCTATCCAAGCTCACTCCTCATCGGGTGGGAACACCGCCACCGTAGTAAATTCATCATTTACATCCACACACAATTTACCATCCCGACGTCGATTATCAATCGAACGGATCAAGGGTTCCTATAGTCAATTATCACGTGCATTACACGAATCCAACGTTGGTGCCGATAATTCCCCGTCGTCTGCTGTTGACCAGCAAACTACCACTCCTGGTGGTGCTACTGTTGCAACAAACTCACCATTGCCACGACTTGAAACTTGGCGTAAATTAGTTGTACCCTCTTCTCTAAGTGGTACTACTAACAATAATAATCAGCGGACAACTACTACTACTAAACAATCTGGCCAATCATCGAAACTATTGGGCAGTATCAAGAGTACATTTAAACCAATAGTGCCCGGCAAGGGATCGGCGATACCATCGGACTTGTTACGTTCCTATGCCGGACCACAACCTACACGTGTCGATGGGTTACCATTAAAAAGTTGTTTTAAGAAGAAATGTAATAATCCTCAATTATTGGCGTCTGGTTCACCAAATAGTATAATTGTAGGGGACAACAACAACATACTTCAACAACAGCAACGCCGAAGAGTAATATTCAATTGTGTGGATGTACGTCAGTATAGTAGAATAGCCGGTGATAATCCAAGCGTGTCAGGCGGGTGTCCATTATCTATCGGATGGGAGTATAATATATGTGACACGAAAGATATTCACACTTACGAGACTGGACGTGCCAAGCAACGAAATAACAACGATCCATTAATGAAATGTCGTAATAATAGACCACCAGTACTTAATCATACAACACGTGTCGCTATATTATTAGAAATTGGTGGTGTATCGAAATCCGACATCCTATCAGCCCAAACTGAGGCATACACCATCAAATGTCAACGTCTTGAAACGATGGATGCAATTGGGGGATTACAGAATTGTAAATTTGTAGGCCCGGTGGAACGTCTAACGATGGTAAAAGAATCTACGAAACGAAAATTGGACCGGGCGAAGAAGGGGATAACACCGGTTAAGGCACAACAGCAATTATGGGATGAGGCAGAGAAGAAGGCTGGTACAATTGGTGGTGTGCAGCAGAAGTAGTCCACAAGAGAACGAGGAGGAGGATCCGAAATAGCAAACGATAGCGAGCTGAAAGAGAATTAGATTTTGTTCTGATTGTATTTGTATATTGGTGTCCAGAGATACGTTTGTTCTTATTAGAGAAGTGTGATATGTCTATAGTTGTAACATTATTAAAACTATCAAGAACTTAAACTTATTTCTATTTGTAGAGAGTACATTGTTTCCCCCTCGCCCAACAGTTGTCCCATCTCTCTCTCTCCCCATTCCAATGATACCTTCATTCTACTAACGTGGCTGTTGACTGGTAACAACACCAGTAGTAATATTATTCCCCTTCTTATTCATCTTATTCATATTCATAGTCTGTCGATACTGCAGCCTCTTGCCACGATCATCCTCCTTACGTTGTTTCTTCACGGCGGCACGATAACGGTAGAGTGATAATGATGTGAAGTTTCCACCCTTGTTATTGTTGCCACCACCAGCGGAGACAAGTATACCTTTTCCATTCCGTCCAGTGGGGATAGAACCGGAAATACGACCCATGATTGCCAATGCCGTCGTGGTCCCCCTTTGTTCACCACCTTCTGTTCCTACTGATACTCCATCTGTAGTAGTATCCTCACCATACAACCGATGAAGATTCACAACACGTCCATGATACAAACGATCTCCGGATGCCTCCTTGGCATGGCGTACGGCTGCACGGTCCATCCTATCCAGTGCAAATCGTTGTTTGTAATATCGTGCCAAACCACGATGACCAACAATCCGTCCATCGGGAAAGATGAGTTCTCCGAGTGGGGTAATATCGATACCACGTGTATTGACCTCACGTTCGTAAGTGGCATAGAGATCATCATCGTCGTCATCAATGTCGTCATTGTCATCTGACTCGTTCATTACTACACCGTCGTCTCCATCGTTGTCGGACGACACATCCTCCCAATCCTCTTCATCCTCGTTAGCATCAACTCCTTCTTCTTCCACATCCATAGCAGCAGTGATAGTATGCCGCTTCTTTCCAACCTTCTTCTCCTTCTTTCCATCATCATCATGATCATCATCATTATACATGTTAGTAAAGTCATAGAATACATCATACTCTTCCATATCCTCACCACTTTCATATAATATCTTACAATGTCGTTTATCACGCATATGCTTCAACGTACCCTCGGCAGACGTGAAGCTTTTTTGACAATATAAACATGTAGTACCCCAACGTACTTTTTCATTACAATAGCCTAAGAAGCCTTCCAGGTCGGTTATATATTCATAATCGGGTAAGAAGAAGGAATAGTGCGTTTTCATATATTGTAAATTGATAGTGGGGGTGGTAGATATGTGTGAGTCGAATGGACATTGACATGGATTAATTTCTGGTGGCGATTCTTCTTCTTCTTCTTCTTCTTCTTCAGCTTCGTCTATCAACATTTGGTCTTGGAGGATGGCGGCATCATCATGTTCTTTCACATCACCAACTTCAGTAACACCACCACGTACAGTGGCAAACGCCGGCTTTCTCCTACGATTATTCTTTCCTCTACCACTAATCTGGGACGATTGGACCGATTTAGTACTCCTAATACCGCTATTAGTGCTCTGATCATCATCCTTATTCTTACTCTTCTTTCTCAAATGGCCCGTCCCACTGCGATCCTCCCTTACTTCTCTTTCCTTACGTATCGCCAATGCGGCCTCTAACCGACTTGTAAAGTCGGCCTCATTTAACATTGGCAATCCCGCCTCCCGTCGACGCAAGTTGTAACGATGCCAATCCGATCGATAATGATTTTGTAGGTCCGAACGGTTGATGAAGATTTTACCAGGCGCAGTGGTGGAGGTTAGTTGCGGTGGAAAGATCATGTTATCATTGTCATACTGTGATGCTGATGCAGTGGTGGTGGCAGTAGGGAATTGAAGCGACATCTTGTTTGTTTTCTAGTTTTTTTGGTGGTGAGGACAGAATCTTCCCGCATTTTTCGAGTTGTCCGTGGAACTCAATATCTATTCTACCTTTAGTTGGTTGTCAAAAGAGAATGGACAAGAAAATTAAATGTGTGGCCGACAATCGGGTGCTAAACATACAGACGTTTATGACGCGTCATATCCTCGCTAACATAGCAGCCTTGAGACGCGCCCACGGCAACATGGATTGCACGTTCATCGTTGATCGGTCATCGTTGATTGTAACCTTGGTGGCGCCCATCGATCGTCAAGAAGTTAACTGCAATAGCAGCAAAGATGCCTCATGTCAATTAAGTATCCCTCCTCAGAGCAAAAAGAAGATACAGGGACTGAAGGAAAGGTCGGTTGCCAAAAAATCTCTGTCGGATATCAAGACAAGAATAAGGAAGGTGAAACCATGCACAGCTTGAACGGATGTACAAACGGGGCCGTTAGAGGAGGGGTTTGTATCACGCATGGTGCAATGGTGAAGGTGAAACGATGTAGTTTCGTGGGGTGTACTAAAAAAGTCGTCAGGCGAGGAGTCTGCGTCACGCATGGAGCAAAGGTCAAGCGATGTAGCAGCGAGGGATGTACAAATCAAGTTGTGAACGGAGGAGTCTGTATGACACATGGCGCAAAGGTCAAACGATGCAGCCACAAAGGATGTACCAACTTTGACCAACAGGGAGGGTTGTGCGTTACACATGGCGCAATTAGGAAACGCTGCAGCTTTGAGGGATGATGCACGAATCAATCCATAAGGAGAGGAGTTTGTTGGAGACATGGTGCTAAGGAGGAGAGTAAACGATGCAGCTTTGAGGGAAGTACTGCCTATGCTAAAAAGGGAGGAGTTTTTAAAACACACAGACAACAAATGAATCGTTCCAACTGAAACCACCAATAGGAACACTTTACAAATCCCAAAGATTGTCAAAGTAACGCAGGAACATTTACACCGGTGTTAGTGATCCTACTTCTATACAATATAATTAACTTTCTGTACAAACAAACAAATGAAATCTATTTAACACCACGCTGCCAGCCCTCGCTTTTCACACTCTTAACCAAAAATTTAGTATCAAAAGCATTCTATCCTGGGAAAACACACATCACTATTGTCGCAAATAAGTTAAAGCTTTTTGTTGATCTGGCGACGTAGCTTGACTTTTTCAGGATCCATTATCTCCGCGTCCAAATCCTTATCCTTGTGCAACTTCCGCCTGTGAACGCGATCGGTACGGACCTCCTCCAAGTCACGCATCTTACCGGACTTACTATTTGGTGACAATGTGGGTGACACCGTGGGTGATAGTGTGGGAGATACCGTGGGTGACTATTATTTGTGAAGTGCAAAATTACAACAAGGGTAAGCGCATGATATATATACGCCGTATTATCATAAAAATATATACACAGCATTTAAGCAGTATTTAGAATACGAGCATAGACATTGCCATCCATGACTTACCAATGTCGGAGACAATGTGGGCGACACTGTTGGAGACAATGTTGGAGACACTGTTGGACTCAACGTGGGAGAATCCGTCTCATCACTACTATCGTCCGAGTCATCACCCAGCTTCCTGATTGGCTGCTTCTTTCCAGAACTTTCATGCTCCTCACGACGAACAATCTTGGCAGATGAGGCCGAGCTCACGAGCATGATTGAAACTGCAATTGCACTGAAGAATTTCATTGTGAATGAATTGATAGGACTCTGAGTATAGATGTACACCTTCGATCGTGTCGATTGGATTGCGTGATCAGATTATGAGACGTTGGTAATGATCAGAGGCCACCCAGCAGCCACCCAGCAGCTGCGGGTGGCCTCTCTGATCAGCAGAGCGCAGAGCTGGGTGTGGCTTTTGTGCTCTGTGGGTACGTTTTCAGGGGCAGTTGATTTTGCTGTGCCCTTTCTTTCTACTTTCTTTTTTGTTGCCTAAATATTTGAGTTGACATCTCTCACAACTCGTATCTAACGGCTCAATGGTCCCAGTTCGAATTACCACTGGAATTTCATACTTTAGAACGATAATTGAACTGAAAACGATAGTAGGAGTACAAAACCGATGATGTGTATGTGTTAGCGTTTCTCAAATACCGCAACCTACATTTTTTGGTGTAATATCTAGAAGTCAAGTGATTGGATCAGATGAATCTCTTGTCAAGTATTCTTTACAATGTAAAGTATGTAACCCCGTCTCCGGTGTGGATATAGATACAGGAGTGATGATCCTACATCATTCGGTGCGTATCTATATAGTCAAGTGATTTGGAACCAAAAGATGGTCTCTCTTTAAAACACATCTTTACAATATAGTTATTTTTCTGTACAAATAAATGAAAAACTATTAAACCCCACGCGCCGCTTTTACTCTCACAACCAAAAATTTAGCAGTAAACATAGTATATCAGCATGGGAACACACATCAGTCTGCGACACTTTACATATGTGTCGTCACAAAATATAACTCTAAAACATCTTATACCTTTTTGTTGATATGACGACGTAGCTTGACTTTTTCAGGATCCATTATCTCCGCCTCCAAATCCTTCTCCTTGTGTAATTTTCGCCTGTGAACACGATCGGTACGGACCTCCTCCAAGTCACGCATCTTACCAGACTTACTATTTGGTGACAATGTGGGTGACACCGTGGGTGATAGTGTGGGAGATACCGTGGGTGACAATGTTGGAGACACTGTTGGACTCAACGTGGGAGAATCCGTCTCATCACTACTATCGTCCGAGTCATCACCCAGCTTCCTGATTGGCTGCTTCTTTCCAGAACTTTCATGCTCCTCACGACGAACAATCTTGGCAGATGAGGCCGAGCTCACAAGCATGATTGAAATTGCAATTGCACCGAAGAATTTCATTGTGAATGAATTGGATTCTGAGTTGGAATTTGGAAATAGATGTACCTTCGATAGCGTGTCGAGTGGGTTGCGTAATGAGATTATGTGAGCCGTTATCCAATAACTGACACTCACAGTAGAACCTTTTTTTTTCACTTCCGTCAGGTACATTTCGAACGATTCGTGTCATCTTGAGCCATCCTCCGCCTTGCTGGCCTACTTTGTCTGCCACGGCCGTTCTTTGTCCTCCATGGTGACCAAAATTTGGGCCTTTGCCGGAGAAGAGAAAAGAATCAACCCGCCCAAATCCAAGAACAACACCCGAAGAATGGCGAAGGCCACCGTCCCCCTAGTCTTACTCTGCCTGTTATGCAACAGCACAGCCTTCCAATCATCATCATCCGCAGCTACTGCTCACGATGGTGATGATCGTCAGAATAATCCGAAGCTTGCAACGCGGGTCCGAACGCTTCTTTGCGACTCCTGTAATGATGATGCCTCGGAGTTGACACAAGGATGTGTAGCCTACATTACCCCATTAGACTGTTAGACCAGTGAGATCTATCTAACCTTCGCATAGAAGATTGTCTGTCTCGTAACGAGAAAGGTAAGAACATGTTATGCCGCCAAGACGGATGACAACTTGCCACCATATCGCACAATAGGATAGACAACCCATAAATTAGATGAACCTCTGCATAACGGATTGTAATATCAATTGATCGGCTCAACAGTTCATCTAATATTTTCTTCAAATTACTATAGTAAATCATGCCGACCGAAACGAAGTATGAGCAGCTGTATGAACAACGTCATACAAGCATCACGCGTGTCGTCGGACCAATCACGCCAGCTTAGCTCCACATGTCGGATGTCGGCGTGTCGTTTTTTTGCCCAAACGGCGACATTCTGTGTCGTGTCGGCGACATGTCGCCGACATGTTTCAGTCATGTCGCAGACACAAGAAAATGTCGTGT
>Ga0247843_1007075_pt1 | contig 14117 bp, 14 predicted proteins | sample LaCruzMarch2017__FD_192420 | JGI IMG/M metagenome (GOLD analysis project Ga0247843, IMG submission 192420) | Freshwater microbial communities from meromictic Lake La Cruz, Castile-La Mancha, Spain - LaCruzMarch2017_8m | ecosystem: Environmental > Aquatic > Freshwater > Lake | place: Spain...
CGCATCGTCATCGCGCACGCGGTATTGAACAGCGCCCCCATGGGGACGATCGTGCTCAGCGGAAAGACGGAATTTCGCGATCTGGACATATTCTTTCGGAACGGACGATGTAGCATGGCTCAAGGCGCTGCGAGTTCCGATGTGCTACAACGCAACGCTGCTGTTTTTGGGGGGTCGGCTCCGATCCTGACGGGTCAAGCTGCCTGCGTCGGCGATCATGCCGAGATCACGATGAGCGGGAGCGAGGCGGGACGCTCGTATCTCGTCACGCTCGTGTTGCGCGGAGACGGCGCTGGGGAGGCGCGTGCGGTCGTAGGGCCTACGCCGGCCGAAGTGCTGGCGACGCTGGGATCGATGGGGTTTTCGCCGGACCCGGCAACGGGCGGCGCGTTGTTGCGTAGGGATTTTCGATGGCTTCCTCATTGATCCGGACGGTCGCGATCATCGCCGCCACGCTTGCTTTTTGCGCGGCCGCACACGCGCAGAGCGTCGGCGACAGGGTCGAAGCGGGGGGGATCACGTTTGAAGCCCTTCCGCCTCAGGAATTGCAAGCCGGCGAGTGTGGGCTCTTTCTTTGGTCGAAAGGGACAAGGCCCGTGTTTTTTCTAGTCGCCTATGACGCTCCAGCGATTGTCTATGTGCGCGACAATGGGCGCCCCCGCCGCTTCAACCGAAGCCGATTTGGAGGTGAACTGGTTTCTGGCTTCTTTGAGAGGCAGACTTTTGTCGATGGCGATATCACCTTGCAGCTGGAGATCGAGTTCGATGAACAACGCCAGATCGCCGATGGCGCTTTGATCAAGCAAGGCGTCGTTCGCGTGACCGACAAAAAGGGCTGGCGCTCGATCGTGCCGGTCACCGGCATTGTCGGGTGCAAAACCTGACGCGTCCAATAGCGGTTAGAGAGCGACGCGAACCTCGCGCAGAAGCCAAACCGCAAACCCCGCAATAGCGAGGAACGGCCCAAACGGGACCATTTCGGCACCGTCTAGTCTCCCGCGGCGTTTGGTCAGCACAAAGATCAGCGCACACGACGCCGCTCCCAAGACGACCAAAGGCAGGCCAGCCCAACCAAGCCACGCCCCCAAACCGGCCAGCAGCTTCGCGTCGCCCATGCCGATACCATCGTAGCCTCTCACTCGGCGAAAGGCTTCATTGAAGAGGAAGAAGACCCCGTAGCCGGCGACGACGCCTATTGCTGCAGCCAACAGGTCTGCGCCAAGTACGGTGGAAGCCGCCATGCCGGTCAACACGGTCGCCGCCGTCAGGGGATCAGGGATCCGTCTCACGCGAAGATCAATCCACGCTGCGGCGAGCAAGAGCCCGCCCAGAACGACCGTCGCGATGCCAAACGCCATGGCTTGCGTTAGCCGGTTGCGGCCTCTTAGGGAACGGGTTCGGCTCAAGCTGCTCAGGACCCATCACTGGACACGCTAAGCGCCTCAGGCGTGGCTAAACGCCTCCCGGCGTAGTCGCGCAGGACGTGGTGAATGCAAATACACCCTGAGAGCTAACGCGACCTCAATTGCCAGCAGCTTATGTCCAGCGTCGCGCGCAACAAGCGGGCATTGAGCCGGAGAACGAGTTGACGACGGGCCGGGACATCATTCTGTTGATTGCGGCGCTCGCGGCGATGCCGGCTCATGCTGAGGCTCATGCTAAGGATCAGGCGCGTGAGCGGGCGTCTGCGCCGATCGAGCTTGCAAGCCGGGCCGCCCCCGTCGTCCACGCGCCGAGCGTCGAGACTTCAACGAACCCGGCAGCGCGTCGCGTCGCAGCCACCTCGCTCCATACAGCCGAGGTGCTTTACGGCTATGGCCGCGCCGCGCGCCCGACAGCCGCATTGCTCGACCTGCGCGCCACCTCGCGTACGGGGCTGCGCGCCGAGACGGCGGCGAGCGTTGTTTTGTCTGACGCCTTCGATGACCGCGACGCCCCTGAGACCCCTGCAAGGTTGGTCGCTGCGGACGACGTCGCTGACGCGACGGCGCAGGCCGCCAGTCGGTCAGCGCCGCCCCCTCAAACCGGCGCGTACTTCGTACAGGTTGGCGCTTTTGCGGACCCCGGCAACGCCGAACGGGTCAGGTCCGCCCTTCTGGACGTCGCAGGCGTGTCGGTGGATGTACGCGAAGGGCCCTCCGTCACGCTTCACCGCGTTCGGCTTGGTCAATGGTCCTCGCGTGCGCAGGCGGAACTCGTGCGTGATATGGTCATTGATCGCGGCTTTGTCGGCGCTGTGGTCTCCGCCGCTCGCTGAGGCTTGCTGCACACCTCGTTGACGCGTCCGCGCGTGGAGGCTTCTATCGGCGTCCAACGGCGCACACGCGAATCACTCGGAGCATCCCATGGGCGTCACCCGGCTTCTCGCACTGGCGATCCTGGGTACTTGCCTGACGCTATCGTCCGCGCGTGCGCAAAGCACAGTCGACCCTATCGTGAGCGACGCCCGGCACATCGCGATCCTCGATCACGAAACCCGGCAAGTGCTCTATTGCCGAAACTGCGACGTGGCTATGCCGCCAGCCTCCATGAGCAAGCTCATGACGATGTTGATTGTCGCCGACCAGCTGCGCGCCAAGAAATTCACGCTGGATACCCAGTTTCCCGTGAGTGAGAACGCGTGGCGCCACGGCGCGCAGTCGGACGGTTCTCACATGTTCTTGGAGATCAACTCGCGCGTGCGCGTAGAGGATCTCATCAAGGGCGTCGTGATCGTCTCGGCCAACGACGCATGTATCGCGCTTGCGGAAGGCATTGCGGGCTCTGAAGCGGCGTTCGTCGATCTCATGAACCAGCGCGCGAGCGCCCTTGGGCTCACCAGCGCTCAATTCCGCAATGTCACGGGTCTGCCGGACCCCGATCACGTGATCAGCGCTCGTGATCTCGCGCTGCTGGCGAGCATTATCATCGCCGACTATCCAGAGCTCTACCGCCACTACGCTGCGCCCGCGTTCACGTTCAATGGCAAAACCCAACAGAACCGGAATCCGCTGCTCGGCCGTGTTGACGGCGCCGACGGCGTGAAGACCGGGCATACCAACATCTCGGGTTACGGTCTTATCGGCTCGGCGGTGCTGAACAACCAGCGCAGAATAATTGTATTCAATGGCCTGCCCACAATGGCGGCGCGCACTGCGGAGTCGCAACGGCTCATGCGCGCCGCACTCTTCGACTTTCAGGTCACCTCCCTGTTCGCCAAGGATGCGGTGGTGGGCGAGGCCGAGGTATGGCTGGGCTCTCGCGCGCGCGTGCCGTTGCTCGCAGGCGAGGCTATCTCAGTCGCCGCGCATCGCTCAGTCCGCGCGGGCATGACCGCACACATCGTCTATGAAGGGCCCCTTCAGGCTCCTATCGCAAAAGGCGCGGTCGTCGCCAAGCTGGTCGTCGAGGGCCCGGGCACACGGCAGGAGTTTCCGCTCGCCGCAGGAGCCAGGATCGGTCGCGCCAACCCCTTCGCCAAGGCGGCGTTTGGCCTGCAGCAGTTGTTCGGTGGCGGCTGAAGATGACGACCGGGCGTTTCATCACGCTCGAAGGCGGCGAGGGCGTGGGCAAATCGACGCTCGCTGCAGGCCTCCAGGCGTCCCTTGAAGCGTGCGGCCTTGCTGTTGTTCGCACGCGCGAACCCGGAGGCTCGCCGGGGGCGGACGAAATAAGGCGCCTTGTCGTGACCGGATCGAAAGATCGCTGGAGCGGCCTTACGGAGAGCCTGCTTCTCACCGCCGCGCGCAACGATCACCTGGAGCGCACCATTCGTCCGGCGCTGGGGCGCGGCGCGTGGGTGATCTGCGACCGTTTCACGGACTCCACATATGCCTATCAAGTGGTGGCGCGGGGGCTGCCGACGATGACATTTGCGGCCCTCAACCAGATTATTGACGCCCCGATCCCTGACTTGACGCTGGTGCTGGATCTAGCGCCGGGCGTCGGTCTAGCGCGCGCACGCAGCCGCGCCGACGCCGAAGCGCGTTACGAGAGCTTCGAGGAAAACTTCCATGTGCGTGTGCGTCAGGCGTTTCTCGACATCGCCGCGCGAGAACCCGATCGTTGTGCGGTGGTCGATGCAATGGCTGACGCCGCCAGCGTGCTGGCCGCCGCACGCCGGCTTGTGGCTGAACGGCTGGGCGTCGCTGCATGAGCAAGGATAAGGACAAGGAAGTCGATCCAGATCAGGAACCAGGCGTAGCGCATCCCCGCGAAACGTACGCCTTTACGGGCCATCAAACGGCTGAATGCATGCTGGCGGCCGCTTTCGCGGGACCGCGCATGCATCACGCATGGATGCTTGCGGGCCCCAAGGGCGTCGGCAAGGCGACACTCGCTTATCGCTTTGCGCGTCGCGTACTGGGCGCTCGTCACGCGGGCGCGCGTGCACTCGATTGCGATCCAACCGATCCTGTCGCGCGGCGCATCGCCTCGGGCGCACACGGCGACATCTTCACCCTGCGCCGCGGCCTCAATGATCGTGGCAAGCCACGGTCCGAGATCACAATCGATGAAGCGCGCGGCCTTGTCACATTCTTCAATCTGAAGCCGGCGGAAGGGGGGTGGCGCGTCGCCATCATAGATGCGGTCGACGATCTGAACCGCAATGCCGCCAACGCGATCCTCAAGACGTTGGAGGAGCCGCCTCCCAAAACAGTGCTGCTTCTTTTGTGCCATGCCCCTGGCGCCACGTTGGCGACGATCCGCTCCCGCTGCCGGCGTCTCGATCTTCGACCGCTGGCGGATGCGGAGGTTCGCGAGGCGGTTGCGACGGCGCGGGAGGGTTCGGTGGACGACGCCGCGGTGTTATTCGCCGGCGGCAGACCAGGTCGCGCCATCGCACTCGCCGCCGCCGATGTCGGAGCGATCCACGAGACGATGATGAGAGCTTTCGCGGATGCGCCGCGTGAGGGCGCTCGCGCGTTTTTGAAAACGGCGTTCGCGCGGACCGGCGACAGGGGCCAGCACCTCGGCATATACCTAGGACTGGCGCGAGAATGGTTGCGGCAGGGCTGTCTCGCAGGGTTCGGGATCAAGGCGACAGAAGGGCCGGAGGCCGCGCTGATGACGCGCCTCGCTACGCCGGAACACGCTCAAAAGTTTGCCCGCGCGTACGAGGCGCTTCTGCAGATCGAACGTGAGACGCAAGCGCTCGACTTGGATCCCCTTCAGGCGTTTGGAAAGGTCGCGCGTGTTCTGGAAGGGGCCGTTGCGTGACGCTGATTGACAGTCATGTGAATCTGCACGCCGACGCGTTTGAGGTTGACCGCGCTGAGGTCTTGTCACGCGCGCGCGCGGCTGGCGTGCGCACGATGCTGACCATATGCGACCGCATGGAGAATTTTCCGCGCGTGCTCGACATAGCGCATGGCGACCCCGACATCTGGGCGAGTGTCGGCGCGCATCCCCACTACGCCAAGGATCACTTGGACCTGACTGCAGCTCAACTGATCGCGCAGGCCGCCGACCCCAAGGTGATCGGGATCGGCGAGACCGGGCTAGATCAGCACTACGGGTACAGCGCCCTGGATGACCAGATTACCGTGCTGCGCACCCATATCGCCGCCGCACGTGCGCTGGACTTGCCGCTGATCGTCCATACGCGCGAAGCCGACGAGGTGACGGCCGAGGTGCTGAGGGATGAATTCAGCCGGGGGCCCTTCCGGATTCTGATGCACTGCTACACAAGCGGGGAAGGGCTGGCGAGAACGGCGCTCGCCCTGGGCGCATACTTCTCGCTCTCCGGCATTCTCACATTCAAGTCTGCCAGTGACGTGCGTAAAGTGGCGTCCATGCTGCCGCTGGATCGCGTCATCCTCGAAACCGATTGTCCCTACCTCGCGCCGATGCCGCACCGCGGACGGCGAAACGAGCCTGCGCTGCTGGCAGACGTGCACCGCTATTTCTGCGCGTGGCAGGGCCTCGACGAAGTACAAACCGCCCAAGTCATGGCCGATAACTTCTTTCGGCTGTTCTCGAGGGCGGAGCGCCCCAGGTGAGCCCGCGCCGGGTCACCATTCTTGGCTGTGGATCTTCCGGCGGCGTGCCCCGCGCCGACGGCGACTGGGGCGTGTGCGATCCGGCAGAGCCTCGTAACCGGCGCACACGATGCAGCCTGCTGATCGAGCAATGGCGCGAGACCGCCGGCGTCGGCGAGGCGACGACCGTGCTCATCGACACTTCACCCGATATCCGCGAGCAGCTTCTCGCGGCTGAGGTCAAACGCATCGACGCCATCCTCTACAGTCATGACCATGCCGATCAAACGCACGGCATCGACGACGTACGGGCAATCGCCTACCGCATGCGCAGGCGCATTCCCGCGTACATGGATGCGTTCACGCGTCGCTCGCTTGAGACCCGGTTTCGGTACGTCTTTTACGGCGAAGGCGGCTACCCCCCCATTCTCGATGGAACGCCGGTTCTCACGCCTTTGAGGCCCGTGACCATCTCTGGCCCCGGCGGCGACATAGAAGTCACCCCGCTGGATCAGGACCACGGGCACATCCGGTCGCTCGGCTTCCGCTTCGGTTTCGTCGCCTATAGCAACGACGTCGCCGAAATTCCGCATGAGTCGTTTGTTGCGCTTCAGGGTGTGGAGATATGGATTGCAGATGCATTGCGACGCGCTGAGCATCCATCGCATGCGCATCTGGAACGGACCCTGGATTGGATCGCCACCCTCGGGCCCAAGCGCGCAGTGCTGACAAACATGCACCTGGACCTCGATTACAGAGAACTCTGCGCTGAGCTGCCGGCTGGCGTTGAGGCAGCGTACGACGGATGGAAGGTCGACTACCTCCACGTCTGACTTAACATAATATATCTTATGCGAGTCGACGGTGCTTACAAAAGCGGTGCGTTTTCAAGCGCCCGCCCGCACCACTAGATCGCGTATTGGACGAACCGCACGCGTTTCGGCTTGCTTTTGTGGTGCGAGAGCCAACGGCGTGCCCAACGCCTTGTCGACCCCGATGCTGGTCGACCCTGTGACGTCCCTTCCCCGGTAATGTCTCTTCCCCGGTAACGTCTCTTCCCCAGTGCTGGGCTGCCGTCTGGTCGCTGCTGGAAGGGGCCCGCCTCAAGAAGAACTCGCTGTGCGCGAGGCTCTTCGCCATCGACGCGCTCTGGCCGCACGCTGATGTGCACAACCCGCGCCAGAACCTCGACGCGCTAAGCACGCGCGGCGCTGTCGAGGAGATCACGCCGCTCGCCACCGGCTTCTTCATGGCGGAGCGCAATCGCGCCGCCGCTGATGGTCGTGCGCTCTCTTCTAGCTCGCGGTGCATGGCCACTTGTCGACGAGCGTCGACCTGGTGGTCGATAGGAAGCTTGTCCATGGCGTTGAGCACGGGCCGCACCGAAGGCGCGATCCGGGCGTCGTCGAGCGCCGCGGATTTCAAACCGAGACCCTATCTCGCCGGCGCGCCGGCCAAGAACTCTCCGCTGAAAGAGATCGTGACATCGTCGCCGACGATGTCGGGGCGGCCTTCCGTTCCAAGAAGGTGCGTCATTCCAAACGCGCTGCGGCGGATGACGCCGACAGCGCTCAGCCCGAAAGCGCCGGCCTGGGTCATCGGGTGCTTCGCCGTGGAGCCGATCCAGGTTACGTCAAACGTGGCGGGCAGCGTTTGTCCAAGGAGCGTCAGGTCACCGGTGACGAGCGCTTTGCCCGGTCCAGTCACTTCGACCGATGTCGACTGAAACGCCGCTTCGGAAAATCGACCCGCATTAAGAAATTTCGCGTCCCGCGCGAGCGCTTCGTCCCAGGAGCGGAAAGAGGCGCCCTTGTGGGTCGCGCGGTAGTCGCCGCGATAACCTGTCACCAGCGTTGCTGGGTCGGCTTTGAACGTGATCGTCGATTGAGACGGATTGATCGCGTCCAGGTTCATTGTTGCATCAAACTTCATGACGCGAACGACATAATTCGAGAGGCCGAGATGGTTCACCGCGAATGTGAGGTTCGCGTGGTTGGTGTCGAGACGATACGGCCCCGACGGCGCGTAGATGTTCGGCGACGCAGCCTGACCCGCATCCGCAGCGCCCCCTTTCGGCGATTCGCCACCCGGGGCGCTCACAGATTGTGCGCATGCGGCAAGAAGCGCAGCCGCGATGACAAATGACTTTTTCACTGTGATTCTCACTGCATCTTCGCCCAAACGACGCGCCCGACGATAACGAGTGCTGTTCAAGCGATCAACGCCAGCCCCCAGCTGAAGCCCACAGCTGAAGCCCCCTGCTGAAGGTCCCTGCTGAAGCTCCATCTCGAGGCGTCCATTCAGGCAGGCGCTCCTTCGGGCAGGCGCCCTGCGCAAGTCTCGACGCTCACGCCTCGGTCGGATCGGCTGAGACGCGCCATTCCTTATCCGCGCGCCGAAATATTAAGTCTCGAACAGTTGCGTGGGATATCAAATCCTGCAAGTCCATCTTAGGTCGGCGACAGTCGATCGGCGACGATCTTTACTGGTGGGACAGACCAGCAATCGAGTGGAGCCTGCAATGCGTCGATTGATTGCGACCATCGCGCTATTTGCGCTTGCCGCATGCGGCGGCGGAGGCGGCGGCGGCGGCGGAGGGGGCGGAGCCTCGCCGCCTGCGTCGGCACCGCTCACCGCTGCGGAATCGGCCCGGTTCCTCACCCAGGCGACATTTGGCCCGACCAAGACGAATGTCGACAGCCTGACACAGTCGAGCATCAATGCATGGATCGACCAGCAGACGCGGATGTCGAGTTCGATGTCCCACCTCGACTATCTCGATACCCGGCTGGCGCAACTGAGACAGACCGACGCCACCGCCTCGCTTCGTTCGGAGCACTTTTATGAATCCTGGTGGCGGCATGTCGCCACCGGCGACGACCAGCTGCGTCAACGAATGGCCTTCGCGCTCTCGCAGATCTTCGTCATCTCCCTTGCAGACTCCAACGTCGATGTCCGCGGCGCTGGATCGTATTACGATATGCTGCTGGCCAATTCGCTGGGGAATTTCCGGACCCTTCTTAATGATGTGACTTTGCACCCGATGATGGGTCGGTATTTGACCTATCTCGCCAACCAGAAGGAAGCGACGAACGGCACTAGGACGCCCGACGAGAATTACGCTCGGGAAGTCATGCAGCTGTTCACGATCGGCGTCTCAGAACTGAACGCCGACGGCACGCTGCGCAGAGACGCCCAGAACCAGCCGATCGCGACCTATTCTGACACCGACATCGCTGGATTGGCGAAGGTGTTCACCGGCATCAGCTGGTACCATCCAAGCCCGACAAACTCGACCTTCTTCGGCGGCAGCGCTGATCCGCAAAGAAGCGTGCGACCGATGATTTTCTATCCACAATACCACTCGACTTCCGCAAAAACGTTTCTGGGAATAACCATTCCCGCTTCGACCTCGGTCGATGTCGCGGGAGACTTGAGGATCGCGCTGGACCGACTGTTCGAGCATCCCAATGTCGGCCCCTTCATCGCCCAGCGACTGATCCAGCAATTCGTCACCAGCAATCCCAGTCCGGCCTATGTCGGGCGCGTCGCCGCGGTCTTCAATAACAACGGCTCCAATGTTCGCGGCGATCTTGCAGCCGTCGTCCGCGCCGTCTTGACCGATGCTGAAGCGCGAACCGCGTCGCAGACGAGTTCGCCGTCGAACGGAAAGCTCCGCGAGCCGGTCATTCGGCTCGCGAACTGGATCCGCGCTTTCGAGGCGTCATCGGTTTCCGGAAACTGGCGGGTCAACAGTACAAGCTCGAACCAGTCGCTCAGCCAATCGCCACTCAACGCCAATTCCGTCTTCAACTTCTGGCGCCCCGGATTCACCCCGCCAGGGACAACCGAAATGGGTCAACGCAACCTTTTGGCGCCGGAGTTTCAGATCGTCGATGAAGTGACTGTCGCCGGCTATCTGAACACGATGCAAAGCGCCATCGACGCCGGTATCGGGACCAACCGGGACGTCCTTGCCAACTACAATTCCCTTCTGACCTTGGCCGACAACGGTTCGGACCTGGTGGATCGGGTCAACCTGCTGCTCGTCTCCAACCAGATGTCGACCACCCTGCGCCAGCGTGTTCTCGATGCGGTCAACGCCATCGCCGTCCCGGCGGCGGGAGCGGCGCAGACACAGATCGATACGGCGCGTCGCAATCGCATCAAGACAGCGATTTTTCTGACGATGGCTTCGCCCGAATATCTGGTCCAGCGGTAAGGGGTTCGCGATGAAAACGACCGAAACGACCCGGCGGGAGCTTCTGCGCCTTGCCTCGGGACTATCGATTGTCGGTGCGGCAGGCTCTGCTTTCGGCCTGCAGCTCGCGACCATGGGGAGCGCGGCTGCGCAATCGGCTCCCGGGGACTATCGAGCGCTCGTGTGCATTTTTCTCTTCGGGGGAAACGACGCCCACAACACTCTGCTGGCGACCGACACCGATTCATGGGGTCGTTATTTCGCCACGCGGAACCAGGGCTCCGACCCGATCGCGCTCATGCCCGTAGGCGCCGCGGTCACGCCGGTGGGCCAGGTCTCTCCAATCACCGGACGCACGGCGCGCCTAGACTCGCCAGAAAACTGGGGCGGCGTCCTACCGATCGCCACGAATACGGCCAATCCCATTCCACCGGGCACAAACGCCTCGACGCGAACGTTCGCGATACACCCGTTGCTCGCCCCGCTTGCCCCGATCTGGGAGGCTGGTCGCCTCGCCGCCGTCGCCAATGTGGGCCCGCTCATTCGTCCGCTGACGCGGCAACAATATGAATCCGGCACGGTTCCAGCGCCGCGGAACCTGTTTTCCCACAATGACCAACAGTCCACCTGGCAAGCTGGAACAGTCGAGGGCGCGCGGCGCGGTTGGGGCGGCCTCATGGCGGACCAGCTGCTGTCGAGCAATGGAACCAACACCGTCTTCTCGGCGATCTCGACGTCCGGCAACGCGGTCTTCCTGGCCGGTCAGAACGTCGTTCAGTATCAAGTCAGCACCGGCTCGAACGCGCCGGCCATCCGGATCAACGGCGCGACCGGGACAAGTCTCTTCGGCTCGTCGGGCAATCCGGCCCGCCTGGCCGATATCATCCGCGATACCGCGCCGGCCAACTACATGTCCAAGGACGTGGCGGGCCGCGTCATCCGCTCGATGGACTCTGCGGCGATGCTCAACAACGCATTCGCAAACCCAACCGCTCAGGCGATCCCCGCGCCGCCGCAGATCATCAATCCATCGACAGGAACGCTGGAAACCAACCAGCTGGCGGTTCAGCTGCAGACGGTCGCGCGGATGATCGCTTCCAACAGCGCGCTCGGTCTTCGAAGACAGGTCTTCTTCGTCAGCATCGGCGGGTTCGACACGCACGACACCCAGAACCGCTCGCAGGCGACGCTTCTTGCTCGCGTGGGCGCCGCAATGGCTTACTTCGACGGCGTGCTTGGAAACATCGGCGGGGTAAACATGAGGCCGTCTGTGACCACCTTCACCGCATCCGACTTCTCGCGCACGTTCAACACAAACGGCGACGGAACCGACCATGCCTGGGGCGCCCACCATTTCGTGATGGGCGGGGCGGTCCGAGGGCGCGATGTCTACGGGCAGTTCCCGACCGTCGGCATAAGCCAGGGCGGTTTTGTCAACCCGAACATGTCACGCAACGCTCTGATCCCGGGGATTTCCGTGGAACAATACGCAAGCCCAATGGGGCGATGGTTCGGCCTCTCGGACGCCGCTCTCGCCAGCATTTTTCCAAACCTCGGCAACTTCGCGACCGGAGCAGCCGATTTCATCTAGAGCATCCGATCTTTCGCGATTGCAGCCGCAATTGCGCAATCGGATTGAAGTCAGTCGAATCGGGCGGTTCGCCCTCGTCCCCGATCGCGTGATCTTCATCGACCAAGGCAGGAACAATACCAAGACAGCGCGCCCGCGCGATAGCTCGCAACGCGGCGCGCGTCGCCTTGGCGCAATCCCGCGCGGGCATTGGCAAACCACCACGTTCGTCGCCGGCCTGCGTCTCGGCCGCCTCGACACCGCCATGCTGGGCGACGGGCCTATGGATGGCGCGGCGTTCGTGAACTACGCCGCGCAGGTGCTGGCCCCGCGCTCACGCCCGGCGACATCATGGTGATGGACAATCGGACCGCCCGCAAGATCGCGGGCGGGCGAGACGCCATCGAAGCGGCCGGCGCGAGGCTCATCGGCGACCTGGCGCTCCGACCAGCCAGCGCGCGCGGCGGCGACGTCTTCGCGCGCCTGGTGCGCCTGCGACTGCTTTGGACGCACCGAACTCTTGGGTCGTGCCTTCAACGCTGAACTGAAGTCACGCGTCGCACAGCACAACATTGGTGACGACGCGCCGGTTGTCGACGCGCGCGACTTGCACGATCACGTCCACGACGCTGCGCGCATAGTCGATGACTTCCGCACGGCTCAGGGTGAGCCCCGCCTGCAATGTCATGAAGCCGATCTGGTCCAATGCGCCGCTCGGCGTATCAGCGTGCACTGTCGTGATTGAGCCGGGGTGGCCTGTATTTATGGCGCGCAGGAACGTGAATGCCTCTGCGCCGCGGATTTCGCCCACAAGAAGGCGATCGGGCCGCATGCGCAACGACGCCTGCAAGAGCTCATCTATGCCCACGCGCGCTTCCCCGAGTTCGCCCTTGACCGCAACGAGACCAACCGCGTTGGAACGACCGAGCTTCACTTCCGGCGTGTCTTCAATGACAATGAGCCGCTCATGCTCCGGGACTTCTTTCACCAGAGCATTCAGCAATGTCGTCTTGCCGCTCGCCGTACCGCCGGAAATCACGATGTTGCAGCGCGACTGGACCGCGGCTCGGAAAAAGGCTGTCATGTCGCGCGCATCGAAAAGACGCTTCAGCAAGAGCCGACGCCTGATCCGCGCGTCGAGGCCGTCCCTCTCGATGCTGTCAAACGCGCCAGAATGCTGGTACTGGTCGAGAGTGAGATCTGCGACCACGTGTTTGCGGATGGCCAGGGCCATGTGATCGCGCACCGCGGGCGATGCAACGATCTGAACCCGCTCACCATCAGGCAATGACGCTGCAAGCAGCGGATACTCCCGGTTCACGCCCTGATGGGAGACCGCCGCGATCTGGCGCGCGAGACGCTGAAGGCTGACGCCCGTCAGATCAGGCGCGGGCGCGCGTTGCAGGGTCTTGCCGACCCGCTCGAACCACACTTCCCCGGGACGATTGATCAGAATGTCTGTGACATGGGGATCCTCGAGCCATGGCGCGAGCGGCGAAAGAAACGCGCGAAGGTAGACGCCCTCGGCCAGTGCACTGGTTTCCAATCGCGCCTCACTCTTCCTCGCGCAGGATGCTGAAATCGAGATCGCGTGTCACGAAGACCCGAATGGGCGCGCCCTGCGGAACGCGAACGGTGGGCGCGATATTGAGATCGGCCTGCAATGCGACCGAGGCCGCGTTGCCGGCCGCGCCCGTCGTCGATGCGATGATCACCTGCGTATCGCTGCTTTCCGTCGCCAGCTGGGCTCCCGCCGTGATGAGCGAAAGCAAAATTGCGCCGCCGAAACGTTGGATGAAGTGCCGGTCGACACGACCCTCCAGACCGCCGCGGCCCAGCGCGTCCGTTCCCGGCGCGGCGAGTTCAACGGTGATCCCGTCGGGGCGAATGAGGCGCGTCCAGATCACAAACGCGCGCGACTGTCCGAGCGCAACGCCGGACCGGTACTGCCCGACAAGGCGCGAACCGCGAGGAACAAGCACATTTTTGCCGTCAAAACTGTGGACGTCGCGGCTGACGATGGCGCGGGCGTAACCAGGAAGATCGGAGTTGAGCGCGGTCTCGAGCACCGCGGGAATCATCGCGCCTTGGGTGATCGTAAAGCCCTGGCTCTGCATGCGCTGCGCACGCACCGGAGCGGTGTCGTCTGCGCCGAGCCGACGGGCGAACTCCTCGTTGGGGTTTCTCGCCGGTGAGCTGCCTGCGCCTACCGCAGCGCTCACAGCACCCGCCGACAGGGATGCGGCTGGTCGTTCGCCGCCGGCCTGCGGCGCAGTCTGCGGCGCGCCCGCCTGCGAGAGGTCGACCACCAGCACCGGAGAGCGCAGCCTCTCGTGCAGATCGGCGGGCGGCGATTGCTGGGGCATGGGCGGCGAAACAAGGCTGT
>Ga0247843_1007078_pt1 | contig 14114 bp, 10 predicted proteins | sample LaCruzMarch2017__FD_192420 | JGI IMG/M metagenome (GOLD analysis project Ga0247843, IMG submission 192420) | Freshwater microbial communities from meromictic Lake La Cruz, Castile-La Mancha, Spain - LaCruzMarch2017_8m | ecosystem: Environmental > Aquatic > Freshwater > Lake | place: Spain...
CAGCATCCCAGCCAAAATGGCGATGATGGCAATGACCACGAGCAACTCGATGAGGGTAAAAGCCTTCTGGCTCCGGCTCGTCATCATCTGGTCACCGTTTCGTATCCTGTTCGACTGCATCATGTCAGTTATCCGTAGTTGACCGATCCCCACCAGCAAAATTTAGGTGCCGCTCGACACCTAGATGTAACGGACCGCTTGGGCGCTATTGAGTTACACGCCGCGACGATTTCAGTGAGATCCACGAGGCCGCCAGAAACACAGGAACCAGAACGGCCAGGCCCAATCCCCCGTTCTGAGTCAACTGGGTCCACGCTGGAGACGCCTTGGAAAAGGTCCGCTGGAGGTAAAGCGAGGCCGAGGCCATATACCCCACGGAATCAGCCACCTGGATGAGGAACGCTGCGGTTCCGGCCTGCCGTGTTGCTGCCAGAAGCCGATCGAAGAGCACGCTGTTGAAAGGGACATAGCCCAGATACCCGCCCAACCCGGTGAGTACCATCCAAGCAGCCGGACCCAACCAACCCCGTTGGAACGCCAGCGTGGCCCCACCCACCAAAATGGCCCCCAGGCTGATGAGCACGTGATAAGTGCCCAGAGCTTTCCAATGATCCCGAATCCACCACAACCCGGCCAACGCCGCCAGAACACCCAGGCCCACCATGGATTCGACTCGGGCAAAAAAGGAGGGGTCCGGACGCATCCCCAACTCTTTGAGAACATCGGCCATGAAGGTGTCCCGCAAGTCGCGGTACACGGTGAGCAACACGTAGGGAAGGATGAGCAGCGCCAAGGAAACCGCATTGCGGGCCAAGAATTGGCGTCGCTGAGGCCCGTCCATCGGGGCCCGCACGGACCGTTCCGCGACGTCTTGGGGGCTGGGAGCCGGAAGGACGGCCAGCAAGGCCAGGCAAATCACGAGGAGTGGAATGAACACCAACCCGGCAATGGCCGGCATCCACAGTTCGGGAACAGCCCAGCGGGTCATGAGGTACACACCGACGGACTTGGTCCACCCGGAAGCAAAAATGAAACTCACACTCATGCCCAACCCGAGGAATTCGGTCACTCTGCGACCTTCCAGGAAGCCGAAAATCAACCCCCAAATCATGCCCAGCGGCAGGCCATTGACGAACAAGCAGACCACCTGGGCCCACAAAGGTACCTGGGGCAGCAAGAGCAACGGCAAGAACGCCAGACCGATCAACCCGGCAATCAGTGCGATCCGACGGCCCGCCCCCGCTTCGCTGACGACCTTGATTCCCAAGAACTTGGAAAGGGTGTACCCCACCAATTGGGCCACCACGAGCAACACCTTTAACGATATACCCCCGATCTCCTGCCCGGAAAACGTGGCCGCCGAAAAGGGTTTGCGAAACGCATACATCGCGGTGTAAGCCCCAAAGGCTGCCAGCGAAGCGACAATGGTGAATAGGACAGGATCCGCCGCAAGGCGGCGTTGAAGAGCCGAGGAACCAGTGGGTTTCATCCGGGAAAGGGAAGATATCGATGCACTGCCGTGCCAAAGAACCCAAAGCAGCGTGGGTTGCAACACAAACACGTCCGGGCTTGTTTCAGTCGGGTGACACTTGGGCTCAACTTCGGCCCGGTGGGCGGGCGATTGCCCGGGCGATCCAACAGAAATCGTTCCGCCCCCTCGCAATGACACCGACCCGCGCACCGGTGCATCAACATCCTTGTTGCTCAACCAAACCTCTAGATCGAGAGCTCCTTGTAACCATAGAAAATATCAAACAACTGTTGATAACAACGATTGACAAATAGCATCCGATTTTGGTGATGTAGATCTGTTCAGAATTTGATTATTTTGACTACTCTGAATTTGAAAAGATTCATTTTCAGTTTCGCTGATTCACTTAAATTATCGGAAACCTATTGAGCTGATTTTATGTCCCTTATTCGTCCTTTGTTGGTTTACGGGTTTTTGTCGATGATTGTGTCGTCTCAGGCGCAAATCTTCATTACAAAGTGGGATTTCAACGCAGCCAATCTTCAACCCTCCGTTGGTACAGGAACGTTATCGTTAATAGGGGGCACCACCGCAACTTTTGCAGGAGGGTTTGACGACGAGAATGTCGGCTGGCGAACGGCCAATTATCCCAGCCAGGGACAGAACAGCCTGACCGCAGGTTTTCAAATGCAGATCTCCACGGTAGACAAATCAGGGATCTCTCTCTCCTACGCGGTCAGACACGGCATTGAGTCGGCCAACAGCCAATCCGTGCTGTGGTCCACCGACAACACGACTTATCAATCGGCCGCGACCTTCACTTTTGCACCGGCTCCGAGCGGCTCTGGCGACACCTGGTACACTCGTTCAGTTAGCCTGCCGGCAGGTGCCAACAATCAAGGCAACTTGTACGTCAGAATCGTGTCCAATTTCAGTCCCGGCCTGAGCACTTACACCGCCTCGCAATTGGGCAGCACTTACAGTGGTGCTGGTCCTTGGCGCTTTGACGATGTCACCTTTTCGGCAGTGCCTGAGCCTGCCACCAGCGCCGCCGTCGCCGCGGCAGGCTTAATCGGATTCGCACTCCTGCGCAAACGCTGGAGCCAAGGTTCTCTGGATGATTCTCAAAAGGAGTTCTGACCCGGACCGGTTGCCTTTCGGAGGGATGGCGGCAACCCGATTCCATTCGGATTCAGGCGACCGGGTGATTTGAATCAGGCTTTTGAGGGAGCTTGGTTGCGCAGTTTGGCCAGCCGTTTGGAGGACTTGCTCAACGTCGACTGCCCCTCGCGCGCCAGCACCCGTGCACGGTGCCAAGCAAGCTTGGCGGTGCGGGCTGCTTTTTTGGCGGCCTTATAGAAGGCCTTCGCCTTGCGGTGCTCGGCATGAGTGGCTTCGGCCACCTTCACCAGAACCGCCACCCGTTGCTCAACCTTGTGGTGGGCGGAAATACGGGCAGCAAGGGTTTTGGAGACTTTGGTGTCTTTCATCGGATATTGGCCGATGTCTTCAACCTTTCAGACACAATTGCGTGACGAACGGGAAACAACGGTCCCCTTGGTCTGCCCTCAGAACCCGATCGCGGCAAGTCGTCAAATGTTACGTTTGAAGCCCCCTGGAACGAACCGATTGAACAGCCTCGCAGTAAATGGACTGCACTTCAGCCACGATCTCGGTCCACGCCATCGTCTCGGCGACTTGGCGGCCAGATGCCCCGAGCCCCCGAAGTCGCGGCCAGTCGGCCGCCGCGCCCTCAGCGGCACGCTCAAAGGCGGACCGCTCACCATAGGGCACCGTCCAACCATGAACCCCGGAAACCACCCTCTGGCCTGCGGCACCGTAATCAAAGGCCAGCACTGCAATACCGCTGGCCATGGCCTCGAGAGTCACATTGCCAAAGGTCTCGGTTAGGCTGGGGAAAAGCAGCAAGTCCGCTGAGGCATAATGGGCTGCCAAATCCTCGCCCAGTCGCCGCCCCACAAACACGGCGTCGGGCGCCTCATGCTCCAACCAGGCCCGGGCAGGACCATCGCCCACGACAACCAGGCGGGCATCCGGTTGGACGTTGGCAATCTTTCGGAATGCCGAGACCAGGAGATCGAGATTCTTCTCCGGAGCAATGCGGCCGACTGCCACCACCACCAAAGTGGATGGCCCTGCCCCCCAAGAGGACCGCAACTCTTGAGATCGGCGGGAGGGGTTAAAGCGGCTGGCATCCACACCACGGGCCACTACCTTCAAGCGCTCAAAGCCTGAGGTCTCCAATTCCGCGACCAATCCGGCAGTCGGAACCATGGTGAAGGCGCACTGGTTATGAAAATTCCGAAGGTAACCCAAAACCCAGCGGCGGAGGTGCCCAATGCCATAGTGGGCACTGTAGGCGTGGAAGTTGGTCCGGAACTCCGAAACCACGGGAAGACCCAATCGACGTGCCACGCGCAACGCCGACCATCCCAGCGGACCCTCGGTGGCGATGTGCACAATGTCCGGCGGTTGCGCCCTCCAATCCCGTTCCAAGCGGCGAAACGCAGGAAGACCCAGTTTGAGTTCCGGATACCGTGGAATGGGAATCCCGGAGGTGAGTCGCTCCGAAAAGCGATTCAGCTCCCTTCCAAGTGATCCATCGCCACCTCCCTTCGCTCCAGACCGAGGACTTGTTGTTGCCGTGGTCAAGCCATCGACTTTGGGCTGACGAGGCCGCGTCACCTCGACGTAATGGCCTGCAAGCAACAAGCCGTCCACCAACTGGGCCACTGTGCTGGCTACCCCATTGATCTCCGGCGGGTAAGTCTCAGTCACCAAGGCGATCCGCAAGGGTCGCGCTGGATGCGGGATGTTTTGATCCGACTTGGCTGGGGCCCCCTCGATCACTTCTCCATCCAGCACCTGCTGAGCAACGAACCTGTGGCGGAATGTCGATATTTCGGTATCGAAACACGACCGCCACCAGAGCTTCACACAACCTCATTGAAATTGAAACCAGACCGATCCAACGGTCAGTACCATCAACACCCCATGAATCGCATCATGACCGCCCCGTTTTCCCACTACCTCGAAGCGTTGCGCACCCAACGCTGGGACGACCACCGCTACTACCACCACAGCCGGATCAACCAATCGCTGCACCTGATCAGCGCCATGTCCTTCGTGGTCTCCTACGTGTTCCTGCTCATTGACCCAGCCCTCTCGGCCCTGATCGCTTGGGGCATTTCGATGACCTCGCGCCAGTCCGGGCATTTCTTCTTTGAACCGCGCGGCTATGACCACGTGAATCGAGCCACCCACGAGCACAAGGAGGACATCAAGATCGGCTACAACCTGCGCCGCAAGGTGGTGCTCATGGCCCTGTGGGCCGCAGCGCCGGCAGTGCTCTACTTCAGCCCCAATTTCTTGGGTCTAGTGAATGAAGAAACGATCCGTGGAGGTTATCTCAAGAGCCTCGGACTCATCTGGTTCTACATCGGCATCGGCGGGTTAATCTTCCGCACGGTCCACTTGTTCTTCTTGCGCGACGTGACCACCGGACTGGTCTGGGCACTGAAGATCATGACCGATCCGTTCCACGACATCTTGCTGTACTGGCGCTCACCGCTGGCGCTGCTGCGGGGCGAACTCATCGACCCCATGGATCACGCCCTGGACCACACACAGACGACCCACTGAACCGGAACACGTTGTTCCGACTGGGCGGTTTGTTGGGTAGCGCTCCAACTTGCTGGGCGTTTCACCGGGAGGTGACTGGATCCGAGGGTTTCTTTCGAGCCCTCCCCAGCATCTCCCGGAGGATTTTCCGGCGGATGGATCGGTTGTCCAAGCCAGGAACTTGCGCCCACCAGCCGTCCTGCTGCATTGCTTCGGCAGCTCGGATGAATCGTTCGGTCACCGACTGAAAATCTTCTTCGGAATAGTTGAGACTGAAGATGAGTCGACCGCTGCCCACCCAACTCAGCGCCAACCCTTCGGCACGGAGGTAGAACTGGAACATCCAATTATAGCGGCTGGGGACCTCATACAAGATCGTCCAAACCGTCGAGAGGTTGACCACTCGCACGGGCAGACCCGCCGTAGCAAGGCGGTCGTTGAGACTCCGAGCGCGTTGATTCCAACGCTCGTCCAGACCGTCATACCAACCGCGCACTTCGGGCGTTTCCAAGCGCTCCAGGAAAACCTGCATCGCGGCCATCACATACGGGTGCGAGTTGAACGTACCGCGGGCAAAGCAAATGTCGGCCGGCCGGTCCTCGCGGTATCGCCCCATCAGAGAGCGACGACCACAGACGACACCGACCGGGAATCCTCCGCCCAAGGTTTTACCGTAGGTGACCATGTCGGCATCGACCCCGAAGTATTCTTGCGCCCCGCCAGGCGCGAGTCGGAACCCCAAAAACACCTCATCGAAAATCAGGACGATGCCGCGTTGGGTGCACACTTCGCGCAAGGACCGCAGCCACTCGGTGTAGCGCTGGCGATCGAAACCGGCTTTGCGGGAACTATCCACCAATGTCGAGTCGCCGGGAGCTGGACGGTTCGGATGCAGCGCCTGGAGGGGGTTGACCAGCACGCACGCAATGTCCTTGCGCGTGGAAAGCACCCGAAGCGTATCCGCATCCATTTCCTTCAGCGTATACGTGCAACCGGGCGGCATGGGGTTTCCCGGACCCGGCTGAACATCGTCCCACCATCCATGATAGGAGCCGCAGAACCGAACCAGATGCTTGCGACCGGTATGGTAGCGGGCCAAGCGCACCGCCTGCATGACCGCCTCGGTGCCAGACATGTGGAACGACACCTCGTCCTTGCCCGAAATGCGGCAAAGGCGTTCCGCATTCCATGCGGTGCAGGGATGCAGGCTACCCAGAACAGGACCCAAAGCCTGGACCCGCTGCGCCGCCTCCTCCATGCACGACTTGTAGAAGTCGTAACCCATTACATTGACCCCATAGGAGCCGGTCAAATCCAGGTAGCGCCGCCCATCCAGATCCGTGACTTGCACCCCCTCCGACGACTCAAGAAACCCTCCCAATTTCAAATGGGCCCGCACATACGGGCTGAATTGGAATGGCACCCGATAGGCTCGGGTGAACTGGAGGTCGGAGATGTGACGAGACGCCTCAACCGACTGGAGGATCGATTTCGGATGATGCCCGGCAAACTGACCTGCCAGCCGGAAGAACCCCTGTCGGCGGGATGCTTCCACCGCGTCGGAAGCTCCGTCGGCACGGAACACCTCTTCATCCCCGTAGGCATACCCAGGAATCCAGCGGGTGATCCGCTTGGCCCATCGGGAGTGCCCCGCCAGCGACGGATGCTTGGCAAAAGAAAGTTGGAGACGCCGCCGACCCCACGCCAGCGCACCGGCTGCAGGGATCAAGGCAAACCACGAAGGATTCAGGAATTCAGACATGAAAAAAACTAGGATTGATGTTTCGACCCACAGCGGCGGCAACACTGCCAGCCGACTGCGTGCCCTCCGCGACCGCCTGTTGCTGCAGGAGGATTTGAACTTTCTGCTGACCAATCGGGTGCCACGGTCCCTGCTGACCCACGCCATGGGCCGCTTCAGCAGTATTCGAAGCCCACTGCTGACACGGGCTTCCATCGCCCTGTGGCAGCTCTTCACCGACCTCGACCTGAGTGAATCCAAGGAACAGCGATTCAACAGCCTTCAAGAATGCTTCACCCGCGAATTGAAGCCCGGGATGCGGCCGGTGAATCCCGATCCCCAAATCCTGGTCAGCCCCTGTGATGGCATTGTCGGAGCCTGGGGTGCCGTCCGTGGAATGCAGGCATTCCAAGCCAAGGGGTTCCCCTACTCGATCGGAGATCTTTTTGGCAGCAGCGAAGCCGCGGCGGATTTCAAAGACGGCAGCTTCATCACCCTTCGATTGACCTCGGACATGTACCACCGCTTCCACAGCCCGGAATCGGGCACCGTGGAAAAAGTGACCTCCATTTCGGGGGACACCTGGAACGTCAACCCCATCGCCCTCCGACGGGTCGAAAACCTCTTCTGCAAAAACGAGCGGGCCGTGGTGCGACTGCGCCTGACCGATGGGCGTCCAATCGCTTTGGTGGCCGTGGCCGCCATTTTGGTAGCCTCGATCCGGCTGCATTTCCTGAACCTCCTGTTGAACCAAGGTTGGAAAGGACCTCGCGAAATGCCCTGCAGCACACCCGTGATGCGAGGCGAAGAACTGGGATGGTTCGAACACGGCTCCACCATCATTCTGTTCGCGCCGGCCGGCTTCAAGGTCTGCCCGCATCTTCAAACCGGACACCGCATTCGCATGGGAGAGGCACTGATGGAAATACCCCCATTTTCCACAACTTGTCACACAACGCTCACCCAGCCGTGACGCCGATTTTAGGTGAGACTTGAAACCCCAGAATCGGGTCTACCCGCTGATCCGAACGCTTGTCACCATGTTGTCACCGGAGCGTCACTGTTCAGGCGGGAACGACTCTTCATCATATGAGATCAAGCGGCCGTAATGCCGCCTCGGTTTCAAATCGCCAACCCCGAATCAAACCGTCCCTCCCATGACCGCTCAAATGCTGATCCGATCCATTCTGGCCTCTGCGGCAGTGACGCTGACGGGCATGGAACTGCGCGCCCAGTTGGCCATCACCGAGGTGCACTCCAGCCAGTCCACCAATGGCACACCCGCACTGCACGCCGACTGGTTTGAGCTCACCCATTACGGAACGACGCCGATCGATTTGCGCGGCTGGCGGTTCAACGATTCCAACGGAGGCCTGACCAATGGTGCTGTGACCTTGGGCGCACTCACCCTTTCTCCTGGCGAATCCATAGTTTTTGTTCAGGACATCGATGCGGCTGCTTTCCGCTCCTGGTGGGGCCCTGCTCTGTCACCATCGCTTCAAATCATCAGCTACACGGCCGCAAGCATTGGGCTCAGTTCGACCGGCGACGGCATCCGCCTTTGGGATGCTGCAGCCGCATCGGGAACATCGCCCGCAGTCTCGGTGGATTTCGCGGCCACCGGAACCAATGCCTCCAGCTTCACCAGTGATCCCAAGACCGGGCTCCTGACAGCCCGGACCACGGTTGAAGTCCCGGGCGCCTTCTCCGCGACGGACAATGGGGACTGGGGTTCGCCAGGCATCGCCGGCCCCAGCATTCCGCTGACCATCACCACCCCACCGGCCAACACAACGGTCAATCCCGGGGATCCTGCCACCTTCACGCTGGAAGTCGCTGGCTTGCCTCGGCCCCGCTATCAGTGGCGTTTCAACGGCACACCCATCCCGGGCGAAACCGGCCCCAGTCTCACTGTCTCCAATGCCCAACCCCAGTTCAGCGGCTTGTATTCGGTTCAACTCGACAATGGCTTGGCCACCCTGACCAGCACCGATGCACGACTCCAAATCGCTGCGGCTCCGTCAGCCCCCCGTTGGGTACAGACACCGTTGGAATTGACGGTTCTCATCGGGGGCGTGGCCACGTTTTCCGCAACCGCTTCTGGAGTGCCGGAACCCACTTACCAGTGGTCCTTGAATGGCAAGCCCATCTCGGGAGCCACCACAGCCACCTTGACCTTGAACTCGGTGACCACGGCTCAATCGGGCCAATACTCCGTCAGCGCCTCGAACGCCAGCGGCACCATCTCCCATTCGGTGCTATTGAACGTGCTGGGTAGGCCGGACATCCGCATCACCGAGGTGAGCAGTGCGCGCACAACATTGGATCCCGCCTTCATCGACCGGGTGGGTTTCGCCCCTGAAGATTGGTGGGAAATCACCTCCTTCTCACCGGTGCCGATCTCCCTGTCGGGTTGGCGCTTTGATGACAACAGCGCAAGCCTCGGCAGCGCCCTCACCATTGCGGACACCAATTTGGTGATCCTGCCCGGCGAATCCATCGTGTTTGTGGAACGACTGACCCCGGATCAGTTCCGCACCTGGTGGGGCACCAACAACCTCCCGACCGGTCTGAAGATCGTGACCTACACCGGAAGCGGCATCGGACTAAGTTCCGGCGGCGACGCCTTGCGCCTCTGGAACGCCACGGCCACGGCCAACGCGGACACCATCGACGGAGTGGACTTCCCCGCCGGTGATCCGGGCATCAGCTTCAATTTCAATCCCGACACCAAGGAGTTCGGCAAACTCAGCGTGCTGGACCTCAACGGCGTGTTCCAGGCTCCCGCCACTCTGGAGGGCGTCAAGGAATGGGGATCTCCGGGCCGGATCAAGGCCGGAACGATCGTCACCCCTGCCCAACCGCCGTCGTTGACCATCACGCAAACCGAGGCGGCGTTGAAGGTCACCCTCTCCGGCGATTCGGGTCGCACCTACCGGCTGCAACGCCGCAATGAAACGAGTGGCTCTTGGATCAACGAGGGCGAACCTCAGGCAGCCACCGTCGCCGGACCCGTCACTTTCTCCATCCTCTTGGACTCCAACAGCGCCTCCTTCGGACTCTTTCGGGTGGAGGTTCAATGAAGGGCTTCCGTTGCCGTCCACCGCTCGGTTCTCGCTCTGGCGGGTTCACCCTCATCGAGCTGCTGGTGGTCATTGCCATCATCGCCATCCTGGCCGGCATGCTCCTGCCGGCACTGGCGCGTGCCAAAGGCAGCGCTCTGCGTATCTCTTGCCTCAACCAGCAGAAACAATGGGGTCTCGGATTGATGCTCTATACGGAGGACAATCTCGATTACCTCCCCCGGGAGAAACCCTTCAGCCAAGACCAGTTGACCTGGCTTCAGGCTCAGAGCACCAACAATGCGGATCTTTGGTGCAACGCGATCCCGCCGCGCATCGGGCTACGGCCGGTTCGCGACTACGCAACCAATGGACAAGCGTTTTACGAGAAGGCTTCGCTCTTCACCTGCCCCGCTGCGAAATTGCCTGTGGCCACGGTTCGCAAAGCGTCCCCATTCTTCTCGCTGGCGATGAATTCCAAGCTCATCCGCAATGGGGAACCCTCCAAGCTCTCCGCGATCCAAATGACGTCTCAAACGGTGGTCTTCACCGAGGCGGGCATGCCCGACGAACTCAAGTTCCATCCCAATCAATCGGCCTACAACGGGCAGCCGCACGCCTTTGCCAATCGGTTCTCGGCCCGGCACTCGGGCAGCGGGAACTTGGTCTTCGCAGACGGCCACGCCGAAAACCTCCGCGGCAACCAGGTCATCGACACCGCAGCCGGTAGCCCGAATCTCGGCAAGGCCTTCGTGCCGCAAACCCGCGTCATCTGGACACTGGACCCGCTCGACAACCCCAACTAATCACTCCTGGATGGTGATGGACCGTTGGTCGCGTTTGCCCAGTAAGGCGTCTGCTTCGGCTTGGTTCCACGTCCCGTCGGATCCGATCAAAACGGCTGGACCCATCCGCTGCTTGGGTTGCTTGCTTTCCAACCATCTTTGAAGGACCTGTTGGGTGCTGTCCCGCAATCGTTCGGTCGAGGCCATAAAATCATAAGCCGCCGCATCGAAGTCCGGGGTTTTGGAAAGCGCACCTGACACCACGCGACGGATGACTGCGTAATCATCGGAGAGCAATTGCGCCTGGATGGGGGTCATCCAATTGGTCCCGGAGGTTTGCAACGCGGGTTTCCAGCCGCTATGCCACGCAGCGATCACCCTTTGGGCCGCATTGCCTTGAAGCATCCAGAGGGCCCCGGCCGAGGTGCGTTCCTGCTCGGCCGTCAATGGGTATCGCTTCTGCCCGTACTGGACAAACAGATTGTCGCGCGTCCAAGCCAAGGTCTTGTCCAAATGACACAAGTTGCACGCATTGGGTGTCCCATAACGGGACAACCGTTCATTGTTCGGGGATTCGATCTGGTGGGAGCGGATGGCCTTGAACAACGCGTAAGTCGTGTGAGGCATGTGGCAGTTGAGACAGTTGGAACCCTCGGATTCCTTGAGGTGGTGGGTGTGTTCAGAGATCTGGTCCTTGAACCGAGGTTCGGTGTGGCAAGTGATGCAAGACTGCGGGGTCGCCCCAGCGGGTTTCAGTTGGTCGTCGGGATCAGGCCCGTGCATGGTGTGACACGTGGCGCAGCCCAGAGTGCCTCGCGTAAAACATTTGGATGCGGCCAATCCATTGAACTCACGACCTCCCGCCAGAATGGTTCCGTCATCCCACCATTGCTCACGAAAGAAATCGGGATTGCGCCGGTAGTCTGCAACGCGTTCGGGCCTCGGATCGACCCGCGGATGCTTCACCTCATAGCGCGTCTGGAAAAGACGATCGCCGGGACGATAAGCCGGGCCATTGGTGGCGAATCGCATGGACTGCTCCGGGCGCAAGATGTATGCGCCGTGGCATTGACCGCACACCTCACTGGATCTCCGGTGGTCGAGCTTGGAGGGATTGATCAGGTCATAGGCGGGCGGGCCATTCTGAGCAGGGTCCGTTTGCAGAGTTCGCCGCTCATTCACATGCTTCTCACCGGGCCCGTGGCAGGCCTCGCAGGAGATTCCTAACTCCCCGACTTTTGTTTTGAGCAGACCGCTGGATTCATCCAGACCCGGATTCCCCGCAGTGCTATGACAACGGATGCACTGATGATTCCACTGGATGATGAGCCGTTGCCGGTCCTCGGGCCCTCGCATAAAGGCCTCGTCGCGAGGCATCCAGCGTTGGTCAGAAATCAAATAAACCAGCGGCAAGGTCTGGAGCAGACCTGGCACCCGCTGGCTGGCAACCCAATAAGTCTGGTAGTGGTGGGAGCCCGTGGTCATGACGACAGGTCGACGCACCCTGGGGATCTTCCGCCGGTCCACGGGCTTCTTCGAAGACTCGGCTTGCATCATCAGATCGGGATCCGGCATCTCGGCCCAATAGCCACCCTCCTCACGAAACACCCGGTAGGTGAGGCCTCCGACATCAATCGACTGGCCCTCAAATCGCCCCAATACCGTTTCGGCCATGGCAGGCTGGGTCATAGTTCGGTGATAAGACCGATGCCACGCGGAATGCTCCTCGGCATGACAGGCACTGCACTGGGCCGATCCCACATAACCGCGGGTCCGTTCGGCCTGAGGGAGGTTGGTCGCCAGCAGCGAGGAGGGTGGCTGAACCAAAGGCCAAATCCAGTCCACCAACCGGTCACCCGCCAACACTCCTGAAGTGGCAACGGCCCCATGAATCCACAACCAAATCACAATCATCGGAAATTGAGATTTCGCATGCATGGTCGGGAATTCTTTGGGGTGCATCTGAGGTTTCCAACAAGAACAAAGAGGGGCCCATGGAGAACCCATGGACCCCTCCGTGATGATTCACACCGGGCCGTTTAGCGGCGCAAGCGGGCAAACTGCGACGCCTGATCCGGAGTCAGGGTCAAGGGGCTGGTGGCCCCTGCGACATCGGTCCAAGGACCTTTGATCGAAGCACTGGACTGGAGGGTGCCACCACCGGTCCAGGTCAGGGTGATCGAGCCATTGGCGTTGCGCACGATGCTGGAGAAAGCCAGCGGAGTCGTGGAACCACCACCGGGCTCGGCGACGGTGCGGCGGCGGAAGGAGCGCAGGGCTCCGGCTTGCGTGCCGTTGACCAGCGCGCGGGTGCCGTTGGCGTTCACCGTGAACCATTCCACGTTCGCACCACCGCCACCTTCCATCCACAGCAGCCGGAACAGGTACACACCCGCCTTCGGCGCGTCGAAGTAGAACTGCGTGTCCGAGCTGCCCCGGCCACCGTTGAACTCGCCCAACACTTGGGACTTCACGTTGTTCGTGGTGCCCACAGACACCTGGAACCCGTCGTCGCTGTTCACCACCATCGTGTACAGACCCGCTGCCGGGATCTCCAGGAACGCCAGCGCCTCACCGGCGATGTTGTCCGTGCTCCCGTTCAGGCCCGGGATGCCCGGGACGCCTTCGTCGTTCACTGCCAACTCCACCAGACCGCTGGCCTTGAAGTTGCCGGCCTCGCCAGACGCCTGGTCGAAGTTCACGTAGTCGATCTTGAAGACTCCGCCCACTTCACCCGAAGCATCATGCTCCGAAGCACCCAGCGCGCCCGCCAACTGCGACTCCGCAGCCGACAGCACCGTGCCGCCCGGTCGGCCAGCGGCCAACTGATGCGTGCGCCAGTTCATGCCAGCCTCGGCTCCCGTGCCCACAGCCGTCGCCAGGTCAGCCGACAGCGTCGCGTAGGTCGAAGCCGTGAAGCCCACCGTCTCGGTCAACTCTTGGCCGGTCGCCGTCGTGTAGGTCGCCTTCAGCGTGTGCCGCGATCCCGACGGGATCAGCGACGGGCTCACGTAGCTCACCACCACCGTGTTGTCCACGCGGGTCACCGACGTGGCCGTGATCGCCGTGCCGTTGAGCTCCAGCTTCACGCCCGAAGACTCCTTCACCGTCATCCACGCCGCGTCGGTCAGCACCGCAGAGATAACCTTCGGAGTCGTGCTCACGGTCAAGTAACCCGGAGCGATGAACGACCCATTCTCTTCCACCACACGACCCGTGTTATCGGTGAAGCGCACCGTCACCGCCACCTTCGACCGAGGCGCGAACACCTGCGTGCCCGTGTGGCTCACGAACACCCGCTCGCTCTCCGGATAGTTGTCATTGACCAATGCTTTGGTCACCTCGACCGGCGTCGCGGCCTTGCCGTTCACGGTCACCGTCACGCCGGCAGCCGTGTTCACCGTCTTGCCCAA
>Ga0247843_1007081_pt1 | contig 14113 bp, 11 predicted proteins | sample LaCruzMarch2017__FD_192420 | JGI IMG/M metagenome (GOLD analysis project Ga0247843, IMG submission 192420) | Freshwater microbial communities from meromictic Lake La Cruz, Castile-La Mancha, Spain - LaCruzMarch2017_8m | ecosystem: Environmental > Aquatic > Freshwater > Lake | place: Spain...
TCTGGATAGTTAACGCATTTCATTCAAGAATGAGTTTAAAATTCCGAAAAGACTGCAAAGTTTTTTGAGTGCCTTGCCTTGGAGGAATCCATGAAAAAAGTTTTTATAACTTTGCCGATTATTCTTGCCGGTTGTTCATCGGATCTTCCAACACCCGCAATCAGTTCTGCCGCAGCCACTGCCCAAGACAATGCGCTCTCGTTAGACGTTCAAAAGAAGCAAACCTTCTCGAAACTGATGACACTCAAGGCTGAAAACGACACCATGTGTTTGCGTGTTCAGAAACAGAGAGCAGAATGTCCTCATGCAAGCCCACTTGTCCCCGACGACGGTGAGAAGGTGCTGGCTTGTGTTTCTGGTGTAGCTGCTGACTCGATAGCGCCTGTTGAGTACTTGATCAGCGTTCAACCTCCCCCCGGAACAAAAATTTATTTGAGCACAAAGGGCGGCGCTTGGCGCACGAACGAGGTTGGTGCCGAAACAGGGCAAAAGCTCACCTGGAGCCCAAAAGCACCTGATGCCTGCAATCCGAAATTGCGAGTGAATCCTGCTAACATCCAAGCACAAATTCGTTCGCCGCGTTTGCTCGAACTCAGTGAGCTTGATGTTATTATTATTCCTGATGATAAGACTGATGATAAGAGCAGATGTTACTCAAATGAAAATCAAGTTTCAAAGTTTGGTGCTTTCGATGTCAGCGTCAATGGGAAACCTCTTTTCAGCAAAAGCGATCTTTCATTCAACTCAGGAAACCACCAAATTAACTTGAGTGCCCTTGATAACTATTTGGGCGACGCGAAGTGTGTTGTGCCGGTGAAGGAACTCGAGGCACTTTTTGCTGAAGCCAAAACAAACGTCGCATCACCGGCAAACCCGCCTGCCACTGCCTTGGCTTCCGTAGACTCAGACTACGCTCGTGAAACGGGCCGCAACCAAAGCTTGCGTTTAGCCCTCACTGGACAAGAAAAATTGGGCTGCTGGGCTTTCGCCAAAATCGACAAACTTGAAGTGAAGATCGAGGGTGCTGCAATAGAAAGAGCAAGCTTAGGAAACGGCGACCCACTGAGTCCCGAAGGAAATGCAAAGGGTTATACCTTCAACTTTGGCCGAGGCATTACCCACGCGATTGCTGAGGAAAATGGAATTTTCAAGCCAGGTGGTGGCTTCATCACCAACGCCTTTGCTGGTCGAGAAATTCAGGAATTGAACTTCTTACGTATTACCCGCGAGGGAACCTCATTTAGCAACGAGGAATTCACAACCAGGCGAAGCTGCGGATTCTTGGGATTGGGATCATGCACATCGCGCAGTTACAGGCGCTACGAAACGAATCGCCGCAGCATGTCGTCCATCAAGATTCTTGTGAACGACCAGGTTGTTTACGAAAATCCGAACGTCACCTTCACCTTTGAGCGTGGCAAGCTCGAGTGGCCTGGTGGAAAGAAGGTTGAGAAAATTCAGGACAATCCGAAGTTCCGCGAGTTGATGCGGCAAACCGCCTGCCCTGCAGGTTGAAGTGCGCTCGAGGTGTGCGAGGGAGTGCGAGGGAGTGCGAGGGAGTGCGAGGGAGGGATCACTGGATGAAGACATCAAAATTGTGCTTATTTGGGTTAGCGCTTTGGGCAGGTCAGGCATGTGCCCCCAGCACACAATTCAAATCATCCAATTTGGCAGATGCATCGGCCGAAGTTGAAACTAAATCAGCTGGCATGAACACAAGTTCAGATGGCCGCGCATCGGCGCAATCCGGCCGCATCACTTTGGACTGCTTCATTCAAACCATTGATGCGGCTAAATTGAGTGATGAGCCCATTAAGGCACTCGGTATTCCATCAAACTGCCCAACAACATCGGCTTCATCGTCGTCGTCAACCTCATCGAGCAGCAAGTTCGATGTTGCTATTGCCATAGACACCTCTGAAAACATGCTTGATCTTGGCAAAGCCGCAAAGAAGGAAATTGCGCTTGCGCTCAATAAGTTGAATTCCGAAAAACGCATGACTTCCCTTTCGGCCTTCGCATTTCGCTCTCGCTTAGGCGCAACCGAAAGAGGAACTGATATCGCTAAAACCATTGAGCTCATTTCGGGCGAAAGCTCAGAATGGTCTGCAACTGGACTTAAAGTTCTCGACCCAAATTCCACTGAATGGATTTCAAATGATGCAGCAAAGGCTGTTTTTCCAGCACTGCAGGAGGCGATATCAGCACTGCAAGCAGGCAGCCAGCCCGACAAAATCCTCATACTGGTGACTGGCTCGACAGGAAAAGGACCCACAGGCTTCGATGTGGGGATAGTTGCGAAAAGTGTTTCAGATTTATCTGCCTCGGTTTCCGCCAATGGGGGCCAATTGATTTTCAACTATGCTGCCTCGGAAAAACTTGCATCAGGCCTCTCTGAATATGCTCCTGTCCCAATTGCACAACTCGATCTCTTGAGTTCTGCAGCTGCCATGAAACCCGTGCGCGCACTCTTGCCGTCGGGCCTCGGTGGATGGGGCGAAAATATTGTTTCTCGTGCATCAATTCCATCGACCAGCACGGAAGAATGCCTTGTCACAAAGATAGAAGGCAGCGACGTTTCTGGTGCACCCGTATTCCAGAAAGAAGTTGTGGTGACGGACAAAGTCGGTTTCCAGGAAGCAACACTGCCGAAGGTTCTTCACGGTGTCAGCTTCAAAGTTAAGCTGACCCGCAAATGCAAAAAATCTGGCGAAATCAGCCAGAACATTCTTGTAAAAGCGGCAAAGGAGAGCACACGAAAATGACTACTCAAAAGAAAATCATGCGTCATTTTCCTCAGGCTGCCTTTTCGGTTTTAGCTTTTATACCAGCATTAAATGGTTGTTTCAGCCCTGCGCCTGAAAATAGGCCAGCAAGCAGTCCTCTCAATTTGGATTCTGTGCCTTCTTTACCCACGGTGGATGCCGCACAGCTGAAAATCTCAGATATAGTTGTCGCCCAGTTTAACAACCCAAAGCTTCAGGGGGCCGTGCAGCCCTATATCGACTTCCGCTATTCTGGCTCAACCGATTACGTAGAAGCAAAGACATGTATTGAGGCCACAGGCGCCTGCGTTGATTCAAAAAACATCTTCGAAAATAATGCAACGCTTGCAAACGCGCCCGATGGATCGCGCGTTATTGTCAAACTGAGAGCCTGCGTGACCCCCGGACGCTCTTCAGGTAGCAGCAACTGCGGCCCCTGGTTTGAGAAAGAATACACGCAGTGGGCTGCGGAAGATAAATCGAAGAGCGCTTTGGTGGAAGAGTATGAGGCGATAGAGCGAGAAGTTAAAAATCTCGATAAGCAACTCAAAGCAGTTCTTAACCTCCTGCAAGTGCGAGCGGAAAAATGCAAGCCAGCCACAGCGGGTGCAAAAGATCTTTTGGATGCAGAAAAAGGCATGATTACTGCAATCACGAAGTTGGGTGGAGGCATTGTTGGTGCCATTGGCAAGAAGCTCACTGAGAGCCCACCTGCAAACCCTAAAGCCGAAGCTTCCCCAGCTAAAACCGAACCTGTGTTGCCACCAGCAACGACAATTGGAACAGACAATTCCGGAATAGCTTTAACATCCGAAAACTCATTATCGCTCTCGGGCGGCTCCTCGAATAAAGAGATCATTGTTGCGCAGGCGGCAGAACACGTTCCAAAGATCTTTAAATTTTTGGGAGATGCTCTAAAAAAGAAGGCCGATGCCCAGAAAAAACTCGCAGATGAGAAATCGGATACTCCTGCCGCTGCCCCAGAGGCTGCTGGGAGCTCTCCTGCATCTGGGGCTGCGGCAGAAAAAGCAGCTCAAACACTGACAAAAGCTGCAGCGGATGGTCCGTTCAAATGGGCTCCCATCATTGATGCTTTACCCTCCTTGGCTGAAGGTATTTTCGACCTTTCCAACGCTGACCGAAAAGTTGCCCTGGAAGGAATTTGTGTCGATGCACTCGGTACGAAGCAAGGCGAGGCCATTGCATTCGCCAAAGCGGAAGCGGAGCAATCTATTCTCAGATTGAGCCAGCGTCTCCAGAGCGTCAGAGCAAAAACTGGAGGCAAGCCATGAGGTTTTTCATTCAGAAAAGAGTGTGCTTCGGGTTTGTTGCAACAGTGACAACGGCACTCGGTCTTTCGTGTTTTATTGGTTGTGCACCGAGTCCAAAGGCACCACCTAAGGCGAAAGCTCCCGGAACCCTTTCCACCGATGCATCGGCAAATTTAGGTGCCGTTAAATCAGTTGTCACGGTTGATGATCTCGATAGCGCGGCAATGCGTCTCAATATGCTAGGCGTAGCGGCATTCTCAAACGGGCGTTACAAATTTCCGCTTATTTCATTTTCTTTTCCTGAGCAAGCTGACTACGTGCAAGTGCTTCGGTGCCGCAGCGACGCAAATTTGGGAGAGCTTGGGAATATTGAGATTGGTGCATCGAACACAAAGGCTGCTGATGCCATTTATCAAAACAAAGATTTCTGGCAGAAAATTTCAAGCAACGCATTCTGTGCTTATATCACAACCGGAACTTCAATCGATAAAGTTATCGACTTTTATGCCAACAGTGGTGATTATGTTTATGTTGCTCGCGCATGCGTGGAAAAAAGCCGCTTGAATGCCAGCGACCCAGATGTCCTTGCGAATCCGTGCAGCCGACAGGTTGGGAAATCTACAATATACAACGGACACGTGAATTTAGAAAAAAATCTTACTGCCGAAAACAAGGAAAAATTGCGCGCTCAACGCGACAAAGTAGATGCAATGGGCCGCGAGCTTGTTTATTTAGCGAAGCTGGGCGATCAACAAATTTCTGAATGTGAAAAACGACGTGGCGCCAATCGAGCTTCTAAGTACCGCCGCGACGCGTTGGGCAAAATCATTGGCACCGGAATCGACCTGGGAGCCAAACTCCTTTCCGACGGATTAACGAAATCCGTGCTGGGCGGGTTGAGTGGATTTGCAGATATTTTCAAAGATCTTAGCGCCGACCCTAACGATCATCTTCCAGCTGATTTTTGTCCGGCCTTTGACTTGAGTTTCGAGCGCATGAAGCAACTCAAAACTCAGGTTGAAGTGGAATCGAAAGACTACAACGAACGCATCAAGACTTTTGGTGGAGCACCGTGATGAAAAAAACTCACAAACACAGCCAATTTTCTTTAATGTCTCTCGGCTCGTGGACGGCAATTGCAACGAGTCTTTTCAGCGTTGGCTGTGTTGATGCACCAAAACCAACAAAGATGGAAAGCAATTTAACCCCTTCAGGAGCTGCTGCAAAATACGACATCACCAAAGCGAGCCTCAGTGCGTCGGTGGAGAAACGTGAACAAATCGGCATTGCGAAGGGTGAATATCCTTCAATAACAATGACACTCTCGGGCGCCGATTATGCCGAGGTGTGGCGCTGCGGTGCGAGCTTCAAACTTGTTTATGGCAACGGACTGCAAGAGCTCAGTGCTGTGTCGAAATCAGATCCGGAGTATCGCTCAATCGCGAAGGAAGCATATTATAGAATGAAGACCAGTGGCTCAGACTGCCAATCAATTTCAATTGATGCCAGCTCCCCGCAAATCAATGACTATGGTGCACAAAGTGGCAACTTCTATTACGTCATTAACCCCTGCGTGAGTAGTGCAAGTTCAACAACAGGCAGCGGGGGCTGCAGTTATGCACTACAACTCACTCCGCCAATGCAATACACCAACACCCGTGCGAAAGGTGAAGTTGAAATTCTCAGCGGCATGTATCAGGCAGAAGGCCTCCTTTACACGCACTTCAAAGAGATGGAGCGAACGCTTGTTTCGGCAAATGCGATTGCAACCACATGCGTACTCGACGAAGGAGACAGACTTTATGCACAACAGCGCATGGGTGGCCTGATTAAACTCGTCACTGCAATTGCTGGTCCGGTTGTGAACGCGCTTGTTCCAGGTGTGGGAACAGTTCTGACAACCGCTGTCAACGCAATTGTGAACCTAAAGCAGCAGCAAAGCATGGTTTTCAACAACGATTGCCCAGCAGCTCAGGCTAAATTCAAAGATTATCAAGAGTTGGTTGCCAAGGTTGACAAAATTGCACAGGGCGTGCTCGCACAACGCCAAAAACTCTCGCAACTCGACGCAGATTACGCGAGTGTTGATAAAGAAATAGACAAGCTCAAAAGCAGCCTGAGTAAATAGACCCGTCAACTTTCCTTAAAATCCGTCAACCTTCCTGAAGCCCCGTTGACGGGCTTATCCAACAATTGATAAATTGCAAATGTTACCTTGCAACAAATTGTGTAAAGTGCGCTTGATTCCATGGAGGGAACCGCATGCTGGTGAGGCGCAATCCGCCGCATTCACGCTGGCGCGCAGGCATGTCGCCCAAACTTCATCCAGCAGTTTTACTTGCTGGATGCAGTCTCTTTTTTGTAGCCTGCGGAACCCCAGACAGCTCTCTGACGCAAACTCCCGAGCAATCGCAACCGTTCGGGCTCTTCAAGCGCAAGAATCCAAAATACGATGCTGGACTCCAATTTCTCGACGATAGCTTGAAAGACTCAAAAATGGTGGGCGATCCAGTCACCCGCCGTATTCGCTGGCGCTCCCATTGGGATCCGGGTCGATGCACCTCCCCACAAGGCAAAGAATTGGAAATTACTCCCAGCCTAAATTCGTTCGACATCAAGAACGCTTATTGGTTGTCGTGGTTGAGTATACAGGCTTACCGTCAGGGTGAAGATGCACTAGAGCAACTTGCAAAAGTAGGCTTCACAAACGTTGATCTTATCAATGAACAAAAAAGTGGCTTTCAAGCATTCGTTGGCTCAAACATCAACTACGCGATTGTGAGTTTTGCCGGAACATCCGATTGGGTGGACTACCTGACCGACCTCACATTTGCTAGCAAGCCCGAAACCATGCGTGGCATTCCCGGACAGGTTCATATCGGATTCCTGAACGTTCTCGAGCGCAGCTGGCCTCGCATTCTCGAGCTCGTAAATAAGCACGCCAGTGGTGGAAAACCAATCATTCTCACCGGACAGAGCATGGGCGGAGCTCAGGCAGTGATCAGTGCCACTCGGCTTGCACAACTGGGCCTGCCTGTAGATTCAATTTATGTCTTTGCAGTGCCGCGCATGGGTGATGAAACGTATGCAAATTTTGTCGAGAAATTATTTCCAAATCGCATTTGGCGATTTGTGAACAATGAAGACCTCGTGCCGCGTTTGCCACCACCTCCGATAGCAGCAGATGCTTTTAGCCGAGTGTTCCCGGGTGGCTCACAAGAGGCCGTGAAGTCGGTTTTTGAAGCTTTACGATACAAACATGTTGGTAAACTTCTCATCCAAGATGGAAAAGGTGGACTCAGCGTGCCACGAACATACGATGAACAAGAGGATGTTGCTTACTGGGAGATGGTTTTCAACCGCACCCAGGGCCGCAATGTGCCGCAGGCCGTGCTTGCCAATTGGCGCATGGTTTTTGACCACATTCCCTTTGCCAGTCATTGTCAACTCAATCCACAGAGGCCTCTTGCCTTCCCACGATTCACTGATTTTCTTGAATAATGGATAGAATCATGCGCGCAGCTCAGAACACTCTTAGCAGATTTGCTTTTATCGGATGCGCTCTCGTACTGGCTGGCTGTGTTTCAGCAGGTGTTGAGCAACAAGATGAGAATTCCGGCACAGTGGGTACAAGTGCGGTTAAGCCTGCTCAAATCTCACCGGATGAATGTGTTAATTATGTTCAACTGAAGCGCGACGCTGACTACTTGTGTGAACTCGCAGATAGCACAACGCGCGCACTCAAACCAGGTGAACGACGTTCAAGTCCGTTGAGTCGCGAAGAAATTGCTCAGGTATTTCTCAATTACGGCGACGATTCGGAAGCATGTCTGCAAGAAGCTCGGGCAAAAGATCCCAAGGCTGATGGCAAGGTTTATATCAAATTCGAAATTGAAGCAGGAGGAAGGGTTTCTTCGGCAGCGTACCTGCAGGAACGCTCAACCTACAAAAGCGAAGCTCTTGGCAAATGCCTTTCACAGAAAGTTAAGAACTGGCGTTTCCCTGTTCTCAGCGGCGAAGAGACTCTCGAAATTAGCTATCCGTTTGTGCTTGTGAATCCTGATTTGAGCACATCTCAAAGTAACTCGTCCAGTGCTCCCTCTGAAGCGAAGAGCGGAGAAACAAAGAGCGGAGAAGCGAAGCAACCACCAACTACTTCGGGTTCTCAGTCTTCATCGAAGAAGAAGTAAGCACAGAGCGCTCTCCCCGGAAGAATTCGACATCATCTTCATCGAATTCTTGTTCGCCGCGGCTCACACCACCTGGGCGAAGTTCCACAACAGCAGCACCAGTTCCATAAAGCCCTTCATAGGCCAACACTTCACCGCGAAAATCGTTGCTGCTTCCCAGTGCAGCCGAGAGCCACCAAAGAGCTTTGAGCTTCGAATCAGCATGAGCTTCGCGGGCAAATTGCCTTGCAAGCTGTGCGACATCTTCAAGACGCCCTTGCGCCAGAATTTCAAGGAGTTTTCTATTCCATTCATCGTCTTTTTGCGAAGAAATGGAGTCGTCTTTGGGAGCAACAGGCTTGGTCCAAAGACGGTGAGAAAGTGCTGTAGAGGCAATAGCCACTGCGCGCAGCTTTTTTGTTTGCACAGCGTCGCGGGCCGACTTTCCAAGAACAATCGTTTCAGCGCGGTCGGCATACATATTGGAAGATACAAGTGCGCAGGGGATGCGGTTTTCTGGATTTAAAAGTCCGAGAGCAACCAGGGAACCCGAGTCGATGGGGAAACCTTTGAAACACACGCGGCGCATATGCAGGCCACGCTCTTTTCCAGCGGCAATATAGGCGTCGGCGTAGGGAACATGCACAGGAAAGTTATATTCCATTGTGCCCAGTTCGTGGAATTCGTGATCAACATGCACACCTTGAGGCCGCGGATCGGCCTGAATTTGATGACCAAGCACGCTTGGCCACTGTGTGGAATAAATGACGAGAACATCGGGCTTCAGCTCATCTAGGCGTTCTTTAAGAGTTTGAAATGCAGTGCGAACTCGCCCCCAAGCGGGAGATTTTTCTGGAGCCAGCAGTGGCTGAGGCAAGCCAGGAACAATGAAGCCTGCAACGAATCCAAATGTATTTTCTTCGAAATTGGGTTCAATGGATGCAGTAGAAGTTTGCGCGGCGTCGGATGAAAAATGGAGAGAATTTGAATTGAAGAAATTCATCATGACTTTACATTCTCCATTCAACGATGGCGTTACCAGTTCCAATCACACTGCCATAGGCGTGCACAGTGGCGGGTGTGGTGGGGAAATTCATGGCGGCAAGGAGCCAAGTGAGGCAGCCTGCGCGCGTTTCTGAAACAGCTTGATCGGTGAAGTCGGGCATTTCAGCAATCACGCGCTTGCTTTCTCCGGCACGCATCATTTTAAGCATCCGCATGTCCCACAAATATTGGTTGTGGTTGTAGATATGCTCGTATGTCATGTCTTCGGGAACCTGCGGCTCCTCTGTGAAGTGGCGGTGCGAAAGCGAGCAGGAAGCCAGAAGCAAAGCGCGCCGCCCAGATTTTTCAATGGCCGTGCGAGTGGCGTGACCGAGCGCAATCATTTCTTGTTGGCCCACATCGGTACTAAAATAATCAGCCGATGCGTTTGAAGAAATAGAGACAATGGGTTTGTTCCAGGCTGGATGCGAGAGATGGCAACTGATAATGGTGCCATAATCTACGCGGAATTTTGGGTTGCGCATGAGTGAGGTTTGCAGACCGAGCGATTCTCCTTCGGCTGCAATAGCTTGCGCAAGTTCAACATCAACCTTCAGATCGTAGCTGTAGCGAAACAGATGCGGAAACACCGGATCAACAGAGAGCCCCTTGAAGTGCGGCACAGCCAAAAGGTGATGCCCCACCACTGTGCGCCAATGTGGCGTGTGAACAATAATGACATCGAATTCATCGGCGCTGAGGCTTTTGCGGAGGCGTTCATAGCCCCAGCGCAGCTCTTCCCAACCGCATTCAGATCGGGGTTCGTTCTGTGGCGGATTCTCTGCATAAACCAAATGTGGTGGATGCGGCGAAAGCACGCCCGCAACAATGGAACCTTTTCGGCCGGTGTTGTTTTGGTTATTCATCCCCTCACCCTCTCGTGCGACTTATCGGATTGCGCGTTGCCTGAAGGAGCCATTCCTTGTGCCGAAGTTGGCTCATTTGAAACAGGCTCATGCACAGCAAATTCGTTCCAGTCGTAGTCGTAAACGTCTCTGTTCGGATCCCAATCGTCCCAGGTTTTCACCATGCGGAGCTTGCCCTCCAAACCAGGAGGCACAATTCCCTCAACCAAAAAAGCTTTTTGTCGATGCAGCGCGTAAGGATTTCGGAAATCAAAGCCAAGCACCCCGAGCACTCCTCGCGCCACGTACCAGGTTGCTTGCGGATTCCATCCATGGGCAATTTTGATGACCACACCCAACCCCTGTGGATAATCGGGATGCACAATGGAAAGGCCAAGGAGGCCATCTGCACCTTCTTTTGCGATCACTTTGCCTTCACAGGCTTTCAAGATGGTGGAATCGAGGCGGTTAAATCCTCCCACCAGATCGGGATGGCGAGTCATGGCTTCCCAGATCCAATCATCATCTTTTTGCTTTGCCAAATCGGCATAGAGCATTGCGAGTTCGGTTACGGTGTTTGAAACGGTTGGCAAACCGCATCCGTCGCGCGCAAGGCGCAGAGGCTGCCATGTGTGGCCCAAGGTTTTGCACAGCTGTTCAATGTAGGCGGAGAAAAAGGGATGATGCGGCAAGGTGTAACCCACCCTATCCCAGCCCATGAGCTTGAAGCCTTTTAATATTGCTGCATGCTCACCCGAACAAGGGTGATACCAACGACGTGGCCGACGCACCTGTCGGCCAAATTGCACGAGGGGAACATCGAGCGGGGTTTGCATGAGCCCCCAGTCGGAGGCATCGAGCAAACTCATAGCAGCTGCGACGTGTTCCGTACCGCCATTGTGGCTTGAAACAGAAATAGCCTTTTGTTCCCAAGTTGTTTGTTCGGAAAGAACTTTCGCCAGAGGCTTAAGCATAAATGGCTTCATCATGCTGCGCCCATAGCAAAGTACATTGCCACCAAAACTATGAATGAGTTTACCGCCGCTGGCCCATGCAACTGCACCATGAATGGTAGTTTCGCTGACACCGTTGCGACGGTAATCAACAAGAGGCTGCCAATCGACATCACGGCCCGTGGGAATACCCGGAATACGCTCGCCCAAAGGATCTTTAGGATACAAGTGCGCACCTGGAGAAGCTGCTTGAGTTTTTCTATCAGCTAAATTTTTTGTTACTTCCTGATGCTTCATGTCGCTCATGAACCTGTCCTTCAGTGGCGCACGTAGGAATATTCAGCTCGAAACACACTCGAATGGTGAGCCTCAATGTGAAAACCTACGATTGTGGGCAACGACTCGGAGGTCATACTCCCGAAGGCCACAGGAGGGCAATTCGGACTCGAAACTTATCGAGCGAGTGTGCGCCCGAAGGCTTCGCAAAACAGCGACCGGTAGATTAATTTCACAATGATATCGGGTATTTAAAATTAAGCACAGAAATTAGAGTCCAAGTTTGCAAATCGCCTCTACAATCGAACTGACAACTGCGGCGCGGTGCCATTGCCGGCTTGCCTCTTGAATGAGCTGAAAGGAATCGCGACCATGAAAATTCTCTTTTTCATCATCCTTGCTGCAATGTTTTACGCACCGAAAGCACTCGCAATTGAGGAACCAAAATTCACCGACAAGCAGAGCTATAAAGACTTCGAAATCCGCTCATACCCACCCATACTAGTGGCACAAACAGAAGTCAGCGAAAGCTTTGACGACGCGGGTAGTCAGGCCTTCCGAGTACTTGCCGATTATATCTTTGGAAACAACACGGCCAAAACAAAAATAGACATGACGGCTCCGGTGATTCAAAAGCCCGCCCGCTCAGAAAAAATTGCCATGACGGCACCGGTGACGCAAAGCAAAAGTGACTCGGGGTATGTGATTCAATTCACGATGCCTTCCGCGTATACGCGAGAGACTCTGCCAAAGCCGAACGACCCACGTGTAAAAATCATAGAAGTTCCTGCCCGCAAGGTGGCTGTTTATAAATACACTGGCTCGTGGTCGCAAAAAAAGTTCAATGAGAATCTTGAATTATTCAATGCTGCGCTGGCGCGCGAACAAATTGTGACTCAAGGCGAGCCCACCTTTGCGCGATTTAATTCTCCGTTGCAGATTTGGTTTCTGAGACGCAATGAAATTTGGTTGGAAGTTGCAAAGATCAATATGCCTCTTAAAACAGACTTAAAAACACGTCTCACACCCGAGCAATATCGGTGCACCCAAGAGAATGGTACAGAGAGACCTTTTGCGAATGAATATTGGAACAACAAAGAAGACGGAATTTATGCGGACGTTGTGAGCGGTGAGCCATTATTTTCTTCGCGAGCAAAATTCGATTCCGGCAGCGGCTGGCCCAGCTTTACCGAACCTTTGAATAAAGCTGCTGTGCGCACCCTGCGTGACACATCGCTCGGAATGGTGAGAACAGAGGTGAGATCGACGCGTGCCAATTCACATCTGGGACATGTGTTTGATGATGGCCCAGGGCCAACGCGTCAGCGCTATTGCATCAATTCAGCTTCGCTGCGTTTCATTCCATTGTTGGCGCTCAAACAAGAAGGCTTGGGAGTTTATTTGGTCGACTTTGCCGAGCCATTAAAACTGCAAGTTGCAACTCTTGCGGGTGGATGCTTTTGGGGACTCGAAAAACTTCTCGGCGAAATTCCGGGCGTGGTTGAAACAAGAGTGGGCTACAGTGGTGGGTTAGATTTAAAGGCCGGTTATGATGATGTAAAAACCGGAAAAACAGGACACGCAGAAACGGTTCAGGTGCTTTTTGATCCGAAAAAAGTTTCATACGAAAAAATTCTAAAGGTGTTTTTTAGCATTCACGACCCCACCACGATCAACAAACAGGGCAATGACATTGGCACGCAGTACCGTTCAGCTATTTTCTTTCACACTGTAGAGCAGAAAAAGACTGCGGAAAAACTGATAGCGCAGGTTGATGCTTCAAAGAAATGGCCGGGCAAAGTGGTCACTCGGCTCGGAAACTTTGGCGGTTTTGTTGTGGGAGAAGGAGAACACCAAAAGTATCTGACCAAAAATCCGGATGGTTACACGTGTCATTATGATAGGAAGTTTGGTTTTTGAGGGGACTATAGACCCCCTCATTGGGTTAAATGAGCGAGAGACAAAATAGATTGCTCATTTTAAATGACCTTCCTTGCAGAAACCGCAACCCTGTTAGTAACCTTCGTTTTCGATTTTTTTACATTTTAAAGCTCTTCATCGTCGCAATCTCGCAGCCATAAACTTGCGCTTGCAGCGACAATTGCAATAAAACATACAGAGATGCTTTTTGTTACGATTTTTATAATCATGTCAGCATTGAAACCGTGAATATCGCGAAGTTTTGCAAGATCACCATCGCCTTCATTGCCGCCAAGAGCACTACCCCATGGCATCATTGCAGGGTCGGCGACAACTTTTCTCCAGTACATCCAAAATCCAACAATGTTAACCGCTCCGTAAATCATGAGTGGGTATCGAAAGAAATCCCAGCGCAAAACGGGTATACTACGAATGCAGAAAATAACTATCAGAAATGTGTTGATGATAATTTCTCCCAGCAAGCCTGAGAGAGAAAACATCATAAAATTTTCATCAACAGTAAGTATATATGAATAGTACATTTGAACAGCGAGCAATAGCGATAAGAATATTGTGATAATGTTTGCTTCAATTTGATTTTGTATTTTATCTCTCTTTTGAATCCAATTCACCAGAGCGAATGCAAGGATACCAGAGATAAGAAATGCAATTGGCATAACAGTGTTGTAAGCCAGCAGCCCAACATAAACAGGCGTCATGTAATTAGGGATTCCCGCCAACCATGCAGAAATGGAATGCCCCAACTCATGAGTCAATATTCTAAACAAGGAGACAAAGCTCGAACCGCCACGGAGGTCGATAATAAGTCCGAGGATTATGGCCAACAGAATTGCAATTTTTGATAAAGAA
>Ga0247843_1007083_pt1 | contig 14111 bp, 11 predicted proteins | sample LaCruzMarch2017__FD_192420 | JGI IMG/M metagenome (GOLD analysis project Ga0247843, IMG submission 192420) | Freshwater microbial communities from meromictic Lake La Cruz, Castile-La Mancha, Spain - LaCruzMarch2017_8m | ecosystem: Environmental > Aquatic > Freshwater > Lake | place: Spain...
CGATCCAGATCGAGCCGTCGGGATTGGCCATCACTTCGATCGTGTCGGCCGCATCGAGCGCTTCGCGAACCACCGGGCAGAAGGCAGTGCGCAGCATCAGGCTGCGCCGGCATTCTGTTTCCTGCTGGTGTAAGCGGTAGCTCATGGGGCGCGGGACCTCTCCTGTCCCGGAGAAGCTCCCAGCTTTCAGGCGCCCGCGTGAGTTGGACGCGGGGCCATCCTACGCAAGTTGCGGCAGGCCGGTGCAAAAGCCCGCAAGTCCGCAGGCATGGACCCCCCGGCAAGCACTGGCGGTCTTGAAGATTAATGATCCCTATACGGAGGGGATTTAATTTCCCCTATTGCGGGCAAAATTGTCGCACATTTCTTCTTTGGAATGAAATTTGCTTGGCCGTGGGCAGAACGAGGACTGCAATGAAGACGTTTACACTCGAGACCTGCGCAGAGACTGCCCCCTACGATTACCTGTCCCGCCTTCCTCTGGATCGCTGGGCCTGGGAGTTCGCCCGGCGCAATGACGAACTGCGCCGCGATGCGGCCAGCCGGAGGGATGCCGACATTTCCGAGAGGAAGGCGCCCTGCGCGCCCATCCGGCTGCTCCGTTCGCGCGTGCCTCAAGGCCTCGCGGAGCGCTGGGGGCTCGTGCTCATGCCGGATCCGGATTTGAGCGGAATCGACGCCGACGCGGTCTGGACCCATTACGTGTTTCCCGACCAGGTCGAGGTAAATTGCACGCCGCGCCTGCCGGGCGAGCGCTGCGATATCTGGGACCGGACCGTGCATCACTGCAGTATCACGCACGTCACCGACAGCGCGGCCCGCGAATATCTCCTGATCCGCGGAAAGGGATGCATCGTCCAGGTGCGCTGCACCGGCATGTCTCACCTTGGAATTGAACCGGTACGGATGAAAATGCAGACGCCCGATCTCATCGATTTAGAGCGAAAGCTGAAAGTCCAGAAGGAGGCTCTGCGCCTCTATGGAAAAGGTCCGGACACGTCAGCGGCGCGCTGGACGAAGACGACGCAGATCCTGCGTAATGGCGTCATCGCGCTCGACTGTCTCAAAGCCGGAATGAGCCAGCGCGAAATTGCCTCGCTCCTTCATGGGCCCGCAGCCGTTGCGGAAGAATGGGGCAATGATGGAAGCGCCTTGCGCGCGTCCCTGCGCTATGTGATCCGCAAAGCAGAAAGTTTGCGGGATGGTGGATACCTGACCGAACTTCTCGGGGCGCGGATCAGCGGCGATCGCCGCGCGGCGTAAGGAGGCCCTCGAGTCCCTTCGCGGCCTGCCCGCGCCAAAGGCGCGGGGCTGTTCGCCCGGATGGGCTAGTGTCGTTTGGATGCGGAGCGAGCGGGCCGGGCTGCCCGGCGAGGCTCAATGAGGATCCGGTCATTCGGCAAAAGGCCGTGCGGCTGGGTCTCGCCGGCAGGTCCGCGCGGCCGCGCTTCCCACTGTCCGCAGGTCGCCGGTGGAGCGGGGTCTCTGAAACGATTGCGGCCAGAGGGGTCGCAGCCGCTCGATGCGGGGCCGGTTCAGGCGGCGCTTTGAGCGGGCAATAATCGACGCATGACGCCCGTGCGCTCGTCGGTCCTGAAGTTTAGTTCCATCAGGCAGGCGATGAGGGCCTCGTCGGCCGGAATCGCCACCAGGTCGATGTGCGCCGCGCCACGTGAGCTGAGCCAGAGGCTTGCTTCAACGATGAGTTCCTGGACATCCGAATGCCAGCCATTGGCCTGGGCGACCGCGATGCACGAGATGATGCCGGTTTGCCCCTTGAGGGTAAACCAGATGGCGCCGGTGAGCCGGTGGCCGCGCAGGCCAACGAGGATGCGGGCGCCAGCCTCAGGCGAGGGCAGGGCGCCGAGCACGTGGGCAGCCTCGCTGAGCGGGGTGAGCTCAGCGGCATCGCTTTGACGGAAGTCTCGGATGTGTAGCGCCATGATACGGGAGTCATGGAAAGATTCGGGCGGGGCGCGCGAGTCGTTTAGAGGGTGGCGCGGCTGCCTGGGATACTATTGCCTCCCGCTTGACGGGTAGGGGTCAAACCCGGCGATTTTTTCGTTTCGGGACAAGGCGCGAGCCTTTAATTGCCCGGGAGACTATTAAAGTGTATTGAGTTATCCTTTAATAACGATTGGGCGCTATTAAAGGATGGACCATGTCAGCTCCGCAGGATTCCGGCCGGAAAGGCAAATGGGTGACGAGCACCGTCACCGGCGAGGCCGTGCGTGCCTTCCTGCCGCCGGACCTGCCGCCGCGGCCCCCGATCGATATGGCCAGCCTGTCGGTCCTCGCCAGTGAGGCCATGCTTGCCCTTGGCAGGCTCGACGGCGTTCGCAGCGTGGCACCCGACACATCGCTCTTCCTCTACATGTACGTGCGCAAGGAAGCGCTGCTCTCGTCCCAGATCGAAGGGACGCAGTCCTCGCTGTCGGACCTGCTCCTTTACGAAGATCAGGCTGCGCCTGGCGTACCGCTCGATGATGTCGAGGAGGTCTCGACCTATGTCGCCGCCCTGACACACGGCCTTGACCGTATCCGCGGCGGGTTTCCGCTATCGCTCCGCCTGCTGAAGGAAATGCATGGAATCCTCCTGTCCTCCGGCAGGGGAAGTACGAAGCAGCCGGGCGAGTTCCGGCGCTCGCAGAACTGGATTGGCGGAACGCGGCCGGGCAATGCTCTATTCGTGCCGCCGCCGCCCCAGCACGTGCTGGATCTCATGAGCAATCTTGAGGCCTTCCTGCATGAAACGGACTCCGGCCTGCCGCCTCTCATCAAGGCTGGCCTCGCGCATGTGCAGTTCGAAACGATCCACCCGTTCCTTGATGGCAACGGCAGGCTTGGGCGACTGCTGATCACGCTGTATCTCTGCGAGCAGGGCATCCTCGACGAGCCGCTGCTTTATCTCAGCCTTTACCTGAAATCCCATCGGGCGACGTATTACGCGCTGCTTCAGGAAGTGCGCGAGCACGGCCGCTGGGAGACCTGGCTCGAGTTCTTCCTCACCGGTGTGCGGGATGTGGCGCGCCAGGCGCATGAAGCGGCGCGGTCGATTTCTGCGATCTTTGCAGCGGATGCTGCACAGATCGCCGGGCTCGGGCGCGGTGCGCCCGCTGCTCAGGCTTTGCATGTTATCCTTCAGAAGCGCCCGCTCTTGACGATCGGCACGGCGGCTGAGCTTTCCGGCGTTACATTCCCGACAGCAACGGCAGCGCTTGAGCGCCTGCAGGCACTCGGGATAGCAGAAGAGATCACCGGGAAGGCGCGGGGGCGGGTGTTTGTTTACCGGCGGTATCTGTCATTGCTCGATGTCGGGACTGATCCGCTTTGACACAACACCCAACCATTCGGATCACCTGTATTGGCAATTGTGTTGGCTTGACCTAACGCATGGGATTACTGTCGTTCCTGTTTGCAAAGCCACTCCCTGAAGATTGAATGTCTGTCAGATTGCCTTCAGAGATTGCGCAAGCAAAGCAGGCGTCCTTTGTTGCGCTCTGCGTACAGTCCCGTCGCGCCATTACTGATTGAACTGGTCTTCGATTCATTCCAACGTTTGGCAACGAGGAGAATTGAGGACTGAACCTTGTCGATAACCTGGCATGATCGAGCGATTCAGCGATGCCGGAGAGCTATCCAGTCCCCGATGGCGCCAGCCGATCGTGTGGCACTTCTTAGGTCTTTGGTGCGGCTCGAAGGCGGGCGGCTCGAGCTTTCTGATTTAGAACTCTCGTTGTCTAGGGCTGAAGAAGACCTGCTTCAAAGATTTGGTCTAGTTCGACCAAGAGATAGTGTTGTTCGGATCGCCGAAGAGTTGGGCTTCGGAAAGCTTGAAGACGTCGGGGAGGCATTGGCTTTGTCTAAGTCTTCTCGGCGCCTCGTCGCACCGGTTTACCCAGATGCTTTGCTGCTTCGGCATACAAAGCACACGACGTACCAGAGTCACGCTCAGCGAGACGGCGTTCGGGCGCTTGCTCTTCAGCCACCAGGATCGACTCTGATGGTGAGTCTGCCCACGGGATCCGGCAAGAGTTTGTTGTTTCAATTGGCGCCACTTCTTGAGCGAGAATTTCAGCCCGGCGCGTGCGTCGTTGTGATCGTGCCGACAATCGCATTGGCGATCGATCATGAGAGGACGCTCTCATCGCTACCCGGCCTCGAGCGATCCCGGTCGCTTACAAGTGACACTGACAAAGACAAGACCAATGAGACCCTTGGCGAGTTTAGACGAGGCAACGTTCCGGTACTTTTTCTGTCTCCTGAGAAAGCGATGGGGACAGTCCTCGATCAACTGTTGGGAGCGAGCAAGTCAGAGTCTGAATATGATGGTCTCGAAGGTCGTCTCACCCATGTCTTTGTTGATGAAGCCCACATTATCGATTCTTGGGGGCGCAGTTTTCGTCCGGACTTTCAACGCCTACCTGGCCTGATCGACCAACTCAGGCAGGTCAACCCGGGCCTAAAGTCGGTTTTGCTCTCTGCGACTTTGCCTCCGAGCGCTCGAGATTTGCTTCGAAAAACTTGGGGCAAAGGCGTACAATGGCTCGAGGTGCATGCAAGTTCTCCGAGATATGAGCATGACATTGTGGTTGCCTCTTATGAGGATTGGGCTCAGCGCAATTCAGATCTCTTCAATCTCATTGATCGCGTACCCCGTCCTGCAATCATTTATACGACCCGTATCGAAGAAGCTGAGCGACTCTATCAAACCCTGAAAACAGGCAAGGGCTACAGCCGCTTGGCTCTATTTACGGGCAATACCGGTCCTGAAGATCGACAGCGCATTATCAAAGATTGGCAGGCTGACGAAATCGATCTGGTGGTTGCGACATCAGCATTTGGTATGGGTATCGATAAGCCAGACGTGCGCGCCGTTATTCACGCTTGCCTGCCAGAGAACCCATCGAGATGGTACCAAGAAATTGGACGGTCTTCTCGAGATGGGGGACAAAGCTTGGCCGCTTGCCTCTTTACGACCAATGGCAAGATGGATGACCTGAGCGGTTCCACGAGCATGGCAATGAAGGGGTGGTTAGGGATTGAGCTTGCTCGACTTCGATGGAAAGCAATTTGCCGCCGAGCTAAGCGCTTGCGCTTCGACGACGATTGCCCAGTCTACACGGTCGACTTGGACGCGGTTCGTGAAGGATCAACTGGCGAAACTTCGGACTACAATCGAGATTGGAATCGGAACCTGATCCTGTTGCTCCAGCGTGGTGGTTACGTAAGCGTATTGACGAACGAAAGTGAGGCGTTCTCCGAAGCGCTCAATAGTTGGACTGTGCGTTTTGATGATCCGAGGGCTTTGCTGGATAACGACTCAGCTTTCTGGAACGAAGTGGAGGAGTTCAGAGCTGAAGAGTTGGGTAACGCAATTCATGAGCAGAGGGCATTTGCCGATGCGATGCTGAATCCCGGTTCTCGCTGCCTAATTGAGTTGGTCTTCAAACTCCTCGAACCCGATGTCGCGGTTCCGCCGTGTGGTCGGTGCCCTGCATGTCGCGGAACTGGTGTTCAGCCTCCGGAACAAGCGATACCTTTTAAACACCGGGCCATTTGGTCATCAGACGAATTGAAGCACGTGCCTTTCGGCGACGGAATTATACTCCTAGATGTCAATGATCCAAGTTTTGAGACTGGATTGCCAGAATTGGTAGATTTGCTTTTGAAACTGGGAGTTCATCAATTTGTTGCTCCTGATCCGCAGTTCGTAGAAACGGCGAACTACTTAGTTCAGCAGAAGCGCGCGCACGGCTTCTTAGCTTCGGAACGCGAGTTCCTAACCGGCCAGGGACACTTAAACGTCGCCACGGCCGTTCTTCTGCCTGTCGATGATGCGATGGCTGGGCAGATGATTGAAAAAGCACAAGACTGGTGTCTCCGCTGCCCAGGCTTTTCCCTCATCGTTTGTGCGGCGGCCAACCGCTCGATTGGCGGCCGGCGCCTAGATCAGTTTCTTTCAGGGCTGGGCGCGATCCGCCAAGACAGGCTTCACACAGAAAGCGGCAATCAGATGGTCCCACAATGAGCATTCTCTCAAGCCCTCAAGGACGACCTGAGCGGGTATATTCACTCTACCGAGCCCGCACTGTTGTTTCGCCAGAGATCACAAATGTGCTGATGCGCCCGTTCTTAAGCCCGGGCTTTGAAAGTGATGGCGAAACAATCATCATGAAGCAGGAGTTGCTCGCCGACGTTTTTGGCGCAGCTCAGGTATTCGACCTTCCCGAGATGGCAACCCAAACCCGCGAGTTCCCGTTATCCTATGAGAATTTTCTGGACCGGTTGCATTCAAAACTTGCGTCACTTGACGCCAACCATATCGAAAGCGTTTTGCTGCGCAGCTTCGCCTTCTTCGTCGTCAAGTCTGAGCGGGAAGGCAATACGTCTTGGTTGGACGAGAACAGGCAGGGGATAGAAGACCAAATTACTTCTGCTCTTTCTAGTATCTCAGACGATTCAATAGCTATGAACTCGACCAAGTTTACCGCTTGGCGCAAGTGGATGGTCGCACTTGGTCTAATGGTCCCCAATCCCCGAGCGAAATCCTTGGAGATCCTTGATGTTTCCGGGAGACTAGAGCGTGAGTTGCGAGGGCCTTCTTTTGAGAATGTTGGGGTCATGTCGGCCAAAGACTTCTTGGGGCGAGTAGCGCGTACGATGCCCTACTTAGATGGAGGTGTAATGTACAATGAACTATCTCAGTCCTTAAGTGTCACGCCCCGACAAGGCGTTGTCTCTCGTGTTTTGAGTTATGCGCTCCAAGATTTGCACACCGATCGTGTCTTGTCGCTTAGCTTGCAAGGCGATGGTGCCGGAAGTTACCAGCTCAAGGGCGATGACTTACACGAGCGCCAGTCGTTCATGGAAGTCGACTTGGGGAGGAACTCATGACCCTTGCTTTCAAACCATGCTGGACGAATGAGAATGCTGACCGGGTTCTTGAGACAGAGGCGCTCGGCGGAAGTGACGCAGTCTTTCTGGCGACGCACTCACACATTGAAGGGTTTAGGGTTCAGGGTAGTCAGGCTACTCAGCTTAATCAGCATACGGAGTCCGAGCTTCTGCGCGTGCTTTCGAATGGAGATCGCCGGCATGCGTTCTGCATAGTCCACGGAGAGCCCGGTTCCGGAAAATCCCATTTCATCAAGTGGCTGAGTATTCAGTGGCCAAGGACTGGACGTGACGTCGTGCTCCTGATCCGGCGGGCAGAGGGAAGTCTCGAAGGCACACTCAATCAATTGCAGGAAAAGCTCGGAAATGATTATTCTGATCTATTCAAAGACCTGAGGCAAACGACCAAAGTGTCGGAGGCGGGCAGGGCAAGAAGTTTTATGTCTCGCTTGGCGGACGCGCTCGACCCCGACTACTTCGAAGCCCCGCCGTTAGACGCCGATTGGTGTCGCGAACATCAACCCGCGTCGTTACTCAGCATACAGTCAATTAGGGACCGGTGGCAAAGTCCACGCAGGTTGCTGCAGCTGATTGAGGGCGGAGGAGACACGGGAAGAAACTCCGAGTCAGCCACATTCAACTTACTTGATATCCGCGATCTTGTTCTGGCTGGGTCAGGTTCGGTTGTTGGTAGCGGCGTAAGGGGAGGTGCAGAGCGACTTTGGAAGCGATTGATGCAGGAAGTCGACTTGCTCTCAGGCTCACTAGATGAGGGCTGGCTCGCTCCGGATTTGGAGAGAGAACAATCAGCTCGGTTTCCTTCTTCTATGAAATTGATCGCTGCTCTCAATAGCCGGCGCAACGAGGCTGTTCAGGGCGTCATGGGCATTTCGCCAGCGGGCTTGAAAAAGTTATTTCAATCAGTGAGACACAAGCTGAATCTATCAGGTAAGCGCCTGGTCTTGCTGCTAGAGGATATCACGAGCTTTCAGGGCGTCGATGATAGTCTCATTGACGTTCTTGTCGATGACAAAGGAACCCAAGCATCCTCATCACAGGACGCGATCTGTCCGATAATCTCCGTCGTTGGGGTCACGCCCAAGTACTATTCAGATTTGCAGGGCAATTATCGTCAAAGAGCAACGCATGAAGTGTTTCTCGGAGAAGATACCGGCGGGCTTCAGGATGTCGCACTCCTGAGAGAAAAAACGAAGCGTGAACGCTTCATAGTAAAGTACCTTGCCGCTGTCCGAGCTGGTGAAAGCCAACTGAAGGAATGGGCGCAAAGTGCAAATGCAGACGATCTGCAACCGCCGAACGTTTGCTCAGCATGCGCTATCAAAGCGAAATGCTTTTCAACATTCGGTCAGATCGATGGTATCGGCACGTTCCCATTCACTCCGATGGCTATGGACCGATTTTTTCAAGCCTTGAAAGCCGATGATCTCGGCCAGACTTGGCGGACACCAAGGGGGATCATTCAAGCGATCTTGGGCCCGTCACTTCGAAACACAACAAGCCTAAGTGCGGGTAAGTATCCAAGTCAGCACGTGTTTGCGACGTCGGGCTTGAGCGACGATAGCTTGCCGGAGCGGGTCGTGTCGATCGGCCTCTCTCGGCGGATCGATGCCAAGCTTCTCGGAGATTCCGACGCCCGAGAGCGGGTGTCGCGGCTAATAGCTTTCTGGGGCTCACCAAAGAGCGAAGATACGAGTCAAGACGGCGAAGATCTCGCTTTCGCCGGGGTCAAAAAAAGCATCTTTGAAGCCTTCGATCTTCCGTGGCTTGGCGAAGATCAAGCAGCCAAGACGATCGTTGAAGATGAAGATTTGGATGAAGAGTCTGCACCCATCGTTCTTCGTCCACAGGGAGGTGATGGAGAAGATCAGCCGATTCCTGAAAGGCCAAATCGTCCGACAGGTGTGACGCGCCCACTGTCCCCACCACCAATTCCGGCTCCCAAGAGGACGCCCAAGACTTCGAAATCCCAGCTCGAAAGGCTTCAAGAAGATCTTCAGCGTTGGGCTAGAGGGGAGCGGCCCGCTGAAGGGCAAGTTTGGAATAAGCTGCTTGCGGAGATTGTGCTTGATCTAGACTTGCGCCGGTTTGGCATATCGCCTGGTATGCTCAATGATTGCCTGAATGAAAACAGGATCAAGATTGCGGGAAGCTCAGCCGGCTCCAGAGATAGTTTCGAAGTCAGACGTGAAGAGTGGGTGGTTTTTGGTTTTGAGAGTTACCTCATCCAGCGCCTCGCAAGATTTGGTTCAGACAATGAGCGAGAGCGCCACCTACGCCGTGTATCCAGATTTATTCGCAAGATCGAGCATCAGGTCGCCGACTACGTGCTTCAGAGGGTTCCCCGATTAGCGAACGGTTCAGTTTGGAAGCCTGTGGCTGGCCTAGCTCAATTGTTGTTCGCAAGGGCCATTATCCGTGGGGATATACCTGTTGGATCCAACCTCGAAGACTGCTTACGGGCTGTGCTCTCGGATCCTCCAACGTCGCGTGGCGACCAGGCGGTTCGGTCAGCGCAATGGAAATCGTTCTTGGACGAGACTAGGGCGAATGACAGCGTTCTCAGGAAAAGGCTTCGCGGCATCGTTAACCTTGAAGGGGACAAGTCAGACAAACTGTCTGGCATGATCGATACTTCAGAGATTTTACCTGCCATCGATTATATGCGGAGCAACTGCAAATTCTGGCCGGTCCCTTCGACTGCATTCGCTTTGTCAAAGGACTTAGAGAAGGTGAGGGAGCTTGTTGCCGACTGGGATCCGCAATGGATTACGCTCTTCGCTTACGAGTTAAAGCAAGTTGAGGGCAGAGCGAAAGAGGTCAACGGATACATTGGGGACGACGCAATACCGACTCACTTCCGGCGACTAGACTCAGTCGTAAACCAGACGAGCGAACTCCTGCCCTTTGTGTCTCCCGAGAAAGTCGGAGCTTGGAAGCAAGCCAATAAATCCGTGAACGATCGGTTAGATCAAAATGCTGAGCAAGCGCTCCATGCGCTGCTCGATGAGTTTGAAGAAGAGGAGTGGGCAGGTTCGGCAACCCGCTTCGACCGCTACTGCCGTATGGCGGCGCTGCCGGTAGTTGATTTGGAGACTGTCAGGTCGGCGTTGAAGGATGGTCACGGACTAATTGCTGAGTTTTTGGAACACGCCAAAGATCAGATCGGCGGTTCCGAGAACACTCCAGATGCGCAGATACTGAAAACCGCTGCCGATCACTTGGCCGAATTCTCTCGCATTCACGCTGCCTTTGAAGGTTCCGCATTATGAGTCCTCTCGAGGAACTAGAAAAACTGATTCCAAAAATTGAACCGGCAGTGCGTAAGAGTAGGTTTGGCGAAGGCCTTCAAAAGATAAGTGACATCGCTCAGTTTGCGGACAACCTCCGTGTAAATTTTCGTGCGACTCTGGATGTTGCAAATAGAACGGAATATGGGCGGCGATCAGATCATGTCGAAGCGATCGAGAAAGTGGTTTTGGAAGCGGACACATTGAGCAAGGTGCTTCTGCACTCAAGCAATGAAGACGATCTTGTGAGGGCTAGAGCGTTACGCGAGGACCTTCAAAAGTCTTATGAATCGCTCTTTCGATCTCTACGAGGTCACATTGAGCGTTGGGTCGAAGAACAGTTTGTATCACAGAGGGGGTATACGGATCTTTTGAAAAAGATTCCCCAAACAATGGCATTTGGTCTTGCCCAAGAGGCATGCTGCAATGAGGCTTTGAGAGCCAGGACCGTGAGAAATGCGGTCGAAATGCAGTCGATTATTCAACGCGTTTGCGAACAGCGAGAAACTCTGAACACACAGAAGGAGTCCCTGAACCAGATTCCTGGCGCAGGAAACTTTTTAGAAGCGATCGCGGAGCAGCGAGCCACCCTCGCAGATGTGACGCCAGAGGTGATGAGTTGGTTGGTCGAAATGAACGCTCTTGAGACTTTCAGCGTTCAATCGAGTTCCTGACGATTGGGTTCGAGAACGCAGAACCTTTGATAGCTACGTGCGGGCCAGCTTTGGCACTGTATCCGCACTTGGACACCATGATTGCGACGGATCCGACTGAAGCGGTTCATTCGGAGCTTATTCTGGACGTGTGCGCGCGCTACTTTGACATCGTTGAAATCGTACCGCTCGGGGGCGCGATTGCCTACCAAATTTTGTACCAAAATCGAGGCTTGTTTGATGCACGCGATAAAGCTGAGGGACGAGAGTGGCTGCGAAGGATCATGGATGCTGATGAGGCGTACACGGCAGGCGATCCCAGGCGGAGTTTCTTTAACTTCTTCGTGGGGCGAGTGAAGCCGGATGCGTTTTCGAATACGGCCCAACTCGAAGCTTGGACGCACCAAGAAAACGAGCGCGAGAGCTTAGCCGTAGCCAATCAAGGAAGATATGCTGCAGCCGTTCAGTTCGACGGCTGGGTCGCCTTCTTTGTAGATGATCCTAGCATCTAATGGTGTTTTCATCCTCTAACATCGTTAGGCCTTGTAGTTTAGCTCTTGTGGACCTTGCCTAAATTCCGACACAGGCAAATCCAAAGTTTGATGACTTGCTTTTGTGTCGGATGTCGTGTTCTCGCAGCCCAGTGCGTTTTCATCATGACGGGCTGTGCCGTCGACACGTGAACCTATCGCTGCGAGTCTGCGCAAGTATACAAAGGTGGTTTAGTGGATTACGTCGTTTTTGGTTGTGACGCAGATGGATCGCTGAACCGAGCCTTCGTCACGATGATGTTGCCGATGCGGGGCGGATTGCTCCGAATTGAAGACGGGGTTCCCGCCATTAGGTTTGCCGACAGCGTTGTATTGATTGCGCAATGGACTGAGCAAACGGCAGCCGTCGATGCGGCGCCGATGCTGTCGGCTTGCCTGCAGCTCTGCAGGCGAGGATTGGTCGTTTTGAACGGCAACCTACATCCGCCGGCTGAGCTGCTGTTGTCTGATCCTGTGATTGTGCAAACGATCGGCAACGGTGATCATGACCGTATGCTCGTCGAGCAGGCCATCATCGCAGCACGCGCCGTCGCTGTGTCGCAGCCCCCGCGCCGTATGGAGCCGGACGGCCTGGAGCGCAGACCTTTGAGGAAGCAGAGACGGCCGAGTTGATCGATATTTGCCGCAGATCTCCTCGCGCCATGTTTTTTGGCTGCCGCATCACGCCCCGAAGACAAAACCAGGTGTCGCCCGGAGACCGTCGCACCTATACCAAGGAAACCTTCGACGCGCTCCGAGAAGATTTCACCTCTGCAAGTTGAATGGCACTAAACTGCAGCGCCAACATGCTCTAAACGCTGGCCCAACACACTTCTCTTCGCTTAGATACACTAACAGTTGCGTCTTGAATCTTTGAGTGATCTTTATGTTAGAATCGCGTATGCCAACTGGATTGACCGATCTATGGCAGGGTCTGAAGCGGCTTCCGCTTGCATACTGGCTCGCCTCGAAAGACATGAAGGGTCGGTATGCGCGGACTGTAATCGGTCCGTTCTGGAGCGTTCTCTCGAACGCGATCTTCGTCTTAGTTCTCGGGCTGACGTATGGCGCGATTTTTGGCCAGCGGGTGTCCGAGTTTCTTCCCTATCTCGCTGTGTCGATGGCGTTCTGGCAGTTTATCAACGCTTGCCTCAATGAAGGCCCGATGCTGTTTCAGCGCTCGCAGGGCTTGATCATGACTTACTCCCTGCCGCTCAGCGTTTACGCGCATCGACTGGCCATGGATAAGCTGAACATGCTGCTGCATTTTCTGGCAGTCTATTTGGTGCTTTGCATCGTCTATCCGCCGCACTTCAACACGCAGATGTTTCTCGTGCTTCCAGCATTCTTGATTTACTACGTCTTTGGCGTTGGAGCGGGTCTGTTACTCGGTGTGCTGGGGGTTCGGTGGCGCGACGTGGGCCAAGCTATGAGCTCTTTGGCGCTACTCTTATTCTTAATCACGCCCATTTTCTGGGTAAAGACTCCGCAACTGGCTGCTGTCGCGGATTTCAATCCTTTCTACCATTTGCTTGAAGTGGGACGTCAGCCCCTGCGGGGGATGGCTCCAACAAATCTGAACTGGATTGTGGCGGTTTGCGTTTCAGTCGGAACGTTGATCTCGGGTGCTACCGCATTCGTGATGGGCCGCCGCCAAGTGTTTTATTGGTTGTAGATGAAAATGAGCGATCCCTACATCAAGGCCACTAAGGCTTTCGTGCGTTACCCGATCGCGCTGACCGGAGGTCAGCAATCTGCGCTGGCTTCAACCGCGCGCGCGCTAACCGGCGGACGCGTCGGCCATAACTCTGCCGTCACTTACATCGAGTCACTGCGCGATGTGACGCTTTCGCTTAAGGCCGGTGACCGACTTGGGCTCATTGGCCGAAACGGCGCAGGCAAGTCAACGATGCTGAAACTGCTATCCGGCCTTCTGCCACCTGCCAAAGGAAGTATTTCGATTGTCGGTACACGGACTAATATACTCTCGCTCGGAGCCGGCATGGACGGTGAAGAAACCGGCTTGCAGAACATCGACCACGCTTGCCGGCTTTTGGAAATACCGCGCTCAAAATGGGCGTCTGTGAAAGAAGACATCGTCAACTTCACCGAGCTCGGCGAATTCATCGCGATGCCGGTGAGAACTTATTCGGCCGGTATGGGGATGCGCTTGATGTTCGCCATGGCAACCGCCTACCCGAGAGACATCTTGATTCTGGATGAGGTGATCGGCGCAGGCGACGCCATGTTCATTGAGAAGGCCATCGCGCGCATGCAGCGCTTTATTGAGCATTCGTCCATTCTGGTGCTCGCGACGCATGACTATCAATTGATCGAGGCGTTTTGCAATCGAGCGCTCTATATTCATCGGGGGGCCATCGTCGCTGATGGTGATCCAGCGGTTGCCTGGAAGCTCTACAAGCAATCTGAGAGTGGTGTTTGATCTCGACCCAATCCGAGTTGGACGAGTGTTCCCCAGAGAGTGAAACACGCAAGTTGGTCTGCCTCCCGAAAAGTGGTCCTGTATTTGAGTCCGTCCCAGCTCCGATTATGGAGTTGATTCTTGGGCAAGAGAGCCAGGCCTGAAGAGATCATTGGTATTCATCCGGTGGGCACCGCCTTGCGAGGATCGACGGCCTGGTGATGATCTGCCGATACGGACTGGTCTTGAGACATGGTCTGAGACTATCCGCAGACATTCGGTGACACATGGATCTGATACT
>Ga0247843_1007085_pt1 | contig 14109 bp, 15 predicted proteins | sample LaCruzMarch2017__FD_192420 | JGI IMG/M metagenome (GOLD analysis project Ga0247843, IMG submission 192420) | Freshwater microbial communities from meromictic Lake La Cruz, Castile-La Mancha, Spain - LaCruzMarch2017_8m | ecosystem: Environmental > Aquatic > Freshwater > Lake | place: Spain...
TAAGTTACTAGCCCTTGCAAATGATCAGGTTATTGGTTGGGTATCAGCCCACCCACATGTTTCACTGCAACTTTTAAAAAGGCTCTCACAAAGATTAAGAAGAGCCAATGATGTTTTATCTGATTTAGTGTTCGCTGATGTGCCAGGCCGAGTTGCCAAGGCAATTATTGAATTAGGTGAGCGATTTGGAACTAAAAAAGATGATGGGCTGCATGTTAACCATGAGCTAACACAAGAGGAGCTTGCCCAATTAGTTGGCGCATCCAGAGAAACTGTTAATAAAGCATTAGCTGATTTTGCATCCCGTGGTTGGGTGAAGCTTGAACCACGCGCAGTGATTATTTTAGATTATGAAAGATTGGTAAAAAGGGGAAAGTAACTACTGCTAACACCTAGTAGATAACTTGACGCGAACATTCTTACTTTTCTAATTATTAAGACTAATCTAATGTCATGGAGTCAAAATTGAAGAAAATCGTAACAATTCTTGAGGTCGGTTTTGGAAATCTTCCTTCATTAGATAGAGTTTTGAATCAGTTAAATATTGGCACAAAAAATGTAGAATCTGTCCAAGATATTTTAGAAGCAGAGCACTTAATCATTCCTGGTGTTGGCTCTTTTGAAACTGCAATGAATTATTTAAATCAGAATAATTATGGCCAGGCACTGAAAAAAAGAGCCTTAGAGCTCAATCTTCCAACCTTAGGAATATGTTTAGGCGCTCAAGTTATGTTTGGCATGGGGTATGAAGGCAGGGTTATGAATGGTCTTTCGATTTTTGAAGGCACTGTAGAAAACCTAACAAATAAATTGGCGCAGAAGAAAAGTCATACTGGTTGGGATAAAGTCAAATTTAGAAAACATTTTTTAGGAATAAGTGGAAATCAAAATATAGATCTTTTCTTCAACCATGATTATATAATGATTCCAGACAATAATGATGACATATCTGCAGAATGTGACTTTGGAGGTGCCTTCGCTGTGGCCTTAAAAAAGTATAATTGTTACGCTGTTCAGTTCCACCCCGAAAAGAGTCAAGAATCAGGCTTAACAATTTTAAGAAGTTTCTTAGGTTTGATTCATGTATAAAAGAATAATTGGATTAATTCTAATGAATAATGGAATAGTTTGTCGAACAAGAAATTTCCAGTCAGATTATCTTTACACCGATGAGTTCATTGATAGTAAATACTTTGATGAAATTGTTTGTATTGATGTATCGCAAGAAAGATCCGAGCAATCCCAAAGCTTGTTTCTGGCAGGAATAGAAAAAATCATGGAGCATTCGCAATTGCCTCTAGCCATCGGTGGGGGCATAAGATCGATTGAAGATATAAAAAGATATAGAAAATTTGGTGCAGATCGGTATGTAATTAATCAGACCGAAGCAGAAAGCGATACTTTTGTAGCAGAAGCAGTAAAGGAATTTGGAAAATCAAGCATTGTTTCGAGTATCAATCATTGGGGCGATTCCACATATTCAAATGGAGTTATCTCCACAAAAGCACTACAACAAAGAGTTTCTGAGATTTCTACTAATAGAGGTAGTGAGTTGTTGCTAAATTCCGTAGAAAGAGATGGAACGTTGTTGGGCTTTGATAATGCTAATGCCCGAAAAATAGCCAATTTCCATGATATGCCTTTAATCATTTCTGGCGGAGTGGGCCGATGGTCTCATGTTCTTGACACTTTACAAATTGAAAATGTTGAGGCGGTTTGCACCAGCAATATCTACCATCTAACAACAAAAACAATTTCAACTTGGCGCAGTGAAGTTAAGACAAAAGGTGGTAATGTAAGAACAGTATGAACAAGATTATTTATTGTAAGGGCTGCTTCATGCCCAGTTCTAGACCAAGAATTGTTATTGCAGAAAACGGTTACTGTAATGGTTGCACTTATAATAAAACTAAAAGAGAAAACATAGACTGGGACTTAAGAAAAAAAGAGCTAAAGCATATTTTGGATAAGAGTAAAGATGAGAATTCAAACAAGGTTTATGATTGTGTTATTGGATGGAGCGGAGGCAAGGACTCTAGCGCTGTAGCTTTAATGCTTAAAAAAGAACTGGGGTTAAACCCATTGTTAGTAACTTTCTCTCCCTTGATTCCAACAGTTGAAGGGGAATTTAATCGACGAAGCTTGCAATTTCATGGATTTGACTCAATTTTGATATCACCGAATTTGAAGATATCACGCTACTTGAGTCGAAGATTTCTTACGGAAAGAGGTGATCCCAAAATTCATTGGAATGCAGGCATAAATGCTGCCACTATTAATATAGCTGATGCGCTTAGGATTCCAATAGTTTTCTACTCTGAACATGGAGAATCTGAATATGGTGGCCGTGTATTAAATGAGCAAAGTATTAAAGAAAGAACCATCGAAGAAATTTTAGAAAATCAAATTGGAGATGATCCAATAAACTGGGTAGACAATCTTGTTGGAATTAATGATTTAGACCCGTATTTGATTGATGGTGAGCGCATTTCTAAAATCAAGATTTTATATTACGCCCATTATTTTCCCTGGGATATTGTAAAAAATCTTGAAATTGTAGAAAAAGAAATCAGTTTTTCCCGAAATAAGCGTGGGAGAACCTATGGAACGTTTACGGATTTTGACAGTCTAGATGATGTTATGGATGACCTTTATTACTATATGCAGTATATAAAGTTTGGCTTTGGTAGGTGTTTAAGGGACTGCGCTAGACAGATTCAACGGAATCGCATGAGTAAAAAAGAAGCATACGATTTAATTTCTAAATTTGATGGTGAGTATCCAGAAACAAGTATACCTGTGATAGCTGATTTCTTAGAAATAGAGAAAGCGAGATTAACGGACGTTATCAATTTACACAGGCGAAAAGATATTTGGAATTTAGAAAATTCTGAATGGAAACTTAGATTTCCCCTAACACTAACTGATGTTTAATTATTGTACTTTGAGCCTTAGATCTTGCCTTAAAACAGAACTAAACTAAATCTATGGGATTAGATATAGCAATTGTAATTCAAGCAAGAATGTCATCTTCAAGATTTCCTGAAAAGGTTTTGAGCCCATTATGTGGTATGCCGATGCTGATGTGGACCATCAATTATTGTCGCCAGATCAATTTACCACTATTCGTATTAACATCAACTGACAAAAGTGATGATCAATTGATAGGTATGTTAGAAAAAAACTATGTAAGTTACTATCGAGGAAGTTTAGAAAATGTTGTAAGTAGATATTTGAGTTTCATGAAAGAGCATCAGGTAAAAAAAGTTGTTCGAATCTCTGGCGATTCACCCTTAATTAATCCTGATGTGATATTCAAGGTCATAGCGCAGGATCAAGAATTAGCTGACGCCGATTTAACTACAAATGTTTTTCCACGTTCATTTCCAAAAGGACAATCAGTAGAGGTAATACCCAGAAAATCACTTGAGTTGCTTCGGGATCGTAGTTTAAGTGAATCAGATATTGAGCATGTTACTCCTTACTTTTATGCTAATTACAAAGAATTTAAGATTAATAATTTAAATAATACCGAAGACTTGTCATCCATTAATTTATCAGTTGATACTAAAGAGGATCTCTTTAGAGTTAATCAATTTATGGCTCTTAAATCACTTAATTATTCATCATCCGCTCTAAGTTGGGAGAAATTTTCAAAAGCCATAGTTGAGAGTAGGATTTTTCAATGAAGACGGCTTTGATAGGGTGCGGAAAAGCTGGGCAATCGCTACTTGAAGAATTAGTTGCCAATAACAATGTTAGTAAAATTGAAGTCTTTGATCCTGACATCACTAAACACAGTGATTTGTATAATATTCGAGACAAAGATATTCTGTTTTCTTCTGAGACTAATAAATTTAAACCAGAATATGACTTAGTGGTCATAGCTACACCTGACCATTTACATACAGAGTATCTGCTAGCCGCGATCAATAATGGAGTCGATTGTTTTGTAGAAAAACCATTAGTGACTAATTGGGATGATTTCTATGCCATTGAGGTTGCATTGAGTAAACATCCTGACTTGAGAATAACTTCAAACTTCATTTTAAGAGCTGCTCCTTTGTTTAGAGATTTAAAATTAGCCTACGCTGCTGGATTTTTTGGAGACAAGATTTCTGTTGAGGGAAAATATCTGTACGGCCGGTGGGAAAAGTTGTTAAATGGGTGGCGGGGCAACTCAAACTATTCAGTTATTCTTGGAGGTCTTATCCACTTTGTTGATCTTTTCTGCTTTATTACTAACAACTATGAGTATGAAAGTCACGTACAGTACAAGAGGTTAACTAAACAAGAGCCATTTGGCGTTAAAGACTTTGGTTCAGTTACCCTTTCAAATGAAAAAATCGGAATTGCTAATTTATCTACTAACTTTTCAACACCACTAGAGCACAGACGAGATTTTTCGATCTATGGAGATCAAGGTTGGGTTGAGATTCGGGGTAGTAAAGTCTTAGTCGGTGGCAAGTTACTTGATTACCGTATAAACAATTTGAGCGCTAAAGCAAATACGAAAGGAGAACTTTTGCAGGCATTTATTGGTGACATTGTTAAGGGCGGCCAGGGCACCAGTTCATATCCAACAAGGAAAGAGATGCTTGAGGTTGTTCGGATTTGCCTTAGTAATAACACTGCCTGAAGTAATAGACTTTACACATAAATCACTAGGACTGGAAGGGTGGTGTTAAATGCACAAGATTGATTTTGCTCGGCCAATTATTGGCGATGAAGAAAAGCAAGCTGTATTAGCTTGCCTGGATTCTCCACAACTCGTGCATGGGCCCCGGTCAATTGAGTTTGAGGAAAACTTCACCCAATTCATGGGTGGTGGTTTTTCAACTTCGACCTCATCCGCTACGACAGCATTACAACTGGCGTATTTAACTCTAGGTATTGGTCCGGGTGACGAAGTAATTGTTCCTTCACTCACTCATGTTGCAACGGCAAATGCTGTTCTTTCAGTGGGAGCAAAGCCAGTTTTTGTTGATATTAATTTGCATGACGGAAATATTTCTACAGAGGAAATCCAAAAAGCAATTTCGGTAAATACAAAGGCGATATGTGTAGTGCACTATCTAGGCGTACCCGTGGCCATGGATATGGTTATGCGGATTGCCAAAGATAATAATTTATTTGTAGTCGAAGATTGTGCTTTGGCACTTGGAGCAAGTGTCGACGGTACGCATGTCGGATTGCTAGGCGATTTTGGAGCATTTTCCTTCTACCCAGCAAAACATATAACTACTGGTGAGGGAGGCATGCTTGTAAGTAAAGATAAAAACTTAATTGATGAATCCAGAAAAATCAAAGCATTTTATTATGATAAGGGTGTTGGGGACAGAAAGATACCGGGCTTGTATGACATTGTTGGCTTTGGGCTTAATTTAAGAATGAGTGAAATTGCAGCCACTTTAGGAATTGTGCAGTTAACAAAAATCTCTGATTTTCTAAAAACTCGCAAAACCAATTTTGAAGTGCTTGCAAAAACCATTGGTCAAAGTTCTTATGGAGCATTATTGCCAGGGAATAGGGCCGCGGCCGAATCAGCATATTACTGTGCTGCCTTTGTGCTTAAGCCAGAATTTTCAGAAAAAAGAAATGCTCTTGCATTGGAAATGAATAAACGAGGTATTGGAACAAGCATTTACTACCCAATTGCACTGCCGCTTTCGACATTTTATAGATCCAATAAAGAACTTTCTAAAACAATTTCATATAAAAATGCTGATACCCTTGCAAACTCCAATATTGCGCTAGGTATTGGACCTCACATCGGCAATGAAGAAATGTCTTTTGTGGGCGAAAATCTAATTTCAGTGTTGGGGGAAGTCCTGTAAAATGAAAAAAGCCTTATTAATTGGTGGTGCTGGCTTTATTGGTCACCATTTAGCGCTAACGTTGAAAGCCAATGGATTTGAAGTTGCAGTAGTAGATGGTCTTGAAGTCAATAATTTAATTTCCCTTCAAGATTCTAGGTCAAATTTTGTGAATAGAACTTTCTATATCAAGGTTTTAGAAGAAAGGTTATCCCTGCTTAGAAACGCTGGTATTCCAGTCTTTGTTGAAGATGCTAGAGATTACATTAGATTGAATAGAATTGTAACCGAATACCAACCTGACGTAATCTATTTACTTGCAGCTGTTGCACATGCAAGTCGTGCCAATAAAGATCCATACTCAACATTTGATCATTCTTTTAGAACTCTTGAGAATTCGTTAGATATTACAAGGTCGCTTGCAAATAAACCACAATTAGTTTTCTTTTCTTCAAGTATGGTTTACGGAGATTTTATGTCGCAGTCTCCAAGCGAAGAAGCAAATTGTGACCCAAAGAATATTTACGGTTCACTTAAATTTGGTGGTGAAAAGTTAGCTCGTGCCTACAGTAATGTTTTCGAATTTCCAGTAACTATAGTAAGGCCCTCGGCTTTGTACGGCCCTAGGTGCATTAGCAGAAGGGTTTTACAAGTTTTCATAGAAAACGCACTCCGTGGACAAAATTTGATAATTAATGGAGATGGGCAAGAGTCTTTAGACTTCACTTATATTGATGATCTAGTTTCAGGATTGATGCGTTTAACTCTAAATGAAAAAAGCTATGGTCAGATATTCAATTTAACAACAGGGCAGGCACAGAAGTTAATTGATGCTGCAGAGATTGTGAAAAGCAAATTTCCTGATGTTTCAATACAATTCGAGTCCCGTGATGCACTAAATCCTGAGCGAGGTACTTTAAATATCTCCAAAGCTAAATCTGTGTTGGGATATGCACCTTCGCATGATCTTAAATCGGGTTTAACGAAATATATTGATTGGTACAAATCATGCTGGGAGATAGATGAAATCATATCGTCACCAGCTGAGAGAAATGAGTAGCTGATGCTTTTGTTTAACAAAAACACTGATACAGAAATAGTTGTAATTGCTGAAATTGGAGTGAACCATATGGGTTCATTTGATTGGATCATAAAGATGCTGCCACAAGTAAAAGCAGCAGGAGCTGATGCAATCAAGTTTCAGCTTTTTACTCCTGATTTATACTCTTCTAGAAGTAATGTAGAACGATATAACCAAATAAGTAAATTAGTTCTTTCTAAGAGTGACTTTTTGCAGATTCAAAAACTGGGAAAATCCTTGGATCTTCCCGTGTTTGCAACTCCAGTTTCTCATGATTGGGTTCAATTCATTGCTGACAACTGTGGTGTTATTAAGATTGCAAGTGGAGATTTTACTTTTGACCCGACTGTAGATGCCGCACTAAAAACCTCAGCACAGATAATCATTTCAAGTGGAGCCACTACAAGAGATGAAGTAGAAGCTTTTGTTAAGAAGGCGAGAATAATTAGGCCTGGAGATAGGTATCGAGATACTTTGGCACTTTTGCACTGTATCTCTTCCTACCCACCTTCTTTAAGCGAAAGTAACTTATCTGCCATCCCTGATTTAGTGCAGTTAACTGGACTAACAGTAGGTTTTTCTTCCCATTTTCTGGAAGATTCACCGCTTTATGCTGCAATCGGACTAGGTGCCAGAGTTTTTGAAATTCATGTGACAGATGATAGGGAAAGAAAAGACATTAGAGACCATGCCTTATCAAGAACTCCAAAAGAGTTAAAAAATATTATTGACACTCTTAGAGAATTGAACAGGTCTTGCCTATCTGGAAGGAAAACAATCCAAGCATCAGAAATGAATTCTTTGAATAACTTAAGAAAAGGTGTTGTCTTTTCAAAAAACTTATCAAAAGGCCACAAAGTAACTAGTTCGGATTTGGAATTTGCTCGTCCTTTGGATCCTACAGTCCCTAGTAAAGAATTGCTGCTTGGAAAGATTTTGAAAGAAGATGTATTATCTTATACTTCTGTTTCGCTAGATAAGTTTGATTTATAGCCAGGCAAACTCAATGAGATCAAACCCAAGAATATTACTCTTTTTAAATGGAAATAGAGGATTAGAACTTTATAAAGAATTAGTTAAGCACAAAATAAACATTGTAGGAATAGTTTCAACTAACAAAAACCTTGTAAGTGATATGTTAGTACCAGTTGTAACTTTAAAAAATAAAAACTGGACCAAAATTACAAAATTCATTACTCCAAAAAAGCCTGACCTTGGAATCGTTGCTGGTTTTTCTCATATTTTGCCCAACGATATTTTAAAAATCCCAAGATATGGGTTTTGGAATTTACATGCTGGTAGCGTTCCAAAATATCGAGGCGGATCTCCCCTTAATTGGCAATTAATCAATGGGGAAGTTCGAGCAGGTTTGTCAATACTAAAAATGACTCCAGGAATAGATGATGGGCCTATATTAAGTAGCACCAATTTTAAGATAGCGCATACCGATACTATCTTGGATTTGCACATAAGAGCCAATAAATTATTTCCCTTATTGTTATTACCATTACTTTCTAATCTTCCTGAATCGCTGCGTAAATCAAAAGTTCAATCTCGCATTGGGGCAAGATACTGGCATCAAAGAAATGAGCGAGATGGACAAATTGATTGGATAAATTCAAACTCTCAACAAGTTTACAATTTTGTTCGGGCAATATCTAAACCATATCCCGGCGCATTTGGAGTAATCACCGGAAGAAGAGAAATAAGAATATGGCAAGTTAAGATTGATGAGAATCATGTTGATGGAGTCCCGGGTAGAGTTGTAAAATTAAAAGATGGTTTTCATGTACCATGTGGTGGTGGTGGATCAGTTCTATTATTAGAATTTGAGTCTCGGCATCCTATTAAAAATGGTGAACGCTTTAAAACATTAAGTAGTTAAATACCTATAAGTTCGGAGTTTAGGATTATGGATAATCTGTCGAATGAATTCAGTTCAGTACAACCTGGGGCAATTGAGCTAGATTTTCTATCAAAATACCTACCGATAGGCGACAAAATCTTCGTCAATCCAATTTCAGGATTTATTACATCTCAGCGTCAAATGTCGGCTAATGATGTTGTGAAGTACTGGTCAGATGATATATTCCCAGATAAATCCGCAGAAAGCTACTCTGCTTATAATCCCTTTGCACAAGCACGGCTATTTTATGTGGTGCAAACTGTCGCACAATTCTTGAATCTTAATGAACACTCGAATTTGCATTGGTGTGATTTTGCCACTGGCGAAGGAGTCTTGCTTAAACTTCTTCGCAATCATTATCCACTTTTAAAAATTCATGGTACTGAACACTCCTCAGTATTAGTTGAATCGCTAAAAAATAATGGATTCGAAGTACACACTAAAACATTTGGTATAAAGTCATCCCTGCTATACAAAGAGAAGTTTGATGTTTCGACACTTACCTGGACTTTGGCGAATGCAATCGATCCACTTGCCTGCATACGAGATGTTGTACAAGCCACAAAAACTGGTGGTTACGTGTGTGTGGCAGAATCATCTAGAATTCTGGTTCCTTTTCGAAAATCCCTGAGTGACTACTTCTCAAAGACTTTTCCTGCAGATTTGCATCCAAGTAATTTTAGTACAAACACTTTAAGACTTTTAATGCAACTATCTGGATTAGAAGTAGTTTTTGTCAATAGATATTTTGACTCAGATGTACTGTTAGTAATTGGAAAAAAAGTTGACCACCATGTTGAGCCGAAGTTCTTTGATGATCAAAAGCAAGTTGTAGATTTCATGAAGCAATGGGCGCATGCATCGGAATTCTTTGAAAGTTTGCGAAGCCATTCTCAGTAATATATTTTTACCCGAAGATATCACAAAATATTTTTGCGGATATCAAATTAAATGCTGCCTTATTGAATAGATCTTCAGAACCCATGTTGTTGAAAAATTCTAGAACTTTATCCTTATGAAATAAATCCCAAAACACCGACTTCTCATCTAAAAATTGCTTAAATTCATTTGATTCAAGATCGCAAAGTTCCGAAACACTTGCATTAAATCCAATTTTCTTGGCGGAATACAAGATTCCTTTGGGTAAATATCCGTCAAATGATTCTCTTAACAAAGATTTTGTTAATCCATTGTTAATAAAATGTTTATCCTCAATAGACAAAACTTCTGAGAATAAACCAAAAGATAGATATGGAGATCTATTCTCAATAGAAAACATCATAGAATTTCGGTCGTCTTCGTGCAGAATAACTGGAATAACCTCATGAAATAATTCGTTCAGCATTCTATTCTTCATTAGACTTTTTGAGTAAAACTCCTCTGAAAATTTTTTCGGTTGATGGCTTATCAGAAGTTTGCTCATTAATTTTGAACCTTCATAGACATGATCTCTATAGTCAGGATTTGAAATATACAAATTAGGGTTTCTATACGTGGAGTTCCTAATTAGATGCTCTATTTTGCTGTTCCAATTGCTTAATGAATCCGTGAAAACTTCAGGAGCAAATTTCTCTACTGTTGCTAGATAGAGTAGGTGGTGATCATAGTATCCAGTAAAAATCTCATCTGCTCCAGTACCCATAAGGGATACTTTAAATCCATCTGATTTTATTTTATTCATTAGAAAGTTTTGAACATAGTAACTACTCGTAGAAATTGGTGATTCATGATAAGAAATAATTTTATGCATGCGAGTTAAGAAATTGTCTTTATCGATTTTGACTAACGTATGATTCAATCCCAGGTACTTTGCGACGAGACTTGAGCTCTCTTCTTCAGAATATCTCGTATCTGTGCTCACTAAAGTATAAGCGTTAAGTGATACACCAAAGTCATTTTTTGCTATTGCTGCTATTAATGCAGAGTCGACCCCTCCTGATAAACATATGGCCAGCGGAACGTCTGATTCAAGTTTTCTGCCGACCGACTCAACAACTAATTTTCTGACTTTTAAAATAATATCACTTCTTGACTTATTTGTATTGCTCTTAAGATTAATCTGATCTAAGGATGAAAAATTAATTGTTTTGTTAATTGTATTTTGCCCTAACTCAAATTTTTTAATTGTTCCAGGTTCCACTCGACTTAAATCATGAAAAAAATCTTCGCTCGATTTAAAAAGATATTTATAGCCATTAACCACAAAGTTCATAACATGGTTATCATTAACTCTTGGTTTTTGCTCTATTAATGTGAAAATCGCCTTTGGTTCACTTCCAAAATAAATATCGTTATTCTGCTGCAACAAATACAAAGGTTTTTCCCCAAAAAAATCTCGCCCAAAATAGGCGATTTCGTTTTTTATATCAATTAACACAAAGGCAAACATTCCATCAAAATCTTTTGCTCCTTCGACTCCATTAAGAACTAAATATCTCAACGCAACTTCTATGTCACCATCGGTGCTCCAATCTTGGGGGCCGTGGTTACTTTCTATTGATTTCTTCAATTCTTTGTAGTTGTATATCTCTCCATTTAAAACAATTATAAAATCTCTAAACTTCATTGGTTGCATGGATCTTTCATTAACATCGATTATTGCTAGACGGGTAAACATTAAATTCACATTATTTTTTGACAAAAACAGCTTTACTTCTGAATTTCCCTCAGGGCCACGACAATTCAGTTTGTTAAGTGTAGTTTCAATTGTTACTTGTTCTAGTTTTTTACTACCTATATAACCTGCTATTCCGCACATAATATTTTTTACTCTTTTGGTATTAGAGACTTCTAAGTTGAATGATCAGTTCAATTTCAACTGGTGCGTTTAGCGGCAATTCAGCAACTCCAACAGCCGTTCTTGCGTGTTTGCCATTTACATCTCCAAAAATTTTAATCAATAGCTCACTAGCACCATTTACTACGCCTGGTATTGCTATAAAGCCTGGCGCGCAATTAACAAAGCCACCTACCCTGACAACTCTTTCAATTTGATCAAGATCTGCAACCAATGAAATAGCAGCCAGCGCGTTTAACGCACAAATTTGGGCTAGCTCCTTCGCTACTTCTGCAGTTAAATCACTACCAACCTTGCCCTCTTTTACTAATTTGCCATCAACTACTGGAAGCTGCCCGGCGGTAAAAATTAGATTGCCACTTTTAACCGCTGGAGCATATGCAGCCACTGGAGCCGCAGCTGTTGGTAGAGAAAGTCCAAGGGATGAAATCTTTTCTTTTATGCTCATACAATTACTCTCTTCATGTAAGCAACTAATTGATCGCCACCACCGGGGGCAGGAACAACTTGCACTAACTCCCAACCTTCAGAGCCCCAGGTATCTAGGATCTGCTTTGTTGCATGAGTGAGTAATGGCACAGTGACATATTCATACTTCATTTAGTAATCCTTACTTTTTATTAAGAAAGTGCTGCTTTAACCAATGATGAAACCACGCCACCATCAGCCTTGCCAGCAATCTTAGGTTGTAAAACTTTCATTACTAGCCCCATGCCAGCAGGACCGGCAGCGTTAGTTTCAGCAATTGCTTCAGAAATTAACTTCTTGATATCTGCCTCACTTAATTGCTCAGGAAGGTATAGAGCAATAACTGCTGCCTCTTCTTTTTCTTTATTTGCTAAATCATCACGCTTTGCGTTTGTGTAGGCCTCAACAGCTTCGCGGCGCTTTTTAGCCTCCCTGGATAAAACTGTAATTACTTCAGCATCGGTCAATACCTTTGCGCTCTTGCCCGCCACCTCTTCATTGGTAATAGCAGCAAGGAGCATTCTGATGGTGCCACTTTTTACGCCATCCTTTGAGCGAATCGCATCGGTTAAATCTGACTGTAGTTTTTCTTTTAGTCCCATAGCGGTATCTTCTCATGCCTATGGCATACAAAGTACGCACCGCTACCCTGCCCCTGCTCCCTAAGGGTGCTAAACCAATTAAAGTCCTGCATTTTTCAGATCTTCATTTGCACCCTAGAAAAAAGCGTGAGATTGCAGATATCAAAACCTTTATTGATTTAAGGCCTGATTTGGTTGTTAGCACAGGTGATTTTCTAGCCCACAAAGATGGGGTTGATGTTGCACTTAACGCGCTGGACGAGCTTCTTGATTTACCAGGTTTATTTGTCTTTGGCTCCAATGATTACTACGCACCTAGTTTTAAAAATCCCTTTTCTTACTTAAGAAAAGATAATGGGGAGCGCAAATTAGGTGAGAAATTGCCATGGCAGAGATTGCAAAAACAGCTAACAAAACGAGGGTGGGAAGATTTAAATCACAATAAAGTTAAGTTAAAGGTAAATGGGGTTGTAATTGAAGCACGTGGTACCGATGATGCTCACTTAGAGTTAGATGATTATCACAAGGTTGAAGGAAGAGTGAGTAAAACTGCAGATATTGCAATTGGTGTAACCCACGCGCCATATGAACGAGTTCTGGCTGGGATGGCGCAGGATAAATTAGATTTAATTTTTGCAGGTCACACCCATGGCGGTCAGATTAGATTGCCTTGGCCGCGGGGGAGTAAGTCACTTACAACTAATTGTGATTTGGAAAATTGGCGATCTCGTGGAGTTACTAAGGTAAATGATGAGCCTTGGCTTAATGTCTCAGCTGGTATGGGTATGAGCCCTTTTGCGCCAATTAGATTTGTATGTCCACCTGAAGTCTCCCTAATTACATTAACTGCTTAAGGTAGGCTTTAATAATGAATCTAATTTCAAATAAATTACATCGCCTATATTTAGTAATTACACTCCTTTTAGTAATTCCAGATACCTTTTATTGGTACACACTTAATGATTACTCCAATTACCAAGATGCCTTTACTGCCATTACTAGCTCAACCGGACTTACCTGGTTAATCGTTAGCTACTTAGCGCTATTTTTTGCAATCTTTGCCCAAAACCTTGAGATGCGAGCTTTTTTAACTGTTGCCGCCTTTGTCACACGTATTTTCTTCCTGGTTTGGCTAACTGATATCTGGCGTTCTAATGAGGTGGGATTTACTCAAGTATTAAAGAATGTTTTTGTTAAGACTGGGGAGGCTCCATATGTTGAAGCCTTTGCCACTGTTGCACTAGTCCCAATGGTTTTAGCTTTAATTGTTCAAAAAACTCAGGTCGCAAACCTACTTACCGGTTTAGTTAATTTCTTAAAGGCACCACCAAACAAAACACATCAAGTTGTCTTTTATGCAGCTTCAGCAATAATTTATCTGTTAGCGCTAATTGGAATGGTTAGATCACTATTAGATAATTATGATTTAGCAGCCTCAGATCTGCCATCAGGTGTTTCTC
>Ga0247843_1007097_pt1 | contig 14081 bp, 15 predicted proteins | sample LaCruzMarch2017__FD_192420 | JGI IMG/M metagenome (GOLD analysis project Ga0247843, IMG submission 192420) | Freshwater microbial communities from meromictic Lake La Cruz, Castile-La Mancha, Spain - LaCruzMarch2017_8m | ecosystem: Environmental > Aquatic > Freshwater > Lake | place: Spain...
TGAAAATGATTCATCACGAAGAAGAAAAGTTTTTAACCACCTTGAATCATGGAGAAAGTTTATTAAAAAATCTTCTTGATAAAAAGCAACCTATCTCCGGAGACGTTGCCTTTAAACTTTATGACACTTTTGGTTTTCCAGTTGAACTTACCAAAGAAATTGCCCAGGAAGCTAACCTCGCGGTGGATATGGTGCAATTTGAATCCCTGATGGAACAACAACGGGAACGGGCGAGACAAGCAAGGCAACACGTTGGATCGATGGCAAAACAATCGGCAGCGTTATTGGCCTTTAAAAACCCCAGTCAATTTCTTGAAAATTCTCGTCCCGTGGAGGCGACCATCATCGGTATTTTCCAACAAGGAGAACAAGTGACAACGTTAACCGATGAAGGGGATATTATTCTTGATCAAACCACATTTTATGCAGAAAGCGGTGGTCAAACTGCCGATATCGGTTTGATGATCAATGCCACGACTAAACTCGAAGTGCTTGATGTTCAAAAAGCTCCTCACAAGCAACATTTACATAAAGTTAGTGTAAGTTATGGATCCATTAAAGTCGGTGATCGTGTGCAGTTAGAAATCAAAGAGGATCGTCGGCGAATCATTCAGCAACATCACTCATCTTTGCATTTACTACAATCAGCGCTTAAAAAATATTTAGGTGAACACATCATCCAACAAGGGTCTTTTGTTGGTGATACCTATGCACGCTTTGATTTTTCTCATCCGAGTAAAATAACCGATCAAGAATTAATCGCCCTTGAAGAAGATGTCAATCAACAAATCCAACAAGCATCGGCTGCAACCATTGAATATATGCCCATTGATCAAGCTCGATTAACCGGAGCAACCGCGCCGTTTGAAGAAAAATATGGTGACATTGTTCGCATCGTGACCCTCGGTCCTCGCTCAAAAGAATTTTGTGGGGGGACGCATGTCAATAACACCTTAGACATTGGGATGTTTGCCATCATCTCTGAAGAAAGCATTGCCGCAGGAACTCGACGCATGGTGGTGGTCAGTGGTGCCCCTGCTTATGCTTATTTCAAACAAAAAGAAACCATGCTAGCCCAGTTAAGAACTCAGCTAGGGGCGTCATCAACCAGAGAAATTTTTGATCGGTTAAAAGTGTTGATTCAAGAAAAAGACCAATTGAAAACAGCCTTAAACCAAGCACAAGATGGTCAAGCGGATGGGATTGCTGTGTCATTATCGAATCAAATCAAAACCATGCCTATCCTTCATGGGTTCTTTTATGAACCAACCCTCACCCGAGCGTTGCTATTAAAAGTCATGGATCGCTTAAAGGCAAAGTTCCCTCAAGCTTTGTTCGTGGTCATCGGTAAAGAAGACACAGGTTTCCCAATCGGGACCTATGTCGGTGGCGCGCTACAAACACCAACTCGAAATGCATCCATCATCACAAAAATGATTGCCTTGGCGATGCAAGGCTCAGGTGGCGGTAAACCTGATTTAGCGTTTGGAGCTGGTAAAGTCATGGTCGATTTAACCAAAGTATGGGAAAAGATCAACCTTTGAAACCAAAACCTCCAATCTATCTAGGATTTGATTTAGGTAGCAAATCCTTAGGGGTTGCTATTCGAAACCGATTAGGCATGATTATTCCTTTGCCTGCTTGGTTTTTTCCTCGTCTTGATGAACTTCAGTTGTCAAAATTTATCCTTCGATTGATCGAAGAGCATCAACCCAATGCCTTGGTGTTTGGGATTCCTTTTCATGCCGATGGCCGGGAAAGCGATCAAACGGCCTGGGTGCTAGGGGTGGTGGGTCGATTAAAAGCTTCTGTGACACTTCCAATCAAAACCGTGGATGAACGCTTCACGACGATTGAAGCCAAAGAGCGCCTCCATGAATTTGGTTTACCGGAAAAAAAACAAAAAGATTACATCGATTCCGTTGCCGCTTGTATAATATTAGAGCAACATGAAAGACAACCTCGATAACACCCTAGAAATTGTCATGGACAATGGCAAAACAGAAATTTTCTTTATTTATTTTACCTTTATCTTTCAACATGAAAACTATGTCATCTATTACCATCCCAAAGCTCCTGATGATCTCTATGTCAAAGCCTATGATGACCTAACCTTGGCCTTGTCTGAACCAAGTGAAGATGCCCTCGCTTATGCAGAAACCATGATTGAAAACTACGAAGAAGATGATGAGGATGATGAGAAAAATGATGGTAATTTAGAGAAATAATTGCTAAAATAAACAAGCATTCAGCAACAAGGAGCAGCACCATGGAAAATGAAAAAGTCCAATTAACGCGAGAAGGATATGACAAACTTAAAGCCGAATTACGTCAATTGATTGATGTCATTCGTCCTGAAGTGATTGAACAATTGGCCTATGCCCGTTCACTCGGCGATTTATCTGAAAATGCAGATTATGATGCTGCCAAAGCTAAACAAGCCGATGTTGAACAACGTATACGCCAACTTGAAGATATTTTGTCGAATGCCAACATCGTCAACGATGTCACGGGATCAAGCAAAATTGTCAGTTTTGGTCGAACGATTAAAATTCTTCACTTAGGCAACAAAAAAGAATACACCTTTAAAATTGTTGGCACACATGAAACCAATCCAACCGATGGAACGATCAGCAATGTATCTCCATTAGGAGAAGCGATCATGGGTGGTAAGGTGAATGACAAAGTCACCGTCAAAACCCCTAAGTCATATCAAGTACAAATCTTAAAAATCGAATAATCTTTGACGTGCCATTCAACCACCAACCTCCCTATTCATGATTGGGAGGTTTTATTATGTTTAAAGTCATGCTCGGTGTCTTGTTTTTTACGATCATCACCTTGGTGGTCTTTTTAAATCTTGATCCTAATATTGTCCAAACCCCAGTGAGTCAAATCAGTTCACTATCATCGGATTTTATGACCGTGGGGATTGCTGGAGAAGTGCAAAAACCCGGAACGTATATCGTGAAAAAGGATGGCACATTAAGTGATTTGATTACCTTATCAGGGGGAACATCCAGCAATGCCGATGAGGATGCGTATCAACTCACATTACCATTGTTTGCAGGTGGGCAATTTTATATCGCACCCAAATTTGATCCTACCGATGTCTGTGGGACGAGTGAACTGATTAAAGTTGCATTAAATTCTGCGAATCGAGAAACATTGATGACGCTCTCCAACATCGGCACGAGTCTTGCCAATGCGATTGTTGAGTATCGGCAAAGCCAAGGAAACTTTACATATTTAGAACAAATCATGGAAGTTCCAGGCATTGGCCAATCCACGTATACGCGAATCAAAAATTATATTAACCTCCTTTGAAATTAACACTCTTGTTTGTTTCGGTGTTGGGATGGTCAATTGGTTTATATAGCCAGCATCGTTTCCTTGTGATCATCGCCTTAGCGATTGGGGTTTGGTTTTACCTGAAAGAACCTTCGATGATGCCATGGTGGATTATCATTGCTTCGATTTTTTTGATGATGCAAATCATGAAACTTACGTTTACTTTTGATGAAGAAGGATTATTTTTAGTCAGAGAAAAAAGAGCAACTTGGATGTTGGTTGAACAATATTTTCACCGATATTATGTCCCATTAGATCGTTTCGTTGATGTCGAGATGGGTGACATCATCAAGATCACTGGCTCATTAGGGGAAATGAAAATCACCACCTATGAATCGATGTTCAGTTTTAAGGATTTTCTAAACGAGCGTGGGGTGGTTTCAACGGTGACCCCGGAATCCATTGAAACCATCCTACGTTTTCCGTTTCGATTTACCAGCATTATCCATGAGCGCATTGATTTGCTTCATCCCAATGTACGTGATGCGGTATCGCAATGGTTATGGAATCGAAGCCATCCCGAATCTACCATGTCGGCTTGGTTAGAACAAGTCCTTGGTGTTTCCGGTTTCGGTTTTTTTCTCCTCTGGACAACATGTCAAACCATCGGTCAATGGTTTGGTAAGCCCCATCATGTCAGTGCGATCTTATTGATGTTATTTTTTCCTTATGTACTGTTGAATCTTCATCAATGGGGCATCATGAGGGTTTATGGGATTGCCTTGTTGCAATGGAAGTTTAAAAAAACCAGTATCCATGAACATAAAATGATGGTTCTTGAAACCTTGTCAATCTTAAACCCTTATGTATGGATTCAACCAGGTGGGCAACTTTACCTGGTGTATCAAGGTTGGCTTGGATTGATCAAACCGATGGTTTATCGTATGCCGTCGTATCAGCGTTGGTTGATGATGACAGGAATTGCCCTCGGATGGTCATGGGTCAGCAATGGCTATATAACCATCATCCAGTCGATTCTTTACGCACCATTGACCATGATTCAAATGATCTTGGTTCCTGGATGGATGATCTATTTATACACGGGTTGGCTGCTACCAGGACTATCCTTCCTCACTGTTGTCATCGTTGATGTCATGTTGTGGATTCCAGTCATACCTGTGATTTATTTAGGAGAGATTCCTTGGTATACGTTAAGTGTGTTGACCTTAATCTTGTTGACATTATCTTGGGTGTATACGATGCATTTAACAATCTATGTTCAGCGCTTATTGCTTACCGTGTTGATCGTGGTGGTGCTCCACATCACTGGCATCGATCATGGATTCATTCATGAAATTCATTTTATCAATGTCGGCCAAGGGGATGCGACGTTGGTGATCTCAAAAGGACAATCTTTATTGATTGATACTGGCGGGGTTCTTCGCTTTGACATCAGTCAAGAGGTGTTAATTCCATACTTTAAAAAACTAAGAATCAAACGATTAGATGCTGTCATCATTACCCATAATGATTTTGACCATAATGGCGGATTACCATCCTTGGTGAATACCTTCCCTGTGCTCCGTGTCATCGATCAACCTTTTGATTCCTTCTCACTCGGGCAATGGACCATCACCAATTATCAATACTTTTTGGATGTCTTGGTAGAAGATAACGAGCGTTCATTGATCATCGGTATTGCCAATCCAACATGTCAGTGGTTGATCATGGGCGATGCGACTACGACAACCGAGGATTACCTGATGGGGTTCTTCCCTGATCTTCAAGCCAAGTTTCTTCGCATCGGTCACCATGGGTCTTTAACTTCAACGTCCTCCGCGTTGCTTGATCAACTTCAACCAAGGGAAGCGATTATTTCCAATGGAGGAGCTAATCGCTATGGTCACCCTCACCCTCAAGTCCTTGAAAGACTTCAAGAAAGAAACATTCGCATTCGCCGAACCGATCAAGAGGGGACAATCCGTTATCAAACGTGTAAAATAGGAGTATGATTCAGTTAATTTCTTCTCCCTCGTTTCAACGCATTCAACACCAATTACAATCGGTGTTGAAGACCCTTGATCCATCGACTTTAATTGAGAAAGTTGATGCTTCCAGTGTTCCGATTGACGAGTGGATGAAAGACATCCATCAAACAAGTTTATTTTCTTCCGCGAAAGTGACTTTAATTTATCAAGCTTCTATCTTTGGTAAATCTGGAAGAACGTCCTTAGGCAAACAACAAAGCGAATCAGACCTATTAGCGTTTCTAAGTGAAGATCACCCTGACCTTCATGTCATCTTTATATACGAAGGAGACATCGATGAACGACTTGCTGCGGTGAAAGCAATCAAGAAACATCATCAATGGACCGATTTACCTTTACCTAGCAAAGACGAATGGGTAGGGTTCATGGATTCATGGCAACGTGATCTTCATGTTCAGTTATCACCAAAAGCATCGGCAAGGTTTATCTTATCCACGTACCCTGATGTGGATCGTGCATATCAAGAATTAAAAAAATTAAGTGTCTATGGGGCCACCATTGACGAAGCAACGGTGATTGACCTGATTAAACCTAATCTTGAAGAGAATGTGTTTGAACTTACCAACCAACTGATGTCAGAAAACATTAAACAAGCCTTAAAGATTTACCGCGATTTCACCACCCTTCAAGTGGAACCAACCTTATTAATTAGTCTTCTTGGAAAACATTTTCAGTTATTTGCCAAAGTGGTCCACCTTAGTGGCCAAGGCAAAGATAGTTACGCGATTAGCCAATTGATCAAAATTCATGAGTATCGCGTTCGTTTGATGATTCAAGGGAAAAACCGATTTCCCTTAACGCGAATTCATCGCATCCTCTTAAGTTTGGATGCCTTGAATATGACCATTAAAAAAGGCCTTCAAGATAAAGTCGAAGGCCTCAGTTGGTGGATTGTGACTTTTACCGACGCTATTTCTTAAGTAAGCGTTGGTACATCCCAGGCCGTCGGTCACGGAAAACACCCCAAGAGTAGCGCATTTTTTCAATCGCCTTGACATCAAAGGATTGACTAATGATGCCCGTGGAGGTTCGATCCATTTGTTTCAGAATAACCCCTTGATGATTACTGATAAAACTCGTGCCATAAAAGGTCATCGTGTGCTTGCCATACGATTCAATGCCAATACGATTGCTGGCCACGACCGGAATTAAGTTTGCCGCAGCATGACCAATCATCGTGTTTTGCCAATGAATTTGTGAATCAATCGGCAGGGTTGGTTCTGAGCCAATTGCCGTAGGATACAGAAGAAGTTCTGCGCCTTCTAAAGCTAAAATACGAGCAACTTCTGGGAACCATTGGTCCCAGCAAATCGCAACCCCAATCTTGCCAAATTGAGTTTGAAAGACTTGTAGAGGCGTATCTCCAGGGGTAAAGTAGAATTTTTCTTGATAGGATTCCCCGGTGGGAATATGCATTTTCCGGTATTGACCTAAGATCGTTCCATCGGCATCAATGATGGCAATGGAATTATAAAACACATTGTTGGCGCGTTCAAAATAGGAAATGGGTAACACCACATGAAGAGATTTGGCCAAGGCTTGAAAATAAATTAAATCTTGATTCTTTTCAAAAGGACGGGCAAGGTCAAAATGGCCGTAATTTTCCACTTGGCAAAAATATTTTCCCATGAAGAGTTCTGGAAGTAGAATAATGTTTGAACCAGCGGCAGCGGCTTGTTTGACAAGGGTGGTGGCAAGGTCGATATTCTTGTTGCGGTCTTCTGACATCGACATTTGAATGGCACTGACGGTGACCAACTTCATGCTAGCGAACTCCTTTTGGGATTTGCTGGGTGATGCAGTGGATATTGCCCCCACCAAGCAAGACTTCCTTACTATCGATCATCACGATTTTACGTTTGGGGAACAATGCCGTTAACTGTTGGAGGGCAATCTCGTCGGTCTTTTGATTGAATTTTGGGACAATTAAACCGCCATTGACAAAATAGAGGTTCAAGTATGATGCAGCCAACCGTTCATTCATCGGACGATTTTTACTTTGTGGCAAGGGGGTTAACCCTGCCGACTCAAAATAAGTACGGTGGATAGCTTTAGGCATGACGATGGTGGATATTTTCAAAGGTTGACCTTGAAGATCGGTTTGTTGTTTCAACGCTTCCATGGTCAATTGAGACAAAGGTTGTTGGGCATCACGAGGATCGACCCCTTCTGCAAGCAAGATATGACCAGGACCAATAAAGGTGGCAACATTATCCACGTGTTCTTTGGTTTCATCATTATAGATACCACGGGGTAACCAAATCATTTTCTTCCCGCCAAGTTGTTCTAAAAGTCGATTTTCGATTTGTTTTTTGGTTAATTTAGGATTTCGCCCTTTGTGAAGCAGGTTGTATTCCGTCGCCATGACCAAACCTTCACCATCGACATGAAATGCGCCGCCTTCCATGACAAAGCCATCGGTTCGGTAGCTTGGTAACTTAAACTGATGGCTAATCAGGCCAGCGAGAGCATCATCTTGATTCCAGGGCTGATATAACCCAAAGTCTTTGCCACCATAAGCATTAAATTCCCAGTCAATGGTCCGAAAAGAGCCGTCTTTGTCTTTGATGAAGGTAGGTCCCGTGTCACGAACCCAGGCATCATCATAAGGAACTTGGAAAAATTCGATGTTTTTAATTTTAAGTTTTTGGAATTGGCCCCAAATTTGAGGATGAACCCCAATCATGACCGGTTCAAACTTAGCGATTTCTTTGGCAATCTTTAAAAAGGCCTCTTGGGCTTCTTTTGCTTGATTTCGCCAAACATCTCCCCGGTAAGGCATCAACATTAAGGTTGCATCATGTGCAGAAAACTCTGCTGGCATAAAATAACCATCTTTAATTGGGGTTTGAAGTTTGGTGTTCATTATTTATAATTTTACAACAAATGAAGGAAAAAAGTAAGAATTATCTACTTACCAATCAATTTACTTTGATGAGAAAAAAATTTCATCAAACGTGACTTTTGTCTTGCTGCTGTTTGAGATTTTTGAATGCCATGACTGACAGATTTATCAATAAGTTTGTTTGCCATCGCCAATGAAGCGGTTGCCCCAGGAAGATCTTTCTTGGCAAGCATGGTCTTGACCTTTTTCATCGCTGTGCGCATGCTGGCTTTAAATGTAAAGTTATGGTCTTCCGCTTTCTGATTGGTAAGGATACGTTTCGTTTGTGATTGAATATTTGCCATATAGACCTCTTTTCTTTGATATTTTAACATATCCACAAATTCTTGCAATAAAATCGATGGTTTTAATCAATAGGTTGATGATCAATGCCCTGAAAAGAATCGAATACTTGACAGAATCAAGTAGAGTGATAACATAGGGGCATACATTAAAAGGAGACTTGCTATGGTTTTAAATAAAATTCGTGATGTTGTTGTCAAAAAATTTAAAGTTCAACCACAAAATGTCAATGTCGGCACCCGCTTAAGAGAAGATCTTAATGTGGATTCCTTAGATGCTGTTGAATTAATCATGGAACTTGAAGATACCTTTAACGTTAAAATATCCGACGATGAAGCTCAAAAACTAAAAACCATCGGGGACATTGTTAATTTTATTCAACCTAAAGTTCAACCTAAAGTTAAGTAGTCACATTTATGGATTTTAAAAAGGTCCAAGACCTAATTAAGTATTTTGAATCGTCCAAACTGACCACCATGGCCCTTGAGGATGGTACTTTTAAGATTTCGTTATCAAAACTTAAGGAATCACAACCCTCCGAAGTGAAGGCAACGCCAGTTCAAGAAGCAAAAATATTACCACCTAACGTCAATCCTAAAGCCCAAACAAACTCTGCAAATAAACCCACGGAAGATGTTCTATTAAAGGACGTTACCTGTCCCCTCGTAGGGACGTATTATTCGGCGAGTTCACCGACGTCTGAACCATTTGTTAAAGTTGGTCAACGCGTGAACAAGGGCCAAACCATTTGTATTGTTGAAGCGATGAAGATCATGAACGAAATTGCTTCGCCTTATGCTGGGGTGGTTGAAAAAATTAATTGTAAAAATGGTGATGTTGTCGGCTTTAACCAAGTCATCATTCAATTAAGACCACAGGAGTAATCATGGCAGAAAAACTTCTCGTCGCCAACCGCGGTGAGATCGCTGTGCGGGTCATACGTGCCTGCAAAGAATTATCTATTCCTACGGTTGCAGTTTATTCAACAGCAGACTTTGACACCATGGCAGTGAAACTTGCCGATGAAGCGATTTGTATTGGTGAAGCTAGCTCCAACAAAAGTTATCTTAATATTAATAATGTCATTAGTGCCGCATTAGCCTCTGGGGCAACGTTAATTCACCCAGGCTATGGTTTTTTATCTGAAAACGAACAATTTGCAGAAATTGTCGCAAGCTGTGGCTTAAAATTTGTGGGTCCTTCCGCAAACGCGATTCGTCAAATAGGTGACAAAGCATCAGCCAAGGTCATTGCCAAAAAAGCTGGGGTTCCCATCATTCAAGGATCAGAAGGTATCGTTGAAAACCTTGAAGAAGGACTAGCGATTGCAAAGACGATCGGTTTTCCTGTGATGATCAAAGCGACCTCAGGTGGCGGTGGTCGTGGGATTTCGATCATTCGCTCGGAAAAAGAATTTCGCGATGTCTTTGATCGCACATCCATGGAAGCAGAAGCGAGCTTTGGTGATAAAAACTTATATGTAGAAAAATATATCGAAAATCCACGTCATATTGAAATTCAAATTCTATGTGACAGTTTTGGATCTTGCGTTTATTTAGGTGAACGTGATTGTTCGCTTCAACGTCGTAATCAAAAGATGGTTGAAGAAGGACCTTCACCCGTGGTGGACAGTAGACTACGCAAAAAAATGGGTGATGCGGCGGTTAAATTAGCCAAAGCAGTCGGCTATGTCAATGCGGGAACCATTGAATTTCTTGTTGATAAGAACTTAAATTTTTATTTCATTGAAATGAATACAAGAATTCAAGTTGAACACCCTGTCACCGAATTCATCACGGGCATTGATCTTGTCAAAGAACAAATCAAAATTGCCTTAGGCAAGAAACTACCCTTTACCCAACGAGACATTAAACTCACTGGTCATGCGATTGAATGCCGAATTAATGCCGAAGACGTCAAGGCAAACTTTCGCCCTGCCCCAGGGAAGATTACACAACTGATCATGCCAGGTGGCATCGGGGTTCGTATTGATACTCACATTTATCCTGGGTATGAAGTTCCCCCTTTTTATGATTCGATGATTGCAAAGCTGATTGTCCACGCGCCCACAAGAAAAGAAGCCATTCGGAAAATGATCGTCGCCCTCGAGCAATTTATGGTCGACGGCATCACCACCAACATTGAATTTCATTACTCCTTGTTACACACTCAGGAATTTGTCTCCGGTAATGTCGATACTGGATTTGTGGGGAGATTTTTAGAACGGATTAAAAACCTTAATGAGTGATATCTTTTCTAAACAAAAACCAAAATTAAGAACCTTTCTCAAAGTAACCGAGAAACCTGTTCCTAAAAATCAAATTGATCTTCCTGATGGGTTGTTTATTGAATGTGAACAATGTCACTCCGCGCTCTATCAAAAGTCATTACAAGAAAATCTATCGGTTTGTCCACATTGCCAGTTTCATTTTCGATTGAATGCCAATGACCGGATTCGTTTGGTCACCGATGAAGGTAGTTTTGTTGAAATGGATGACACGGTCACCTCAAAAAACCCCTTATCGATGCCGGAATATGATCAAAAACTTAGCATTTCTAAAAAGAGTACAGGCCATCAAGAAGCATTTGTTTGTGGTCTAGCAACCATTCAAGGCAATCAAGTGGCAGTAGGTGTTCTTGATTCCTTCTTTATGATGGGATCCATGGGGTCAGTCGTCGGTGAAAAAATTACCCGCTTGATTGAACATGCCATCCAATCCACGTTACCTGTGGTTATCTTTTCTGCCAGTGGCGGTGCCAGAATGCAAGAAGGGATTCTTTCCTTAATGCAAATGGTGAAAACCTCAGCCGCACTTAAAAAATTAGATCAAGTCAAAGGGTTATTCATCTCCGTGTTGACGCACCCAACCACCGGAGGCGTTGCCGCAAGTTACGCGTCTTTGGGCGATATCATCGTCGCTGAACATGGGGCATTAATAGGCTTTGCCGGCGCACGTGTGATTAAACAAACGATTCAACAGGACTTACCAGAAGGTTTTCAAACCGCTGGTTTTCAATTGAAACATGGTCAAGTCGATTTGGTCGTCGAACGAAAGAACTTAAAAACAACCTTAATTCAACTGTTAAGATTCCACGCTAAACAAAAGGAACAAGCGCATGAGTAATATTGAAGAAAAAGTTTGGGAAAAGGTTCGCTTAGCGCGACATCCAAAACGACCAACTGCAAGTTTGGTAATTAAACAATTATTCCCTGATTTTATTGAACTGCATGGTGATCGTCAATTTGGGGATGATAGTTCCTTGATTGGTGGGTTAGCCTCGTTCATGGGTCAAGCGATTACCGTCATTGCCCAAGAAAAAGGTTCGACCACTGACGAAAAAATCGCGCGGAATTTTGGCATGCCCCACCCGGAAGGGTATCGCAAGGCCTTACGCTTAATGAAGCAAGCTGAAAAATTTCATCGCCCCATTGTCTTCATCATTGACACCCCTGGAGCATATCCTGGCATCGGTGCAGAAGAACGTGGACAAGCTCAAGCCATTGCTTTTAATTTATTTGAAATGATTGCCATTCAAACCCCGATGATTGGCATTGTCTTATCCGAAGGCGGATCGGGTGGGGCCTTAGCGATTGGGGTTACCGATACGTTACTCATGCTAGAAAATAGTATTTATTCGATTATTTCACCAGAAGGATTTGCCTCAATCTTATTCAAAGATTCAAGCAAAGCCAAACATGCAGCGTCCTTAATGAAACTAACCGCAGAAGACTTACTTTCCTTTGGCATCATTGATGCGATTGTTCCTGAAGTAAAGACCGGTTTCCAAGACGACATCCCTTTCACCCTTGCTCAGCTGAAAATCTTATTACAAAAATCATTGAAGCAACTATTGAAACTATCCACCGTGAATCTGCTGAAAAAACGCGAACAAAAGTTTAGAAATTTTGGTGTGTTTGAAGAAAAAAAGGACGTTAAAAAAGATGGAAAATAAACTTACAATCAAATTAATTGGTACCGGTAAATTTGTTCCTCCTGCCCTCATCACCAATGCTGATTTAGAAAAATTGGTTGATACGACGGATGAATGGATTGTGTCTCATACTGGGATTAGAACTCGTCATAAAGTGGTCAACGAAACCACCTCTGATTTAGCATACTTTGCAGCCTTGAATGCGATTGAAAAAGCTAAATTTGATAAAGAAATCATTGATGCCATCATTGTTGCCACGATTACCCCGGACTTTGCTTCTCCAAGCATGGCAGCCGTGGTGCAAGCTCGTTTAGGTCTTAATCACCGTGACATCACATGTTTTGATGTCAACGCCGCGTGTACAGGTTTTGTCTATGCTTTACAAATTGCAGCAGCATTATTGAACAGTCCAAAGTATCGCCATATTCTTATCATTGGGGCAGAAAGTCTCACCAAGATTATGGATTATACCGATCGTAATACATGCATTCTATTTGGCGATGGGGCAGGAGCTCTATTAATAGGTCGAGGTCAACCCCATCAAACCGTTTCTTTTTATACAGCATCCGAAGGTGATATGGAAGATGTGTTGTCGGTAAAGGACACTCTAAAAATGCAAGGAAAACGCGTCTTTAAATTTGCGATTAATGCCATTGAAAAATCAATCAATCGATTATTGGAAATGGATGGAAGTCGTTTAGACATGATTTCTAAAATCATTCCTCATCAAGCCAATTATCGCATCGTTGAAGGCGTTGCTGATTTGAAGAACATTCCTTTAAATAAATTCTTTTTAAACCTTGAACATTATGGCAATACTTCAGCGGCGTCGATTCCCATCGCTTTGGATGAATATGTCCAAGAACAACCCCTTCGACCGGGTGACAAGCTGATGCTTGTTGGCTTTGGTGCTGGTTTAACCTGGGGTGGAGCATTGATTAATCTATGAAACCATTAGCGATTTTGTTTGCTGGACAAGGGGCACAAACCTTAGGGATGGGTTTATCCGCCTTAACCCAAACCCCGCAACTTGAATCGCTATTCTCTAACATACAAAAGCAACTTGATTTTGATTTAAAAGGCATACTATCAGGGCAACTTCCTGGTCTTGATCAAACGCGTTACACGCAACCATCGTTGGTGGCAACCTCGATTCTTTATTATCAACAATTACAATCTTTACTTCCGATGAAACCAAGTTATTTTTTAGGTTTTTCTTTAGGTGAATACACCGCGTTATTTGCCAGTGGTCACACTGACTTAGCAACCACCCTCCAATTGATTCAACATCGGGCCAAAGCCATGGCTTCATCAAGTGAAGCTAATCCGGGAATGATGGCAGCGATTCTTGGTTTATCTTTTGTAACCTTACAATCCATTTGCCAAGCCATCAGTCGCGAAGGACATGTGGTGGTGATTGCCAACATTAATAGTCCTGGGCAATTGGTGATTTCTGGCCACGCCTTGGCCGCTAAAGAAGCGATGCTAAAAGCGACCAAACAAGGAGCAAAAAGAACCATTGCACTGAATGTTTCGGGCGCATTTCATTCGCCGTTAATGCAATCCGCAAGCACTGCCATTGCATCCTTTTGCCGAACCATCACCTTCAAACCCTCACACAC
>Ga0247843_1007099_pt1 | contig 14077 bp, 9 predicted proteins | sample LaCruzMarch2017__FD_192420 | JGI IMG/M metagenome (GOLD analysis project Ga0247843, IMG submission 192420) | Freshwater microbial communities from meromictic Lake La Cruz, Castile-La Mancha, Spain - LaCruzMarch2017_8m | ecosystem: Environmental > Aquatic > Freshwater > Lake | place: Spain...
ATTCAAATCAGGAATTGATTTGGCAGCTGTGCGTTCCGCGACAGTCTTTTTGGTCAAGGAACCTGGAGTCAACATAGGCGCTACTGCTGTCATCGAAGGCCGAGACTCTTCGGGAAAAGTTTTAGGTTCATTTCTTGGTGGTCTTCTCATTGGCGCCTGCGAATAATTCAAAGCAAGGCAGTGTCAATTATTGATCGACCACTCATGGATCGGCTTCTGCTACCGACTTTCCAAACTCTGGAACGACGAAAAAATCCTGAGTAAAATTCTTTGATTTGATGACGGCTGCCAGCTCGGCAGTCGGATCATCAATCCCTTCATCCGTCAGCTGAAATGTACCAAAATGAATTCCAACTGATTTTTTAGCTTTCAAATCAAAAGCAGCTTTAACTGCATCCTCCGGATTCATATGAGCATATTTCATAAACCAGCGAGGCGCGTAGGCTCCGATGGGAATAAAGGCAAGATCCGGTGTTCCCACTTTTTCCTGAAGGGTGTTGAAAAAAGATCCATAGCCCGTGTCGCCTGCGAAATAAACTGTCTTTTTACCCTTTAGATAAAAGCCTCCCCAGAGAGTCTTACGGCGATCAAAAAGGCCCCGCGCCGACCAATGCTGGGCTGGTACAAACTGTATCGACAAAGCCTGAATTTGAATTTCGTCCCACCAATCGACTTCTGTGACTTGCTGAATCTTCGCCTCGTCGAGCAAAGGATCATTTCCAAGTCCGACAAAAAATCGAGGACGGAAGCGATCATTTAATAATTTGAGAGTCGGCAAATCCAAATGGTCATAGTGATTATGACTAACCAGTACTATGTCGATGCTTGGAAGAGATTCAAAACTCACACCCGGGGGACGCACGCGCTGAGGTCCCGCAAAAGACACTGGTGAAGTTCGATCCGAAAAAATGGGATCCGTCAGAATATTAAGACCATTCATTTGAATCAGCACGGTGGCATGATTGATCACTGTCCAGCGCAGTTCCTCGGATCGCTCGACATCTATTTTATATTGCGGGGCCTCCACCCACTTTGGCCATGCTTTACGAGGCTCAAAGAAGCGCCACTGCAGCACCTGCCAAAAACTTTTATCGGGAAAGGGCTCTAAATTCTCGAATCGTCCATTGATGAAGGGTGCCCTTATCATCGAGGATTGCTTTTGAACGACCTCGGAGGAACAGCCAGCTGAAAGCAAAGCAGAAACTAGTGAAAAAATGTATTTCAAACTCTTTTGAATGGGCAAATTTGAAGGAATGGCTGACTCCTTTTTGTTAATTCGCCAATGGCGAATGAGACACTCGTTACCAAAAGTTTAGATCGACCTTTCAATCACAACTATTGGTATCTTCACAAAAGAATTCTCTGTTTTTGCAAAGGTCCTGTCATCAGGATTGACACTCAGGGAGATTTTGCTTCGGAGAGTTGCACAAAACACACTCTGCTTTCAGATGATTTAAAAATTATGTTTTACAAACTCAAACCTGAATGCCTCATCTCGAGAGTGCCCGCCATTGATCTGGGGCTAGGACTGACAGGGTTCCACCGGTCCAGAACTCGCGCACGGAACTCCAGAAAATCTGACTTTTGCCGATGAAATACTGTGGCTCATTCTCGCATGATAAAAACTCATTTCTACTTGGCGATTGCGGGTGTTTCCTTTGTGATTGGATTCTTCGTTGTCTTTTTCCAAAACGGAACTACGCCATCAGCTGTCAAAGAAGAATCCTCTGCTGCAGTGGAAACTACCGAAAAAGTTCCAGTCAATGTGATAAGCATAGAACGAGGTAGGATCGAAAGGCGATTTACAAGTTTTTCACACCTTCAGCCCATCCGCGAAGCTATCTTGAGATCGCAGAACAATGTCCTGGTTAAAGAGCTCTATGTGAAATGGGGCGCTTATGTGAAGAAGGGCGAAATTCTTGCCGAATTTGAATCCGAAGCTGGAAGACTCAAGTCTGAGTTAGAGTCCATCGACCTCTCCGCTCGAGCCATGGACTATAAGATTAATAAGTCCCTGGCTGAAAAAGAATTTATTTCGGGTCAAGAGTTCGCCCAGAAGGAGCGCGACTTTCACGCACAGAGAATTCGCATGAAGCTCAGTGACATTGAGTCCTCAAAAAAACTAGTATCCCCGATCGATGGAATCGTTTCTGAAGTGAACTTGAAAAAAGGTGATTTCATAGAAAACAGCACCGAAAAATATATTCGCGTCATTGATCCTTCACAATTCAAGCTGACTCTTTTTGTTCCGCAAAGCGTGGCACTTCATTTAAAACAGGGAATTCCAGTGACTCTCGATCGCGACGGCCTTTCGGGACGAGGAACCCTTTCTGCGGTTGCTCCTGCTGTTGATCCAAAATCCGGTAGCGTCTTGATTGAAATTCTCTCGGAGGAAGTTCCCAAGGAATGGTTGGCCGGTATGTATGTCGGCGTCTCACTGCCTATCGAGGCTCAGACCGATGTGCTTTTGGTCCCGGTTGCCGCAATTTTTTTTGAGGATTCCAAACCCAATGTTTTTCGTATCATTGCTTCAGATGAAACTGTCGAAAAAATTCCCGTCGAGACTGGAATTATGGATGGTCAATTTGCAGAAATCAAATTGGGTCTTGAGGATTTTGACACGATCGTGGTCAAGGGGCAAACTCTGCTAAAGAATGGTGCGGCCGTCGACATCAAGGATCCATGACCATGAGCGAATTTGCAGTTCGACGTCCTGTCACTATCATCATGATCTGCCTGGGTATCGTGGTCCTAGGAATCATTGCCGCAGGACGAACTCCCATTCAACTCATGCCCGATATGAAGTCTTCAAAATTTCTGATCCTCTCCGAACTCCGAGGCGCAAGCTCTGAAGAAATTGAATCTGGCATTTCGATTCCTATTGAAAGAAATGTGGCGACTGTATCTGGTCTAGTCAGAACCCATTCAATCTCAACCAGGGAACGGAGTGAAGTGCATCTGGAGTTTCGCCCCGATGTGAATGAGCTGGAGACCATCGGAGTTCTGCGCGAGAAACTCGATTCTGCCGGGATCACCGAAGGTGCGAGCCGCCCACGCATCGTTCGAGGAAATTCACAGTCTCAGGCTGTTCTAAAAATGGCCTTCGTAGCAACGGACAAGACCTCGATCAAAGCTGTCGCAGAGCGAGTCCGCGAAGATTTCGCCAAGAGCATCGAAAAAATCCCCGGCGTTGCTTTGGCTTTGGTGCTGGGAGCTCCGGAAGACAAAATCAACATCGATTTGAACACCACTGCGATTTTATCTTTTGGAATCAATCCTTCATCCATCGCTCCCTTGATTCAGGCGCAAGGGAAGACGCATTCTTTGGGTCAGATCTTTCACAACGGCGAAATGGTGGGTGTGCAAATTCGTGAACCAATGTTGTCGATTGAAGAGCTGAATCAGCTTGTCATCCTCAAAGAGGGGCCGAAAACTGTTCGCCTCGGTGATATTTCAAAAATTTCCAAAAAAACCGAGGTCGCCGAAGTCCAAGCGAAATGGAAAGGCCAAGCTGCAATTGTTCTAGAGGTTTTTAGAGAGGCCGAAAGCAACGCCATTGAAGTTGCAAAAAATTTGCTTCCCGAATTTGATGAGTTCTTAAGGAAAAATAACACTGAGCTCGCCGGCGGAGTCCTCGCCAACCAAGGGGAAGAGATCAAAAATTCTGTAGACGGTGTCATCTCTGCCGTCATGAATGGTGGAATCCTAACTGCCTTCTTGATCTATATTTTTCTGCAAGCTGCCTGGCCGACTTTTGTTGTATCATTGGTCATTCCAATTTCCCTCTTATTCACTCTGATTCTAATCTATTTTTCCGGTGTCTCCTACAACTTGATGTCTCTGGCCGGTCTTGCCTTAGGCGTCGGCATGCTGGTGGACAACGCCATCGTGGTCATGGAAAATATTAAGTACCAGAGGACTCTCATCGATGATGCCAAAGAAGCAGCTATCTGGGGCACCAAAAAAGTGACTGGCGCGATCATCACCAGCACACTCAGCAATGTCGCTGTTTTTGGCCCTCTGATTTTTGTTGAAGGCCCCATCGGTGAAATTTTTAAGGATATTAGCTATGCCGTGGTCTATTCGAATTTGGCATCGCTGGTCGTTTCCCTACTTTTAGTGCCAATGCTCTGTGGTTCCCAAGACGATTTATTCACTGCTTTTCGGAGGAAGTCCAAGTCAGCTCAGCAATCAAATTCAGATTGGCTTCATTCGGCCATTGAATCTGGAAAAATATTTCTGGGACTTCGATTCTTTTCACGACTTTTCACTCACTTGCTGAGAGTTATTTATCAAAAGACTTTCGAATTGCTCATGAAGGCTCTGACTTTTCTCCATGAGAGAGTCTTCTCCCACCTGCAGACGGCGACAGCGAAAGAAATTTTTCGTCTAGAGGCCGCTCTCAAAAGACTGCTTCCCCAAATGATGAAAAGAAGTGGCATGACTTTGCTGGGAATTGCTGCGGTTTGGATTATTTCCTTAGCAGGTTTTCTGCACCTGGGCACTGAGCTTTTCCCGGATGCGGGAAATCTGCGATTTCTTTACGAGCTGGAGTTCCCAACAGGCTCAGAGTCCACAAATATTGGTCAGGAAATCACGAAGCTCGAACAAGCAATTCTGGTGGTCGAGGGGGTGCGAAGTCTTGCCGTCACCACAGGAGAAAAAGGTCCACACTATGGTCAAATCGAAGTCCTTGTTACAGAAGGGCAAGGACCTCGAGTTCATCAAGAAATCTCGAAGATTCTGCACGGGACAGCGGATCTTCGATCGCAACGAATCAAGACAAATTTAATTGGAAATCAAAAACCCGTTCAAGTTGAGATTTACTCGGAGGATTTAAAAACTTTGAGCTTTAAGACTCAGGAACTTGTAAAGCAGCTCCAATCAATGGCGGGCTTCACCGACATTGAGACCAGCATCAAGCCGGACCTGGCTGAGATTTCAATTGATATCAAAAAAGCGGAACTGAATTTTCGTGGTTTGGACTCTTCCAGTGTCTTGGGTTATTTGAAGTCATTTCTAGACCGCAAACCCGCAGGCACCATGACTCTGGAAGGTCAATCCTTACCCATCGAAGTGAATGACTCTCGAGCTGAGTTCAAGGGCCTCGACAGTTTGAAATACTTTTCGCTTCCCTTGGAGGACCGTCGGGTATTTTTATCGCAAGTGTCGGAAGTGCGCCTTGTTTCTTCACCTGCGCGAATCGACCGCATCGACAGAAAACGGGTCGCCACGGTCAGTGCAGACTTGGACAAGCTAGACATGGGGACAGCGGAGAATCGACTGAAAGAAAACCTCCGAAAAAATTTTTCCACAGAAGTGAAATGGAAAATGGGACCCCAGAATGAACAAAAGGAAAAAAGTGATCGCAGTCTGATGCTTGCGGTTTTGATGAGCCTGTTCTTAATATATTTAATTTTGGCTTCTCAGTTTGAAAGCTTCACGCAGCCAATGATTATCCTCTTTGCCGTACCTCTCTGCCTGATTGGCGTGAGTGCTTTCTTATTGGCAGCGCAATTGAATGTTTCGGCAATGGTCTTTGTCGGATTCATTATTCTTGTTGGAACGGCAGTTAATTCATCTATTGTGATTGTTGATTCGGCCAATCAATTTATGAAGCGCGGCCTGTCCCCCGAAGAGGCTGTCATCAAAGCAACGGTTCTCAGACTTAAGCCCATCATCATGACAAGCCTTTCAGGGATCATTGGTCTTCTTCCCTTGGCTTTGAAATTGGGTGAAGGTTCTTCGGCCCAGCAGCCCATGGCGTTGACCATTATTGGAGGCTTGCTCAGCTCAACCCTTCTTTCCCTCTTTGCTATCCCGGTGATCTACAAAGTTTTGATTCGGAACGAGGTCACAAAGTCCTATGAAGAAAAATGAGGCGAGAGGCTTTCAATTTCTGACCGACAAAACCATGGCAATATGCATTTGGCTGGGAGTCCTTTTCTCATTTGCAGTGATTTCCTGGTTTCAAATTCCAATAGAGGTCTTTCCCAAAGAAAATGTGCCCTCGTTTCTTTATGTGAGCACTCAGCTGAAAGCGAATTCTGCGATCAAAGAAGTTGAAACACTTGTGGCCCTACCTATCGAAGGAATGATTAATACTCTAACGAAGGTTTTGAGCCGCAGTCTGACTATCTCTGAAAATAGTGTGGCAGCCTCTATCACTTTCAGACCCAACGCCGATCTTGACTTGATAACGGTCGAGTTGATGGAAAAAATGCAGTCGCTCGAGGCCGCGGGGCTCATCGATCTTCGAAAAGTCAGTATTTTGAAATTCAACCCAGATGCTGTTGCGGTGATTCAACTTTCTGTAACAGGTCAGTCTGACGTTTCCACTTTCGCCAAAGATGAGCTGGCAAAATCCATCGAATCCCTCCCTGAGGTATCAAAGGTCGAAGTTCAAGGGGCCGAACCCAATTTGTACCGTTGGACTCTTTCGAATAAAAATCTCAAAGAATATTCCGTACCTCCGAGAGTCGCCGCCTCCGCCCTCAAACCTGAGGTTTTCACCGAACCTCTCGGCGAACTTGAACTGGGAGACAACAATATTTCGATTTCAGGTCGAATGGGAAAATTAAATGTGAATGAAATCGGCAAGCTCAGCATCATGCCAAATGCGACCCTTGAGCTTCAGAATTTAGCAAAGCTCGAAATCATTAGGGCCGACGAAAAAGTAGTGTTTCACCAGGATGGAGCAAAAAGCATTTTTCTTGAAATTTTTAACAAAGACTCAGCAAATCTTTTTGAACTTCGTCGGGGCCTGGATCAGCTACTTTCGAAGTTGAAGGAAGAGCACAAAGGCATTCTCAGCATCAACACGATCTATGACCGCACCACTGATCTTCGTGCAGGGATCAAGGATGTCTTGGATTCCCTCTATCAGTCCATCCTGATCACATCGATTGTGATTTTTGTTTACTTTCGACACTTCTGGCTGACAGCCTTGGTCTCCCTTACGATTCCGCTCAGTCTGATTTTGACTGTACTTTTTATGTATATCAAAGGCTCGACTCTGAATCTGCTTTCTCTCTCAGGTCTTATTTTAAGCATTGGCCTGGTCGTGGACAATGCCGTTGTCGTGATCGAGCGAATGCAATTCTGGAAACGCAGTGGCTTCTCAAAAAAGGCATCCATAGCAAATGGAGCTGGCGAAATGGCTGGCCCCTTATTGATGTCAACGCTTTCCACCATCCTTATCTTTTTACCAGCAGCCTTTATTGAAAGTGGCGATCCGTTCATAGACATTCTAAAAGCCTTTCAGTTGCCGATGATTGGTTCTCTTTTGAGTGCTTTGATGCTTGCAGTTGTCTTTGTTCCGATCGCTTACTTGTTGGTGCATGAGTCCCTGACCTATCAGGCAACAAGGCAAGGTTTTGATTCTTGGATTGAGGAACGAGCCGTTCCAATTTTTAAATGGCTGCAGTCCAAGCAAGTTCCTGTTTCTGTCTGCTGTCTGTTTGTAGTGGGCCTGGTCGCTTGGACTGTGAAAGACATTGAGTCCGTCGATTTGGAGGTTCCACGGGATCCTTTTGTTCAAACGGCAGTGAAGTTCAGCGCCGAAGTCCCAAGCTCAGAGCGAAAGGCTCTCTTCTTGAGTCTTGAAAAAAATCTTCTCGAAAGCCAAAAATCACTCGGCTACCGATCTCTAGTCGGTGAATTTGATCCTCAGTTTCTCAGTGGACAATTCACATTCTATCCCTTGCGAGAGCCCGCCACTGATGTCGAGCTGAATGAACTGGCGAGCAAAGTGAAAGCTTTTCTCAACCAACGACCTCCCCAGGTGGGGTTGTCAACGGCGATCCTTGGAGATGAAAATTTCAGCTTCGATTTTTCCGGAATGGAAGAAAGTTTAAGATTCAACTTCCAAGGTAACACCTGGACAGCTTTGTCTGCCTCGCTCGAGCACCTGAAAGTCGAGCTGTCGAAGCTAGCTGGTGTTCGCTCGGTAGAGGACATGACTCAGGAGCGGGGAAAAAATGTATTTGTATTGAAGCTCAAGCCAGGTTCGATTGAGGGCAGTGGCCTGAATCGCGAAGGCCTTGCGAGCATCATCAATTCTTTCGAAAAAACTCTCACGATCAACGGAGTCTCAAGCCCTCAAGGACCAGTGAATGCTACAATTCAAATCACCGAGAGTGAGGACGGTCATCTCAGCAAAGAGCAATTTCTGTCTCGTGAAATTGCTCCGCCAGACAATGCCAAACCTGGTCGAAACTCAGTTTTTATTCTGGGAGACTCCGCAAATCTGACACAGCTGAAGGTTCTCTCAAGTCTCAGTCGAAAAGAAGGCCTCGTCGAAGCACCTCTTATTGTCACCCTAGCAGCCGCGACTTCGGCTGCAGAAAAACAAAAATTGAAAGAGCAAATCAATCAGGTGATTCGGGAATTTTCTTGGCCACCTGGATCCGGCCCAGTATCTGGGAAAAACAATAAAGCTCTGGAAGAAATGGAAAAGAACAGTCAGTTTATGCTTCTACTGTCAGGGTTTCTGATCTATTTACTCATGGCGAGCCTGTTTGAGTCCATTCTTATTCCCATTGCTGTGATGTTCACGGTTCCGCTGGCTCTCGTGTTCGCAGTTTTCGGTTTGTGGACCTTTGGAATGCCGATCGATGTGATGTCACGGTTTAGCTTGGTGCTTCTCGTCGGAGTCGGGGTGAACAACGCCATTTTACTTGTCGACGTTATTGAAAGCCTCAGAAAACGCGGCTTCCCGCTTAAAGAGGCCATCGCTCAAGGTTGTGCCCAAAGACTGACGGCAGTTTTGCTCAGCACTGGGATGACGATTTTGGGAGTCCTCCCCGTCGCCTTGGGAAATTCCAAGATCATGGGAATTCCCTATTCATCTCTTGGCATAGCAATGATTTCGGGAATGATCTTTTCCACGATCATCACTTTGCTTTTAATTCCTGCTGTGTATTCCCTTCTTCAGAGTCTGGCTGTGAACTCAGGTCAAAAGTCCCAAGCTTCGCGGGGATCAGATTTAGATCAAGCTCACTTAAAAAAGCAACTTGCAGCAAAAGCTTACTCTTGATGAGCTCTGCCTGAGACCTGCGGGCCTGTGCATAGGTCAAATTTGACTGCTGCATCTTGAGCATAATAATCTTGCCCAACTTAAAAAGTTCTTTTGAAAAAATCATTTGCTCTTCTGCTTTGGCAAGAATCAACTGCCCAGTGTCAATATTTTTCAATAGAGAACTGTAATTTTCTTTCAGTCCCGCAAGCTGGGTTATCTTTCGAAATTTCTGTTCATGAAATTGAATTTCTGACATTCGAAAATCTCGTTCGGAGCGATGAATGCTTCTCGATGTCAGAAACCAATCCCATAAATTCCAAGATAAATTGAGGGCCAAAGTCGTGCTCTCTAGTGTTTTTGGATTGGTCTGAGGCTCCGCCAGATAGTTTTTAGTCAAATCCCAGGATTTGCTCAGATTGATTTTCGCGCTTGGAAAATAATTCCATTTTGCCTGAGAATAAGTTGAGCCGGCCTGCTCAAGTTCTAACTGGGATTTTCGATACTCCAGGCTTTCCATCATGAGTTTAGCATTATCTTCACTTTTGATTCGTTTCCACTCGGCCTGAAAGTCTCTGGCAAAATAAGGCTCATATGTCAGTAGATCAATTTCTGTGAGCTCCGGCAGTTGCTCCTGATTCAGCAGAAATTTCAGATTGAGCTCTGCCGTTTCCCTCTGTGTGCGCAATCTTTCAAGATCTCTTTCGGCTGTGCGGACTTGAATCTCTGCCTCGATGACGTCCAACTTGGTTTTAACTCCGGTTCTTACAAGAAGCCGAGCTTCTTTTTCAGCCCACTGAGACTGCTCCAGATAGGCGGAACCAATTTTAATATCTGAAAGGATCAACTGATAGCTCACATAGGAATCAATCACTCTTGAAACATAGTCGCGGATCGCAGCCCTATTGTTGAGCTCTTCAATTCGCTGTGCTCGTGAGGCTCGGATTGCGGAATAGACCGAATTACCATTGTCCCAAAGAGTCCAAGCCCCCGACACCGATAGACTATTGGCGTGCGAAGATCCGGATTCGTCCTGAGCGGGATCAAAACGATTGGTCAAAGAGTTCGAATGCGCGGCCTCCAGTGACACCGCTGGCAGAAAGCTAACAAAGGCATCTTTTTTTTGATCCACACTATTTTGGTATTTATAGGCTTGAGACCTGAGAACAAAGGATCGCTTGAGTCCTACCTCAATGAGCTCAGTCATTTGATCTGACTTTTGATTCACAGTTAAGGTGGCGGAGCCATGGCTAGACCCAAAACACAAAACTATCGTCAGAATCCATCCTTGAAAGACCACTGGAGTTGTCGAAGGCAATATAGTCATGTTAGCCTCATGTTACGCAACGAGTACTGAAGGGATCAAAGACAGATGCCATTCGTCATAAAGATAGCTTCGAATACGGCGGAATTGGATGGAGTTATTTCCATACGCAAAGCCTGCTTGCAATCAATGTCGGGCACGACTCAAGCGAATTTGTCCCTGCTGGATCAATATGACTTGTATCCAGACACTCTCCAGTTATTGATTCAACATGAATCTCGCATTGTCGGCAACTTTCGTTGTGTGGAGTTCAATCTTGAGCAAGCACCTCTAAAAGAGCTCTATGATTTCAGCGAAAGTTACAAAAACATTCAGGCCAATGCTGCCTGCTTGGATCTTTTTGTCCTCGATGAAAACTTGCCTCGATTCGAATGGATTTGGCAACAAGCCTTGAGCACTGCCCTTCAACTTCTTTTTCGAAGACACCACCAGTTCGCCTTTGCTGTCATTCCCGAAGTCTGTCTCAGTGGCCTCAACAAAGAAACGCTCAGAATTGTGGACGAAGCCATCCAGTTCAGAGGCTCCAAATGGCTTCCAGTCATTTTCGACTTGGTGCTCTTTCAAAAAGAATTCGTTCAGCGAATCAATGATCGCGAGATCCTTCGTTTTCAAGAGGTCTTCTATACAATTCTCTTCGAACCCGGCGAAATTCTTGTTGTCGAGGGCGAGAGAGGTGCGACGTCTTACCTTATTTTGGAAGGTGAAGTTCAGGTTGTCGCTGCGAAGAACGATCCAGTCCTCCGCCTGAAAACGATCGGCGCTGGGAATATGATCGGGGAAATCGCCATGGTCACCAACGAAGCTCGAACAGCTTCAATTCTTGCGACAAAACCCACAGCTTGCATTGCTATGGACCGACCCGATTTTATGAAATCAGTCGCGGCTCAGCCCAACAAAAGCGTTGATATGTTCAAGATTTTTGCAAAACGCATCCAAGAAATCAATCAGCGCCTCATTCGAGGCAATGAGACAAAGGAAAACAATGAATCAAAGTGAGAGACTGCGAATTGTACTTCTCATCGCAGATGAGAATCTCTCTCAGGATCTCCAGACTCAGCTTCAAGATGTCTTGGGCTCGCTTCGACCAGTGATCGTTAGCACTGAAACTCAGAAAAAGGCCCTCACGGAAGTCATGGCCTCGACGACTCATCTCCTCCTCTGCCAAGATGAATTCCCTGGTGGAAATTTGCAAAGTTTGGTGCTGTCCCTGAGTCAGATTTCAGGTGAAACACTGCCCCTCTGCATTCTGTTCGATGACAAACAATCTGTTGATGGAGTTTCAAGCTTTGCAGGTCCCATTGCCAATTGGCGAAGTTTTAAAGAATGGATTTTTAAAAATCTTCCAGATCAGTACCGCCACGAGGTCGGATTAAAACTTTCTGATTCCGAACTCAGCCTGAGGTTGAGCCAATTTGCTTCTCAATATCGGGAGGCTCCGAGCACTCAAACAGAAATTCATTCCTATAGCCAGTTTTCTTTTCTCCCTCCCCAGTTTCGCCAGGCGATCGGAGGCGAATCTTCCCCCACAACCCGGTCGGAGAATCCCGCTCCAGCCCATTTTAAAGGTTCAATGAGTCGGGAACAGACCTTCAGTCTCATCATTGAAGTGGGAATAATTGTTCTTCTCATTTTAGTATTTGCTTACTCTAACTGGTTCAAAGAGGACACAGAATCCACGACCAGTTACTTGCTGCTAGCGGCTTTGATTGTCGCTGTGTTCGGCTTTTTTTCCTCAAGATTTCTTGCCCGCTGGTTGCAAAAGTAAAGGGGCTATGAGGCCCCCTTTACTTTTTCGCTGATCAATTGATCCTAGAATCATTCTTTAGAGATTCTCGAAGACTCGAATCTCACTTAATTTGACATTGATGGAGGGTCATTTGGGAAAAGAGTTTTTTCCTTCTGCATGTACTCTTCTTTCATGGGACCGACCACAGGATCGCACTCTTTGTCAGCTCCACTTTTTTCAACATGCTGACCAACTTTCTCGAAGCACATTTTGCGTTTGCCTTGCTCTTTTTTCTTCAGGCAAGATTCTGCTTCCTTGCGCAGCTTTTTAACCACTTTTTCGCAATCAACTTTTTTCCCTTTGTGCTCTTGAGCCTTATGAGCCTGATCCGATGGCATCCCATGGGGACCTTGCCCAGACCCTGTGTTGGGCATTGTTCCGGGACCTTGACCATCCTGAGGACCTTTATTTTCTCCAGTTGAACGAAACGCGGAAGCTTGGTCAGGAAATTTTGTTTTCTCTTTCTCACCATATTCATTTCTTAAGCCTTCAAGAAGGCCTCGGCAGGATTCCCAAAATTCCTTTGGAAAATTCTTCTGGTTTTTGTCCAAACAAGCTTTTCGTTTATCAGTGGTTTTTGGCAAGAGACAAGAGTCTCCCATTTTGCGAACTTTCTTCTCTTGCGCCTGACATTTCTCAGGAGGCCACTGTGCAGCGCCAGGGCCTGGTTGACCTTGCATTGGTTGACCTTGCATTGGTTGACCTTGCATTGGTTGACCTTGCATTGGTTGACCTTGCATTGGTTGACCTTGCATTGGCTGACCTTGCATTGGTTGACCCTGCATTGGTTGACCTTGCATTGGCTGACCTTGCATTGGTTGACCCTGCATTGGTTGACCCTGCATTGGTTGACCTTGCATTGGTTGACCTTGCATTGGTTGACCTTGCATTGGTTGACCTTGCATTGGCTGACCTTGCATTGGTTGACCCTGCATTGGCTGACCTTGCATTGGTTGACCCTGCATTGGTTGACCCTGCTTGTTTTCAACTTGGGCCAGTGCTGGTGCAGCGAGTGCAGCAATTAGACAAGTGATGGCGGCGATTTGGCAGATAATTCGTCGGTGTTGCGCGAACATGGAGTCCCTTTCATTCAATTTTGAAATTAAATTATGGGACCCAAAAGAAAATTCTACAAAGGGCTCAGGAAAAAACCTAGAGTTTGGTCCAGTTCTCTTAGCCCCAAGCTCTAATGGATTGAATGAATTGTTTAAACGACAGTCAAAAACTACTTCGGCCGGCTGTTCAAAAAGGCCTGCTTAACTTTATCCCAGTCACAGAGAGCCTTGATTGTCTTAGTCACAGAAGCAGTTGTTGATTCCACACATGCATTCACTTCATCGCCTTTTTTCTTAGCGCATTTGGCTTCAAGTCTTTTTGCCAAAGATTTCATGTTGGTTTGGCAAGCCAAACTGTCACCTTTCTCCTCTCCACTTTGAGCGGTAGACGCTGTGGGAGCCGGCGCCTGGGTAGTAGAAGCTCCCGTAGGCTTTTCTTCAGCTTGAGCAGTGAGGTTCAGGGAAAATGCAATCATCAGAACTAAAAATTGGTTCATGAAATCTCCTTTTGCACCAAAGCCTATTTGAAAAATCAAAAACCTGGAAACAGTTTTCCTAATTCTGCGCAAGGCTAGGATAAAGAAAAACGGAGAAGTAAAGTGAGCGAGCGCCGGTTTGATGTCGCATGTTCGACCTTTAAATTTAAAAAGGCGAACACAGTGGCGTCACTCATCGACCAATCATTAAATCTACAAACCTGTTGCTAGCGGACTTCCAAGCTAAACTTATTTAATCCAGGCTAAAATATCTTTTGTCGAAAATCTAGCGATACAATTCTTGTATAATGCTGCTGTATTTCTTCTCAATAATGTGGCGACGGATTTTAAGGGTGGCAGTCACTTCTTCCGCTTCGATTGAAAAGCCAGTTTGTATAACTTCGAATCTTTTGATCCTTT
>Ga0247843_1007100_pt1 | contig 14076 bp, 4 predicted proteins | sample LaCruzMarch2017__FD_192420 | JGI IMG/M metagenome (GOLD analysis project Ga0247843, IMG submission 192420) | Freshwater microbial communities from meromictic Lake La Cruz, Castile-La Mancha, Spain - LaCruzMarch2017_8m | ecosystem: Environmental > Aquatic > Freshwater > Lake | place: Spain...
CGCATTCTTGCCTCCGTCTCGCAAATGATGAGGTCCTTATCGAAGGTATCATCTTTGTAGCTCGTTCGGGCCTTTTTGCGCTGAGGACTGCCTGTAGCACTCTTCTTTGTCTCCGCATTTGACTCAAGTGCAAGGTTAACGAGAATATTCTCTGCTTTGAAGGGGCCAAAGAAATCGAGACAGTCCTTCGCATCATGAATAAGTTGTTCGTCAACATACGAGCGATTCAAAACTTTTTCTACTACCCCAAATGACTCAAAGTCGTAGTCACGACACTCATATGTAATAACAGGAGGCTCATCCTTCCCTTCACTCTCAGCTGCACGATTAGCCCACTGGACATGAGCCAGGAGCATGCCACTGAGGTTGTCAACTGGCAGAACATAGCTCATAGACGTGTTAGCCACTTCTTCGATGGATAGTTTGGAATCAATCCCCCCGTTTTCCTTGGGAGGGAAAGTAACAAGGAGAACTTGCTTCGACTGTTCTGTACGAGTGGCCCAAATATTTGCCGTTATGATATGCTTCTCCCCACTCGTAAGCTCCATGCCTTCATGTTCGAGATCCTTTCGAAAGAGAATCCCACTCCCCGTCGTGGTAGTATCAAACGTCTTGGCTCCACCAAACGTATGAATGGTAGTATTACCACCAATTACACCTTTGGCCTGATCCGCAGGCGTGACGCATAGCAAAAGGGTGTATTCCTCAATTAGATTGGAAGTTGTACTCAAAAAATCCTTATGCCGCTTGAAGAAGCCTACAACAAACATAAAAATGATAATTGCAATATACATACATGGATATCATGTTATAATTGTGTCATTGTCATGGTGTGCATGTATCATATCATACTTTTACTTTACTCACCCCCCTTCTCGTATTTGATGTGCGTAATATCATTTTGACGAAGCGTGTACCTGTACGAATCGCCCTCATTGTCCTTGATGTTGGAGATGACATGATCAACTAGATCGAATAGCTTCCCGTCGGTTATGGTACGGAAGAGTGAATTGCGCAGATCTCTGACAACCAAGTGAAGGGAAGGATAAATTAGTCGATGTCGTGCTACAAAATCATAGCGTTATATAATATGCATATCAACCAATGTATAAACTCACTTATCGGTGAATTTCTCGTTCCGTAATGAGCTGTACAGTTGGCTTGTCTCAAAGTCCTGGTTGCAACTGACGAGGTAGTTTTGGATGTCATCCACCGGAATATCAGATAATACTATGACGCGGTCCATGATTATTATTGTTTATGTTAGGGCCTCCATCTCCTTCGGCTGTCCTTGCCCGTCATTTATTTTCTCTTTGGAAGAGGAAAGAATACGTATGGTTGACGGCCAGACAATGTCGTTTCTCGAAAATGAATGATTAGAGGATTCAAAATAATCACCTCCCCAACGAACAAACTCCTCGCGTGCTAGCTGTCGACACCCACCCCTCACCATCATGGACGATCTAGGTGTTGGCGCACTCGATGCTACTACTGGGCAGCGAACGCCGTCCAAATCACCGGCTGGGCGAGCTTTCGGCACTCGGCTATCAGCGAACAGTCCATTGCAAGTCCAACGAGAACAGCATCATCTTTTGCAATTGCAGCAGGGGACGGCGGTGGTACCCAAATCAGCGCCATCACTATCTCGATCGGCGAGGAAGAAGGGTAGACTTGCAACTATCAATGAGACGACGCGTAGTGGCAAGAAGAAGAAGGATACTCGACTTCCTCGGTCTCAGCAGAAAGTAGTGGACAGATACAATGATGCTGCTGCTTTCGAGAAGCATTATTCTGCTGCAACATCCTCTTCTGCGCGAAAGTCGCCCTCGCCGTTGACGTCGACGTCGACGAGCATTAGCAGAGAAGGATTAGACTACTCTTCAATTGGCGCTACAACTCCATCGTCTGCATTGCGATCGACTGCACGATCAGTAGCAACCGCAGCCGCGTCGGCAACAATATCAACATCATCGCTAACAATCACACCGACAAATAATACTGAACACAGAGGAAAGAATTTGATAGACAACTTCAATTCAACTTCTTCTCCTGCTATTACCATCGATGCGAATGATAAAACATATACTCCACAGTCAGTGAAGGAGAGCGAGGATGGATCCAAACCATGGACGAATGTTACATCATCGGCATCATCATGGGGTCTGGCGGCATTTCAGTTACCGCCCTCGTCATACAAGTCGGAATATAAAAAATCCACCGTCGATAATGCTGCTGTTAAGACATTAACACCACCCTTGCGTGTATTATGGAAAGAGCTGGGCGATGATTATCGTCCATCTCCATCTCCTGCTGACCAACGGAGTAGTAGCAACACTACATCAACTAGTAGGTTGTCTCCTTCGTTGTCTTCCAAGAAAGTACTATTCGCTTCGTCATTAGTATCGTCATCATCGGACAATGTCAAAAGTATTTATCCACCACCAACAGCAGTAGCAATACCAAAAGAAATATCCATCGGACCATCAGAATATGCCATACGTTTTCCATCTGGACAATTATCATTACATTTAGTATTCGAACCAGTAACACAAACGTCTGGACACATGATGGGTTGTGGTATTGCGAAGATATCACCATTATTTTATGATAAGTTAAAGTCTAATGTGTTCAATTACATCCCGGCTCCGGCAAGTGGCAATGCCGACGAGGAAGTCGATGGAGCTGTACTACCAGAAGCAGTAGAGAAAATGACAATCCAAGTGAATGATCTTTTAGTTTCAATTAATGGTATACCCGTCCTTTCGCGTAAGTATGATGTAATCATGGAGATGTTACACGACGAACGGTATCAGCATACTGATAGGATTATCGTATTCCGTTCCATTGAGAAACTGTGGCACAGTCGCGGCAGTACTGGTAGTAGCAGTTATAGCAATCACTTTACACGTAGGACGATGCGTCATTTGCGTACTGGTCGGAGAGTCGCGACGGCGTTGAATGATGATGTTTTGTTATGCACTGACGACGATAATGGTAATAATGGCGATTCAGTGTTACGAACGTGGGTGGAAACGCCGACTCAGGTTCCATTGCGACACAGTAGGAAAAATAGACTGATGAGCGTTGATGAATGTAATGATCGTAATTCATTCCCAATGAGCAATGCTAGCAATGAGGACGGCAGTTATGTTGAAAGAACCGACAGCAGGATCAACTTGACCACCTTGGTGAAAGATAATGAAAAAGAAGATGTAGCAGAAGCTGAGACTGGTTTAATTTCATCGTTGTCACTTATGAGTTCCACCTCGAAAGCAACATCTGTACCAGCCGCCACAAAGACACCATCATATGTATTGACAGAAATTGATATGGATATGATGACGATGATACACTTCTCACCCTCTAATGTCAAGAAGATTATGAAGAGTGGTGGCAGTGGCATTAAATGTAAAAGAAGTGATACGTTGTCTCCAGTGATTAGAGAAGTGTCCGGAACACAGGCATCTCATACCATCACATCGCCTGATACCCAAGTCACAAGAGTCCAGTTATTCACGGTGGCATCACCAATAGCATCTACCGTGAAGAGGAGCAATGTACGCCGGAGCAGTAGCAAGAAGCCACAACTGCAGACGATCGATGAACGATTAGGCGACATCGAAAACAATGTCACATCTTCCACAAGCCCCTCGACATCATCTCATACGATGGAGCGCATCGGCAAGATACTTATGGGAAATGAGAATCTGGGAGATTTGGGTTCAGACTTTGAGCATTCTCTACGTTTGAAGAAGGCTGTGCTCGAGGAAATCAAGTATGTCTACTTTCTACTTTTTGTTGGAGAAAAGAAGCAGCGTCCTGTCAATGATAGGCTAGATATGAAGAGTAGTGGATCAGAACCATTAGTCCAGGAAGAAAATGATGTCTCTGTTGAAGTCTTGGTTATGCCAACACCAAGTCACAAAATCATGTTGGACATGAAATCTCGTCTTGATGATTCTTACTCGAAAGTGAAAGAATTGGAGGAGGAAGTGCTGGTATTAAAGAAATTATCTACACCGTCAACCGATCCTGGTGTCCGTCGAGCACTGTTAACAGAAGGACCCATGAGTCATCCTTTGTCTGCGGGTAGGTCGTCTAGTAACATTTTTGACATTGACGATCGCTTTTTAGATCCGAAATGGGGAATCATAAGAAGAAGCGATGAATCAGTGGTGATATCGCCATTAGTGAACACCTCGAATTATCAAAGACAGAGTCAAAATAGTCTGGCCAGCGGTGGAGTTGTTTCGTTAACAGATATATGTAATGATGATATGGAACATGAAGACAAAGAGAAGGAGGTCATGCGGAAAGGATATGAGGATATCGTTGATGAATTGCGATCACAAATTTCCGATCTTATTGCTGAAGCGAATGAGCGCGATGCTTCACATGCTGAACAAGTGCGAATCCTCGAACAACAACTATCAGGCAAGGACTATGATGCCATTGTTACTACATTAGAGCAACGTGTTGCAGTCATCGAAGCAGATGGAGATATAGTGCGTATCGAGCTGGAGAATGCTCGTTCTGATTTAGTAAAGACGAAGGAGGAAGCTGACGCTGCATTGAAGGCTGTACGTGACGAGAGGCAAGCTGAAAAAGATGAACTCATCTCCAAATGTACCGCCATTGATACAGAGAAAAGAGAGTGCTTAAAGCAGTTGGAGTGCGTCGCAGCAGAAAAAATGGATGCCGAAGCCCAGCTAAGAGAAACAAATGAAGAGCTTAAACGGCTCAACAAACGTATCTCGGTAGTCGTGGTAGATCGAGAAACAGTGCGCTTGGAGCTTGAGAAGGCTCGTATGAGTGCAACAAAAGCTAAGGAGGATGCTGATGCTACTTTGAATGAAATTCTTGCCGAAAAGGATAAAGTCGTCTCCAAATGCAACGCTATTGAGTCAGAGAAGAGAGAGTGTATGAAGAATTTAGAGCGTGTCATGACAGAAAAGGAGGAATTAGAAGTCCAGCTTAGAGAAACAAGCGAGAAGCTCGTACAGAGCAAGGAACATATCACTTCTATTGAGGTAGATCGAAATGGCATGCATCTCGAACTGAGGGAGACTTTGGCACGCTTTACTACAGAAAAGGAGGAATTGGAAGTCCAGCTCAGAGAATCAAACGAAGAGCTTGTGGTCAAATGCATCGCTATCGAGTCAGAGAAGAGAGAGTGTGTAGAGAAGTTGGAGCGTGCCATTACAGAAAAGGAGGAATCGGATACCCAGCTCAGAGGAACGAACGAAGAGCTTGTACGCATCAAGGAACGTGTCGTTTTCATCGAGGCAGATCGAGATGGTGCGCTCCTCGAGCTGGAACAGGCTCGTATAGCTACTGATATTGCTGATGCTGCATTGAAGACAATGCTTGACGAAAAATTAGCCGAAAACGATGAACTCCTTGCCGAATGCAACGCTATCGAATCAGAAAAAAGAGAGTGCATAAAAATACTGGATCGCGTCACTACAGAAAAGGAGGAAGTCGAGGCCCAGCTCAGAGAATCGAACGAAGAGCTCGCACGCTTGAAGGAGCAGGTCCAAACTTTGTCAGAGAAGAACAGTCAGCTTGAATTGAAGTGTTCGACGACTGTTGCTGAATTAGCCGAAACCAGGCAAGCTACTAAACAAGAGATGCTGCACTGTCATGAACAAATTTTAACTCTTGAGAAGCAGGTTCATTCTCTCGAGAGTACACTCGAAGTCGTAGCGAGGGACAAGGTAGACATGCAACAGCAGCTGAACGATCTTGACACAGCTGGCTTGCGGTTAGCTTACGAAAAGGAAAATCTTGATGCCCAACTCAGAGAATCAAATGACCAACTAAAACGTGTCAAAATGCAGGTCTTAGAAGAGAGGAATAATCTAAACATGAGGATTTCGACTGCATCATCTCATTTATCCAAGGCCAGAGAAACTGTCCAGCATCAAAATCACTACGCATCGACTTTCGAGGAACAAGTTCGCTATCTTGAGAAAACACATGCAATGGAATTAAAGGACATGGGCAATATGCAACAGTTACTCAAGAAGCTTGATGCGGCTGGCTTGCGACTTGCTTGTGAGAAAGAAGAAGTAGAGGCCCAACTCAAAGAGTCTAACGACCAACTTGCTAAGGTCACCGATCAAGTCTTCTTTTTATCGGAGGAGAAAAATATGATGAGTTGTGCCGAGGAGTCTATCAAACTACACAAGTCCGAGATGCAAGAGCGCGAATCTGTAACCAACGAGAAGATTGTATCACTAGAGAGATGCATCGAAGAGCTTGAAATTGAACGGGAATCGAACCATATCCAAATCGCCCAACTTGCAGCTGCCAACGAATCCTATGCAAATGAACGAGATGCATGGATCGGAAGACTTAACAAGCTTGAGGTAGAGATTTCGGAAGGAATAGTCTTCAAGACTGAGATTGAGTCATTGTCGTCGTCCATATCGCTTCTTGACTCAAAGCTAGCAGCTGCTGAAAGCACAGTAAATGCATTGACATTGGACTTAATCGCAAAAGAAAATGATCTGACATGCTTGAGGCAAGAGTCAAAACTTGAACGAGAATCGATGACTTTACAATTGGATAACCTTCAATCAGATACTACGGCACTAAATGAAGTTGTGAATGAGCTTCAAGCATCCAAGAATGATGTTATAAGCCAGAATGCGACACTCGTGGCTGAAGTGAGTCATCTGTCTGACAAGCTCGTCGAGTCTTCTAATGCCACCCAACGGCACAAGGATTTGTATATCGATCTCAAGTACAAATTGGAGGCTGCGGAAGATCTTCTTGATGAAGGCGATGGTGAACTTGACCATCTCCACTCTGAGTGTGAGCGCCTGGAGAAGGAGGTCAGTGACCTCCAGGCAATAGTGATAAACGCCGAGGGTGCAGCTGATAATGCGAAGGAAGAGTGCGAATCACTTACAAATCAGAATGAGTCAATTGCATGTCTTCTTAATTCGGAAATCAAGAATTTGCGAGAGAGGGAGCGTGATTTCATCGACCAAATAAAGAATGCCGAAAAGCTGCATGACTTATCTTCTCAAGATCTTATGAACAAGCTCGCTAAATCCCAGGATGATGTCATTGAAAGAAAGACATTAGTTACTGATCTAGAATCAAAGTTGGAAGTTGCAACCACGTCTCTGGCCGAGGCCAATGCCACCATTCAGATTCTTGGTCTCGACTGTGCTTGTTTGAAGAAGCAGGCGAATGACCTCGAGAAATTGTTGGCAAATGAGAAGGATGCCAGCTCGATGCAAAAAGAAACGATCGACTTGTTGACCACTGGGCTGGCTGATCTTGGACGCGAGAGGGATTCGTTAGCTGTTGACATATCGTTTAAACAGTCTGAGATACGTGCATTTGGCGAAAGGGTGCGTGAGCTTTCCAATCAACTCGATATTCAAGGCAAGGCAGTCGGTCAGTTTCAAGAGCAGCTCGATATATCTCGCAGAGATGCTCTTGAAAATACAGCTCAGACTATTGATCTCAAGTCGAAATTAGAGTCGGCAAAGCACCTCCTCCTTCAAGGCAAAACTGAGGTGGAGCGGCTTGAAGAGCAGATTAGTAACCTCAATATAGTGTTGAACGGAAAAGAGGAAATCGTGACGACCCAGACTGACCAAATTCGATTGTTGGGTGCTGAGCTTTCAGAGTTGCAATTCGAGAAAGAGTCAATTGCCGCTACTCTCAACAAGAATATCGCCGAAATACGGGAGCTATCATTCAAGTTGCAAATGCAGGTTGAGATTAATGCTACTCTGCAAAGAAAGCATGACACACAAGTGAATCAACTGGTTAAAGAAATCGACGACTCACTGATAGAGACTGATGAAAATGAAGCATCGGCAGAGGTATTACTATCGAACCTTCTCCGTCTCTTAACTATTACCAAGGAGGCTCTCTCTCATCAGAAAGATGAAAATCGATCGTTGAAAGTAGAACTAGCAAGAGTAGATGCTTCGAAAGACGAATTAGAGTCTGAAAGGGATGCAATGGCTGTTGAATTGAAATTGAGCGCAGATAGGATTATTGATCTAGAAGATACGATTGTAGAATCAGAGTCGAAAATCATCCAGCTTGAGACTACTGTCGCAAATTTGCAGTCCCATCATGTTAATGTATCTGAATTGAATAATAATATTGCATTTTTGAATGAGTCGCTCATTGAAAGAGAACAAGAAAAGTTGTCATTACTGTCTGATCTCAGAGAATTGGAAGTAACAATTAATGATCTTACTTCTGGACTGCAGCACGCAGAAACGCAATTTAATAGCCAAATGAAGATGAACGTTTTACAACAACAAGAGCTCGTGTCACGCAATAATGAGCTGACTTTGACTGTGGAGAAGCTCTCAACCAATTTACATGATGCCGAAGCCAAGTCATGTCGAGATTTACTATCTCACGAAGTCGCAAGAAGTCAGTTAATGAGTGACATTCGTGACCTACAGAATCTCGTCTCTGCTACTAAAATCAAGCTGGAGACAATAAACTCAGATCATCTACGAGTTGTAAAAGAAAAAGAGAGTGAATTGGAGTCCAAGGCTGTCGTCATTATGTCAAACAAACAAGAAATTGTTCGGCTCACGAATAAAGTCGCATCTCTCGAGCAGGTATTGGTCCTACTAGAATCCGAGGGGACAACGACGATGGATGCTGTAGACACTACACGAAAACATTTCGAACGAGAGAGAGAATCTCTAAACGACTGTATCCAAGAGTTACAATTGAAATTAGGTGAATCTCGTGACACCGCGAAAAAGGAAGAATCTGAGTTGGAATCATTACGTGAGAAGATATCAGCCTCGAATCAGATAGAGCATGATCTACGTGAAAAAGTCAGCATAAGTCAGGATGAGATCAAAAGGCTATCTGACGAGTTGGACACGGTAATGAAATGTCACGAGAATTCGTTGTCTGAAATAGGCGAGAAACGAAGTTCCAGTATTGAGGAAGTAGTTGACGAGCTGCATGTACACAAGATTAATGTTGATCAGCTGCGAAAAAGGTTGCTGGAAGAAACTGACTTATGTTCCTCGTTGCGAGATTTAGTGACAGTGAAAGAACAAACAATTCATGATCAGTTGTCAGAAATCGATCTATTGAATACGAAGATAAAGTCGATTCAGCAGAGAGAGTCCCAGTTTACACGTGAGAAGCAGCAATTGTGTTCAACCATTAATGAGCAAAAGCTGGCACAAGAACTGTCTAATCAATCTGAAATGCGATTAGGATTAATGCTGAAAGCGATGCGCTTTGACTACGATCAAATGGTGGTTGACTTTTCAGATACACGCGAGGCTATCACCAAGTCCATTGAGAGTTTCAAACTCGAAAGCGATGAAGTTGTTCGACGGGTAGTGAACGCATTCAAGGCGGATATATTTGTCTCACGACGTGATATCGAGTCAGTCTCCAATAAGTTGTCACAAGCTATGAAGCATTACCAAGAAGTCCTGGCGTTGAAAGACAAGGAAATCCAAAGACAGGAAGACTCATTGCAAGAGTTGCGGTTGCAATTGAATGAAACAACAAATGGATTCGAAATAGCCACACATGATTGGGAGCAAGAAAAGGTATCTTACGAAGTTAGGTTGCAGACTTTACAGGACGAGGTTGATGAGAATGTATGCCTCAAGTCAGAAATTGAATGTGCTAAATTAGCGTACTCAGATAAATTGTCCACAATCGAATCAGATTGGAAGAGCTTTCAACTTGCGCTGCACCAACTGACTGCCTGCATTGCTCACGACGATCACGAATTGCCGATTGAGGCAATACCTGATACGACTACACTATTACAGACGTTCGTCGAGCTCTTTCAACAGAAACTAGATCAAATATCTACTCTTCAATTACAATTGACAGCCCAAAGTCAGGATGACCACGCTGCTTGTGATTTATTGTCCAAACTAAACGACATGAGTCGCAAATTGAGTAGTGAGACAAGTTATCGACAATTAGCAGAAATGAAATGTATCGCAGCAGAGACAGCAGTAGCTGATGAAAAAGTGCGAATATCGGTCCTAGAGCATCAGAGTAAAGAAACGGAGGAAAACGCTTTGTTACAGGCGAAGGAAATCGAGAGTCTCAAGGCCCACATCGAGACACTCAAGAGTCAAATTGATGAAATTAATACAAAAGATCAACTGTTGTCTAGAGAAGCTAGGGATTTGGAGGTCCGTCTTGAACAAGCCAAAGGACAGAAGAAAAGTTTAGAGCTCAAGTATGAACGAAGTCTTGCCGAGATCGAAACATGTACGAAACATTCGAACGATTTAATGACGATAATAATTGAGAAGAACAAAGATGTACAATCGAAGGAAGGCAAGGTATTAGATCTACAGTACCAAGTAGATGATCTCCAGTCAAAGATTGATGGCTGGGTGTGTGCTTTTAATGGCATGTCGTCAACTGCTGCTGAACAGCTCGAGTTTTCATCCCCTGATGATGCTGTAACAAATATTGTTGCTACGAGTGCATTGTGTCAAGACAAACAAACAGCCGACATAGCGAAGCTTGAGGAACAGTGCTTACAGTTGAAAGAAGAAATGAGACAACAGGCTTTGATGCATCAGGCAATTGTTAGTGGCTTGGAGAGTGAATGTCAATCATTGTCCGACGAATGCTTCGATGTGAATGGCAAACTCAAGGACAAGAATGACTATGTTATAACATTGGAAGATATTAAATGTCAATTGATGGCCAAGTTAGACACTCTCACGAAGGATAAGGAAAATTTACATCGCAGATTATGTGATCTGCAAACCACTTGTAATATACTGAGACAGCAGAAGCTGGATGCCAAGTCGTTGAGCAATGATAGCAAATCAGTTATTTCTGCCGTGAAGATGCTTGCTGGAATTGCAACCGTTCACAGTAACAAACTTGAGGGATTTTCATGCACTGATATTAGTTTATCAACTTGGTCCGACGACGTGGACTTTATTGCACGATTCATTGAACACATGTCAATAATCAATCAGAAGAATTCGCTTAAGATTGAGCGAGTCAAGGATTCGATTCGGTCACCGAAGACATTGGTTATCCGTGGCGATGATGGTGGTCATGACGTGGCAGAAAACTCTTCAACGCCGAAGGCGAAGGGCCGGAATGTGGCTTCCACAGAATTAGTCGTCGTACCGGCTCAACATTCTGACATTTTAGAAGACTTACTGTGCGTGAAGAATTCAATTACAAGTATCATGTCATCAACCAAACTATCAACTTCGAAGAAAGTAAGACGAGGGGAGATGAATGATGCAGTGTGTAATGATGATCTGTACACTGACTTATTGAATGCTCATGACCAATTAAAGTCCCTAAGTAGTAAAATTGAAGCCATGACGGCTGATCAAAGAAATTATGAAAGTCGAATTTTGGAGCTCGAGCAAGAGAATGAGAAAAACATAATGATGACTAGGGGTTCCCCACTTGATGTAGCAGCAATATCATCATCGGACGAACGAATGAAGGTAGGTGCACTACTGTTAAGCAACATGCAACAACGTCACAATCGTTTGCTATTGCAAAATGCCTTCAAGGCATGGAATTCAAAAGTACATATGTGTAAGCAAGTTAGTATTGCGAAGGATATGGCCAAGGAACTCATTAAAACACGTAATACCGTCCTCCTGCTGAAATCACAAATGGTAATTGAATAAGTTTCTTTTTGTAACTATAATATTAATATACCTGTTATTCTATCAGTAGCAAGATAGTAAATGCTTGATAGCAAATAATATCCCACATTGATTTACCCTGTAGATTTAATCGTCACCTCCTCGTCGATTTTCCAACGACGCCCTTCACCTTGTCATTGGAAGCCCTTCCTATAAATTATTACTACAGGGTCGCAACAGTCGCCGGTCCGACAATATTATTCATACACGCCAGCCGTTGAGTCTCACTGCCATTTTTACCAATTTTCTTACTCTCATACTCACTTCGTGTGCCCCATACTTTGGCCTCGCCCGAATCGTCGATGAATTCCACGGCACAAAATCCGCATTGTCCCCCTCCACCACAATTCCCAAGTTTCTTCTTCAATCCACGATATAATTCAATGTCCGGATTCGCCAGTAGCGCTTTGCGTAAATTATCGCCCACCTTGGCATTTATTACAATGTCCGGCTTGCCCGTGGCGGGCCGTTGTTGAACTTTAATCGCAACCGTCGTCCCAACTTCATACGCCGAACTGCCTTCATCGGAAGATGAAACGTCACGGTCGTCGTCGTCGATAATGCGCGATAAAGCGAATGCAATTTCCACGGCAGTTTCCGCGTTGATGATGGTTTCCATGACAATATCGAAATTGGAATCGGATACATCCTCACCCATGACATTGACGACCCAGCTTCCGACCAGGGCGTCTTTTTGGGGGCACAGGCACGCGGACCCACCGTCGTTAATACTTGCCACGACTACGCCTGCCCCATCGTCCGATTCTTCCAGTACGAGGCCCAATGGTTTGTCGAGCGATAGCGTCACGACGTCGTTCGGTCTTATTGCCGACAGTCGAGTGGGAGTGGTGGTAAAAAATATCGAAGAACGCGATGACCGAGACGGAGATGGAACGGATGAAAAAATGACGAATGATTTAACGGTGTTTATCAGGATTGTCATTACGACGAACGTCACGGCAGCGGCCGCACCGCGGAAACGAACCAGTGGAGGCGACGACGGCGAGACTGGAGACACCATGAATCAGGGGGTTCGGATTAGGAAGAGAAAACACAGAATTCCCGCCAAAGACGCGAGAGTATCTGTGCAAGATGATGGTTTGGAGGAAGGACTTGATTACGGCCCTGGCAGCAGCTCTACTGCCGCTCGGGGCATTGGCAATTTATCCCGACGGACACTTTAAGTATGTCACCGAAATAACAAGCGAAGAATACTTCGCAACTCACATCCAATCGGAAATTAATGCCGATAAAACTCTCTTCGTTCGTTGGATAGCCTCGCCGTCCTGAGGCTGATGACAAAAGCAGGCGCCTGCTTGGAACTTTATCACACGGGCGTTTGAGGGGAATGATGATATTTCATTTGCCGATATTAATCTAGTGTCGGTATCGATCCGTGGCGAGCCACATAATCCAGGTAAATGCACACACAAACATTTTGTAATGTTGTGTGTGCTTTCAATTTATAGTTTATCAACGTTTATACCCAGTCGTTTCGACGCACAACAAATAATCTAACCATCTATAAACTAATAAATTCGTAGGTGCCGGTGGCTGGCCGACGATACGTTACTTCAACAGGGATACAGGTATTGATGGTGCATCATACATTAAGCGGACGGATAAGTCAGTTTGTGATGAACTTGGCGATGAGCACATGATGTTGGATTATGTCGAAAGTGTTGGCAAGACAGTACTCTGTGGTAGTCAAGATGGAACGAATTGCAGTGAAAAGGAGAAGTTGTACATTGAAAAAAAGAGGAGAGTAAAAGATGTGGATGAGTTAGAAGAGGAGATGGAGCGATTGCAGGGCCTTCTAGCGAATGGTCTGAGCAGGGAACTTAAGGAATGGAACTTTCGTCGTCGGAGGATACTACGCCAATTCATTACAAACTTGAAGGATCATGACGAATTGTAAGCGCGACAATTATCTGATCGTGTTTTTACTGCTTGTGTAGTAATGCTCGAGACTTCAGAGAGAAAAAATTGACACGTGAAAGCTGACCTATGATATGACACTGCAGTGAGAGAAATTGACTCTCTCTGTGGTCGAAGGACAAATAGTAAATAGAAAGGTTCAAAGGAGCTATCCCCTCACTTTGTAATCAAACTACATTTACCGTTTTGATAGAGATGCTGGGTCGTGTAGCAGGCAGAGAATAGAGTATCCATTGATAACTAATACAAACAATAACACTAAGGTGGCGTTCTTTGGTGCCCCAAATCGTCTCCCCTTTGGCGGGACCGCGAACAAAATCCAAAGGGAAAACTGTCCAAACACTTCACAATATGCAAAAAATGCCCCCTGGGACCGCACTGAAACTCAAATCCCACCCAGCACTTCACCTCACGTCAACAATTCTGTAGTGTACTTCACGAAATTAATTAACTTGTTGTT